>Ga0307982_1001220_pt1 | contig 20864 bp, 10 predicted proteins | sample OrgLakmetagen989_FD_201847 | JGI IMG/M metagenome (GOLD analysis project Ga0307982, IMG submission 201847) | Saline water microbial communities from Organic Lake, Antarctica - #989 | ecosystem: Environmental > Aquatic > Non-marine Saline and Alkaline > Saline | place: Antarctica: Organic Lake... | reverse complement strand
ACCGGTGCGCTTGCTACCAAGAAATCCGGCCTATCAGCCAATTATCATCGAGGGCGATATGGTGATGGAGGTTTTTGGGGTGGTGACCAATGTCGTGCGGTCGCTCAAGCGGGGAGGGCAGTGATGAACGATAAAAAGAGCAGGAATCAGGTCTATGCCCTCGTCGACTGCAACAACTTCTATGCTTCCTGCGAAAAGCTGTTTCGGCCAGATTTGCGGGACAGGCCAGTGGTGGTGCTGTCCAATAACGATGGCTGTGTGGTGGCCCGCTCAAAAGAAGCAAAAGCACTTGGGATCAAAATGGGTGTGCCAGTTCACCACATCAAGGACGAAATCCGTCACTGCGGCATTCAGGTGTTCTCATCCAATTACATCCTGTATGGCGACATGAGCCGACGGGTGATGACGACACTGGAATCTCTGGCTCCCGGAGTAGACGTGTATTCCATTGACGAAGCCTTCCTGGATGTCACCGGCATCGACGCGGTAGTGCCCTTCGAGGATTTTGGCCGGCAGGTAAAAGATACTGTCTACAGGAACGTGGGGCTGCCAGTCTGCGTAGGCATAGCCCCGACCCGAACGCTGGCGAAACTCGCGAACCACGGTGCGAAAAAATACCGGGCCACGGGCGGGGTCGTGGATCTCACCGACCCACTGCGGCAACGGCGACTGATGGCCCGCGTGCCGGTAGCAGAGGTCTGGGGTGTCGGGCGTAAGCTCACCGCCAAACTCCACGCGATGGGCATCGTCACTGCGTTACAATTGGCGGATACCGACCTGGCGACACTCAGAAACCGTTTTTCGGTTGTACTGGAACGAACCGCCCGGGAGCTCAACGGCATTCACTGTTTGCCGTGGGAGAGTGCACCGCCGCCGAAAAAGCAGATCATGTGCTCTCGATCGTTCGGCCAACCCATTCAGGCTCTGGCAGATCTGGAAGAAGCGGTGGCGCACTATGCCAGCAGAGCGACAGAAAAACTCAGGGGCGGTCAGCAATACGCCGGGGAGCTGATGGTGTTTGTCCGTACCAATCCCTTTAAAACAACGGCCTCCCAATACTCAAGAAGTGCCTCTATCCGCCTGATAAACGCCACTCAGGATTCCCGCGTTTTAGTGCAACAGGCGTTGAATCTGCTCCGATCCATGTATCGTGAGGGTTACGACTACGCCAAGGCCGGCGTGATGCTCAGTGAACTGATGGATGAAACCGGCCTGCAGGACGACTTGTTTGAAACAGCGGATGCCGGCACATCCAGTGCGGAGAAGTCTCAGAGGCTGATGGCTATGATGGACGAGATCAACCGGAAATCCAGGGCAACCCTGTATATGGCCCGAGAGGCCGGGCCAGGAGTTTATGCCATGCGGCGCGCGCATCTGTCGCCGGCATACACGACGGATTGGCAAGCGTTACCGGGTGTTGGGTAGCACGCGAATTCCCCGTTAACAGGGGGCGTGTTCATAGATCGGTTAAGTCTGCGGTTTTTCACTGCAAAGATGGCCTGACGAAGGAGGTCTGCAATGTGCGGTCGCTATAATGTAACGAACTCGCCCGAAATCAGAACACTGATGGAAGAGCTCGGGCTGCCCAGTATGGCGCCAACGCCCCAGCACAATGTACCCCCCGGAGGAATCGGGGAATTTGTCATGGAGGCGGCCGGAGACCGCCACCTGCTACCAGGGATCTGGTCCTTACTGATTGAGCCCAGGCCAGACGGTCATGGTTATCGACCCAACCCGAAATTCCAGACGTTTAACGCTCGCAGCGATCGGTTGACTAGCAGTCCACTCTGGAAAAAAGCGTATCCCTCAAAGCGCTGCATCGTACCGGTTAGCGCTTTCCATGAGTGGAAAGGCAAGCAGGTCTACAACATTCACCCGGAGAATAGGGCCACAGCGTTGGCAGGGCTCTGGCAATCCTGGCATTTCGGGGATGAGCAGGTGAATTCGTTCACGGTTATCACCCTTCCGCCCCATCCGAAGTTCAGCCATATTCACCCGAAAAGCATTCCCCTCATGCTTAAGCCTGAGGAGTTTGATCTGTGGCTGGATTCAGCCTTCGATCAGGTGGATGCATTTCAGAAATTGGTTAAAACCCATATTTCTGCGCCTCTCGTTTGCCAGGCAGTGCGAAGTACCAAATCTTTGGAACCGATGGGGGAGGCTGAAGTGATCCCCGCCGATGAGTAACGGCTGCCTATTGCCAGCATGAGTTTGAGGCAAAAAACCAGTTTTCTGGCTTCCTCTATCAAGCTTGACTAGAGTGACGCCACAGAATCCGTTGTCTGCCCCGATGGAAAACCTGGCAAGGAAAGCACCATGTCCAACACCGCCGTCCGTTACCTCACGATGCTCCGAATGGTGCCTCGTTATCCACGCTCAATCACAACCAGCGAACTTGCGGCTCGGTTGGAGGATCGAGAGTTCTCCGTGACCATGCGCTCTATTCAAAGGGATTTGGAAAAACTGAGCGCTTATTTTCCGTTGCAGGTCAATGAGAACACTCGGCCTTATGGCTGGTCGTTCGATCGCGAGTCCACGATCAATGTTATCCCCGCACTGGATTTGCCCGCTGCACTTACTTTTGAGTTGGCAAGAGCTTACCTGACCCCTATTTTGCCCCCGAGGGCACTTTCCCATCTGAAGCCCCACTTCGATGAGGCCCAAAAGTCACTGGTCAGAGGTAAGAACCCGCTTGGGAAATGGCCGGACCGCGTGCGGGTGATAAACCGAGGGCTCAGTGGTCAGCGTCCAGCGATTAATGCGGATGTACTCGAAACGGTAACGGAGGCTCTGCTGAAGGATTACCAGTGCAGCCTGACCTATCAGGCGAGAACCTGGCCGGCACCGGAAGACATTCGCGTGCATCCGTTTGGGTTGATTTTTCGCGATCCCAATGTCTATCTCATTGGAATGATTGACGGCCGGGAAGGCGTCCGCCAGTTGGTACTTCACCGTGCTTCAGCTGGAGAACTGGTCGAAGAGCCTGTCGAGCGGCCGGAAGATTTCGATCTGGACCTCTACATACATTCCGGCGCCATGGGCATTCTCAAATCCAGGGAGCCGATATTTCTGCACTTGCGGTGTGATAAACCGGCTCTGAATCACCTCATGGAATCTCCACTTGGCTTTGACCAGGTCACGACGGATATCGATGAGGAGACCTTCGAAATCACCGTGACCGTTGGCGATACCCAGGATCTTCGCTGGTGGCTGACAGCACAGGCAGTCCATTGCGATATTGTTAAGCCTGACTGGTTACGCCAGGAGACTGCATCCACCCTGGAGCAAGGCCTCGCGCGCATACGGGGCTGACGAATCGCCAAAAGGCTATGAACCGACAACGGTAACTTCTCTAACCTTAAACGATACGTACTACCTGGTTCCCGATGCCGCAATAAAAAACTTCTGTTCTATCAATTATGGCACCGTCTCTCCGCTTCAACGTGCGCAACCTCCCAGCTTTCGTTATTAGTAGGCATGCCATTGTCACCCAGCGGCGAAACCCCCAACGCTTTTCGACGATTGTTTACCTTGGCAACGTACTCAGCACTCATTGGGTTTTTGCCCCGGCGGCGGTCTTTGGCATCTGAAATAGAATCCATTTGGTCGTCGTATTCCTCCGGAAACATTTCGAAGTGAACTTCCCTGGTGAGCGATTTGAGCTGATCCAGCTTAAAAACCTCCTCCGCACTCAGGCCTTTGACGGCTTCTGCACGCTTCTTAGCCATTTCTTTTCCTGCACGGTTCATACGTTTTCTCCCTATTTTTACGCTCTATTGCCAGACTAGCAGGGCAAAGCGACTCCATGTGTCGCGTATCCGTTTTAAGGTGGAATCAATAAAGGAGGGTGAAATGAACACATACCTAACCACCGACCAAATCTCCAGAGCCTTGTTTGAAAGTGACCCGATGCACACCTGCTGCAAGGAAAACGACTGTTACGACGAATACGACTACGTCGCCCAAGACGTGGCCAAGCGCTTGCAGGCAGGGCAGGATCTCGCCGCCGCCCTGGAAAAAGAAATCGGTCACTGGTTTTATGACGGCGGTCCATTCAATACCGCCGTGCTGCAGCCAGTCATCAACGAACTGGAAGGAGCCAGCCATGATCGATAACTTCAAAACCGACCTGGTGCTGCGTACTGCCGCCATCCCGCCGGAGGAGATCCTGAAGGCTATGGGCTATCAAAAGCCAACCTCCGCCAATTTTGAGCGCCTGCAGAACGTATTGGAAAGTCCGGAGTTCGGCCTTAACGATAGCGGCTTCGATTTCAAATACAGTAGCGAGGGTTTTCTGCGGGCGCTTTGCACCGTCACTGGCATGGGTATGCCGCTGGCAGATCAACGCATCACCCGAACCAGGAAATATCTGGAAGAAGAGCGCACAGCTTTCAAGCCTTACATCTGGATAGACACGGCATTCCAGCGCAAAAGCCAGCCCCTCTTTGCCCTCGCGGTCTGTGAACACCAGCGCTACCTGGATTTCCCCAAAGGCTTCTGGCGATTGTCTATGGACAGACAGCTGGGCAGAGCGCAGTGTCGTGTTCGGGAACATATCTACGAAACGGGCGGTGACCTTGGCATTTGGGGTGAGATCCAGCACTATTGGTTTTATTACAAAAAAGATGAAGCCTACCTGTTGGCTCAAAATGGCGAGGTGCTGGGCAAGCGCGAAGGGCCAGTACCCAATAAAGCCTCTGCAAGTCACGAAATAGAACTCATTACTTCCAGCGACCGCGAATCCATGCAGTAACCGGTGAAGGATCACTATCGATGTACGACTTGATTGGCGATATTCACGGCTACGCCACCGAGCTTAAAGCGCTGCTCACCAAAATGGATTACCGAGAGATTGATGGCGTTTGGCGGCACCCGGACGAGCGCCAGGTGATTTTCCTGGGTGACTTTGTGGATCGCGGCCCAGAGCAGGTTGAAACGGTTCAGATTGCCAAAGCGATGGTCGATTCCGGCAATGCGTTGGCCGTGATGGGTAACCACGAATACAACGCGGTCGCTTGGGCTACGCCGGATCCGGAACAAAAGGGAGGGCATCTGCGCGCTCATACCGATAAGAACCAGAGTCAGCACCAGGAATTTCTGGATCAGGTAGGCGAGGGCAGCGAACTTCACAAACGCTTTATTAAGTGGTTTAAAACCTTGCCGGTTTACCTGGATCTTCCGAAACTGCGAGTCGTTCACGCCTGCTGGCATCCTGAATATCTGAGCAAAATCGCTCAATATACGGATGATAAAAACCGGTTGCTTTCGGATGCATGGGAGCAAGCCAGCCGCAAGGGGAGTGAGGCTTACAATGCAATCGAAACCCTCCTAAAAGGCCTCGAAATACCTCTGCCGAAAGGCCACTACTTCCTTGATAAAGAAAAAAATAAACGCACCGACGTGCGAGCCAAGTGGTGGCAAACAGAAAAACTGACCTATCGCGATTTGGCTATGGTGCCTGGCTCAGAGATCGACAAGATTCCTCACGACCCAGTGGAGGCGCACATTCTGCCTGGCTACGACGGGAAAAAGCCGGTGTTTGTTGGCCATTACTGGAGGACCGGGGAGCCTGCGCCATTGAGTGAGCATATTGCCTGCTTGGACTACAGCGTGGCAGGCACTCACGGCGGCAAATTATGTGGGTACCGATTCGACGGTTGCCAAACGCTTAATTCCGCCAAGTTCATCTGGGTTGACGCGTAACCGCATGTAAATTTTGGAAAAACGTTGTATTTGCGAATTTTAGTGGCGTCTTTAACCCGCTACAGTCGGGAGCAGAGCATTAGAACTAAGGCTCAATAAGAATATAAATAAAGGGATTTTTCATGGACGTAGGCAACAGAAGCAAATCCAAGGCTTGGATTAAAGAATTCCTCTTTGTCAGAGGAATGATTGCAGGGCCGGATGCCACGCCGCTGTATCAGTATCACGTTACCGATGATGAGTACTCAGGGTTGCCCTCAGTTCTAAAGCAATCCCTTCCGGATATTGAGAGCCCCTCATATTCCCCGTATTGGTCAGCAGCCTTCTGTTTATTTGTCGCAGAAAAATATCGAAGAGAATATGACGGCTCTGGCCTTGGTTGGTCATGGAGCGGCTTCGAAAAGCCGCTTTCAGTCAAACTATCGAGCTTGCTTCATAGGGAGGTCGTCAACAAAGGGTTGGAGTTTTGGAAGCGCCCAATTCGGCTGAGGTCTAACGGCTACGATTATTTGGGTTCGTTATTCGATGAGGGAGGGTTGCCCTGGAAGTTAATCCAAAGCGAGACACACGGGTTTGGCCGTGCGGTCAGGGGATCCGTCGCAAACTACTATCGCGTCAAGCAGGCAGGTGGTGACGTTGTCTCGGTTATCTTAAATTATGCGCAGTATTTTCCGCAAACCTTCCGAACTCATGAGAAATACCTTCTGCTTGCATCGATTATTGAATGGGTGATGGGATTGGCAGAGTCCTATCCAATATCCACAGTCGATAATCCCGCCGATTATCTGGATGAAAATGCACCGGGCTGGAGGAAACAGTCACCCCTGCCAGTCGGCGAGAATAATGCCCGCAATCTGATTAATGAGTGGCTTATAGATGCAGGCAAGAGTAGGGCGGCGAAAAAACTTCTGGAGGCGGATGAGAAAAACTACACCTGCGAACACTGGTTGAAGGGTCACTTTGCCAATTGGTCTATCCAAACGGAAGCTTTTCTGCCCGCTGAGATTGATATCGAACTGGAAGGACAAACCATCCAAAGTACCAGGCTCGAGATTGCCTTCTATGAGGGCGACAGTCTGCTTAAGCGCTCTGGAATTGCCCATGGCAAGGTCAGCGATGACCGTTCGAAGATCACGGTCAAGATCAGCTCTCGTGCAATCTCTGTTGTTCGGTCGAGAGCGGAGTTGCCGCTGACTGTGCAATTTCTCTCCAATGGTCAGCGTATTCACGCCTGCTATTTCGAAGGCAGTGAAGTTGATTACGCCAATCTGCCGATGATTTATGTGGAGGAGGGGGATCAACTAAAGCTTCTTTCAACGGCATCAGTGACCATACCGGCTGCGCACGCGGTGGTTAGGATTCCGCAAGGGCTGGCGCTTGAAGATGAGGTTGACCACCATATATTGGGAGAGGACCAGCGCGGTGGCAAATGGATTGATGTTGCCGATGACATGACTTTCACTGGCCTGGACTCAAAAGTCATCTTACGTTTCGATCCCAACGCAATCATCGAAAAGCCTGCGCTTGCTGGCACCGTGTCGCTCTATAGCACACTACCAAATCTCGTATATCGAGGATGGCCAAGTATCGAGGCCCAAGGTGGTGGTGAGGGCCAAGAGTATCGCCTCCTTGCCAACGGAACATCGATGCAATACGACTACCAACAAAATATGGTAGGAAGCTTTGCTTTGAGCGTGGTAGGAAGCTCAGGCGAAACCGTTCTTCGACGGAAAATCGGGGTTATACCTAAAGATCTGAGAATCTTGGCGGTTCCCGCATCTTCGAACAATCCAGCAAGGGTAATTCTTCGAAGCGCACAAAAGCTCAGCGTTAAATTGGTCGATGAAACTCTTAGAAGTGACGTGGAGGAATCATCCGATGGCATTGTTATCACAATGGAGCCATTGCATGGGCGCCAAGCTCCGGAGCGACTAAATATAGAAGCACGAGATGGTATTAGTCCGGGTGATCCCGTTGTTTTGAGAATCCCTTATCCGAAAACCGGGGTGCAGTTGTTCGACGATCGTGGGAATAGGTTTAAAGGGTCGCTAATCTCTTTAGACCAGCTCATTGAGATGTCAATGACACTCACCCCAAGGCCGGATACCAGAGAGCAGTTTTTCGTTTCGTTGGAATTGATCTGTCAGGATCTTCCTAACTTCCGTCGCTTTTATCCATTCGCTGTAAACAACCAGTCGCAGCAGATCAGCCTTTACGCATTCCAGGAAGATATTCAACAAATGTTGGGTACAACTTCGAACCAGGATGCATTCGTTCGGGTGCGTGTCGAGACAGATCGAATTCTGAAGCAACTGGATATTGTCCGTTATAACGCGAGGCTTCAAGGGCCGAATCCGATGGGCCGGATTGAAGTTATAGTAGATGCCTTGAGCGACGAGGGTGGACCGAGCGGAGTTTTAGGAATGCGCCTTGACGATCCCGGTGCTGCGTCAGTTAGTGTCCCTGAAAGGTCGTCTCAAGGCGTTGGTATGGGCGTATTTGAAATACCCCAGAAAATGATGAAAAACGGCCCTTGGCTGCTATTCCCTCCTGCCGATTCCAAAGTCAAGTTCCGTCCGACGGTATGGCTCACTGAGGACACGCAGGGCTACGCCGTAGCTTCTACCAAAACGCTTCATTCTGGGGCCAAGCAATTCCACCCGATTCAGAATCCCAACTCATTCGACGATGCGATCTCCGCAATGGCATGCGATTTGGCACATAGTGGCTGGGATTACCTTCGATCACTTAAAGATGATTATGGTGCATTGCCATTGTCCGCTTTTGAAAGCTGGAAGGCGCTGGGAAAAAACACCTCCAGTCTGGCCTGCGCAGTCTTCCGTCTTGAGTTGGATCCAGCATTCTGCAGGCGAATGAGTAACGAGCTTGCTGTCATCTGGGAAACGGTTTCCGTACAAACCTGGATAACGGCAAGGGCAGCCCAGCGAGACTTTATTCTGGAGCAGGGAATACCGGAAGCCTTTGCCGAGCAGCTCGTTGAGGACAGGATCTCCAATGTTTCAGGCACCATTCCGTGCTTTCTTCATCTCGCCAGGTACCTTAAACAGCCACAGCATGAAAATCTGGAGCAGGTGCCATATGTCTTTGCCAAGATGTGTTTTGGCGACTTGCGTCGTAATCACGCTGACGATCAGCGATGGCCCGAGTGGTTCAAGGTAGAGCTTACCAATTGGATTCACCAACAAGACTTGCCGGACGAGATTAAAATCCTGCCAGATGTTGGGTTCGCACGAGCTGTCGCATTTTTGCCTGTATTCATGGCCGCTGTGACCGCAGGAAAAGCTAAGTTTAGTGACCTAACAGATTCACTCCCAGAATTAAGGTTTGCTGTCCGAGTTCTTTCGGACTTTGACCGTGACGCCTGGTATGAGCCCACCTATTCTCTTGTACTCTCAAATCTTTTGCTCGAATCAGAACAATAAGGAATCAAAATGAGTGGTTACTTCAAGGATCTAATAAACCAATCATTGGAGCGCACCAGGGAGTCAACGCTCAGCATCCTGGGCGTAGGCGATTCAGGATTGCGTGCCCATCTCGCGAACCAAATGGGCAGCGAACTAGGAGCAGATGGGTGCTTCCTGGCTGCGCCGGTATTCGAGCACACGTTTGGATGGGAACCGGGAAAAGTCACCTTCAAGGCGCTTGAGGGGAACTTACTTAGTAGTGATATTATCAGCGCTCTGGCGCATTCTCCAAATGAAAACTACCGGTTCGATCCCAGCATAAAACCTTACACTCACCAGCTGACGGCCTGGCGCACTTTGCTTGCGGACGAACCCAGATCGGCAGTAATCACGACCGGTACTGGGTCAGGCAAAACAGAATGTTTCATGGTTCCGATCCTACAGGATCTGGTCAGGGAATATCGGGAGACGGGCAGGGCATTGGAAGGCGTCCGGGCGCTATTCCTATACCCGTTGAACGCGTTGATTAACTCGCAACGAGAACGCCTGGATGCTTGGACTACACCGTTTGATAAGAACGTTCGGTTCTGTTTGTACAACGGGAATACCAAAGGCTCTAGATCTTCAGTTCGCAAAGAACAAGCGGTCTGTCCCAACGAGATACTCTCCCGGGAAGAACTTCGAGAGCATCCAGCTCCTATCCTGATGACCAATGCGACGATGCTTGAATATATGCTGGTGCGTCAGGTAGATGATCCGATTATTCAAAAGTCCCGGGAAGCTCAATCTCTGCGCTGGATCGTGCTCGATGAAGCTCATACTTACATCGGTTCGCAGGCCGCAGAGCTATCTCTATTGTTGCGCCGGGTAGTTGAGGCTTTTGGCAGAAAATCGTCGGATATTCGTTTCGTTGCAACATCTGCGACCATCGCAGATGAAGATGCAGAAGAACGGCTACGCGATTATCTTTCGGGGCTGGCCGGTGTTCCCGCTAGTCATGTCGTTGTTATTGGCGGACAGCGTCAGGTCCCTGAAGTTCCGTTTGATGGTGATGACAACAAAATGTCATTGGAACAGTTGAAAGCCATTGAGGCTGGGAACATCGTTTCTGGGAAGAGATTCAACGCCCTTTGCGAGTCTCGTACTGCGCAGCTAATCCGGAATACAGTGGTCAACTCACCAAAGCCCGTAAGTCTCAAAGATCTCATGGGCCCAGTAGATCCTTTGTTGGTTAAGCAGGGCAGCGTTGAAAAACAGCAGGAGCTTTTGGAGTGGCTGGATTTTCTCACCGACACCAAGCCATCGGGCAAGGAAGAACCGTTCCTTAAATTGCGAGCTCACCTGTTTCAGCGCATGCTTCATGGGTTATGGAGCTGCGTAAATCCAGGCTGCTCTGAGAAATCGAAAGACCTGGCAAACTGGCCGTTCGGGCAGTTATATGTGCAGCAGCGTGGAAAATGCGAATGTGGTTCACCGGTATATGAGGTTGGTTTCTGTGATGACTGCAAAACACCGCATCTGACAGCGGAACATGCTCATCCTTACCTTCGGCAGGCTAGCCCTTATATTGGCGATGAATTCTCGCTTCAGGAAGACGACTCAGGCGATGCGGGTGGTGCCGACAGCGCCGGAAAATCGACGAAAGGGCGGATGGTAATCGCTCCGAAGCCTCATGAGTCGTTCATTTCTGAAGACCTAGATCTGGATGCCTCCGAACTTGGAAAGTTGGATGCAGAAAACAGCATTACGATCTCCCAGGCTGAGGAAGTCGATTCGGTGTGCGTAAACTGTGGCAGCGCCGGTAAAACGCCCGGGGGTTTTCTGCGGAAGTCTTACCTTGGGTCTCCTTTCTACGTTAGTAACGCTGTTCCGACCGTTCTCGAATTCTGTCCAGATCCCTCCCGTGAGGACTGCGACGGGGCCTCCCCAGAATCATTGCCTGGGCGCGGCCGGAAGCTGATTACCTTTACGGACAGTCGCCAGGGCACAGCTCGTATGGCTGTTCGTATGCAGCAAGAAGCTGAACGCTCTCGGCTCAGGGGCCTTGTTTTCCAAATACTCAGGAATAGACAAGCTCAAGCTGACATTGGCCCGAAAGACGCTCCCACAGCTAGCTACAAAGAGTTGATTGAACAAGTGAAACAGCTCGAAAAGATGGGCTTGAATGCTGCTGCTGCCGGTGTAAGAAACCAGGCGGAAAGACTACATAGTGGTGTTGTTTCAGGCGTCCAATTTGAAACGCCTTGGTCTGAATTAGTCGAAGATTTGTCTGCCGCTAACGATATTCGATATTCAATCCTGGATTATAACCGCTACGCTAACCCTGAGCTTTTCAAGGGGAATGAGGGCAGTTACTCCATGGCGCGGGTCCTTCTCTTGCGAGAATATGCCCGCCGTCCCAAAAACCAGAACAGCACCGAAACGCTTGGTCTGGTCTGTGTCGGGTATAAAGGCCTTGACCAGTTAACTGGAGTTCCTGACTTCTGGACCGAAACACAAGCTCCCTCAGCTGATGGAACAGGTGTATCCGCATTAATGCTTGAGGATTGGAAAAATTTTCTCAAGGTTGCTCTGGACTTTCATGTTCGCGAAAACACATTCCTTCGCTTTGGCGATACAGAGCGCGCCTGGATGGGAGCAAGGTTTGCACCTAAAGAGCTATTCGCACCGGGAAGTGATGTAAGCGGAACGAGAGAGAAGGCCTGGCCACAGATTCATAAGGGCCAGCAGTCACGATTAGTCAAGATACTGGCTCTCGGTGCAGGGCTTAATACCGAGCTGGAATCACACCGAAACAAGCTTAACGGATGGCTTAAAGCAGCTTGGCAGGCATTGGTAAAAGCTCAAATCCTGCAAGCTCAAGGGCAGGGTTATGCGCTTGCAAGAGAAACGCTGACGTTTTCTTTACCAAAATCTGCTTGGGTATGCCCGGTAACAAATCGAATTATCGATACCACCTTTCGAGGGCTGACGCCGTACCTCCCGAACAAAGCTGAGGCCGAAAAGTATCGATGCACGAAAATTGAGATGCCTGAGTACACGTCGCTTGCGCCGGAAGGTGAAACAGTTGGAGTGTTGCCAGCTATCCGGAGACGCATCGCCGAGAATGAGACGGTTTCTTCGCTTAGAGAACAGAACCTCTGGACAGACCTCTCTGATCGCACGGCGGAGGGTGGCTTTTACTACCGCACAGCCGAGCATTCCGCCCAGCAAGCCGCGCAGCGCCTGCAGGAATATGAAAGTCTTTTCAAAAAAGGCAAAATCAATGTTTTAAACTGTTCTACTACCATGGAGATGGGCGTGGATATCGGGGGTATCTCCGCCGTTGTCATGAACAACGTGCCGCCTCACCCTGCAAACTATCTTCAGCGTGCTGGCCGTGCTGGTCGTCGAAGCGAAGCAAGATCCATTGCCTATACGCTCTGTAAGCCAGACCCACACAATACACGGGCATTCCAGAACCCCAAGTGGCCATTTGAAACAGCCATCCCTGCGCCGGTTATTACCCTGAGCGCCTCGCCACTGGTGCAGCGCCACGTGAACTCCTTTCTGCTGGCGAATTTCCTGAAGTCCGAGACCGATAGCAAGGACGATCGTACCCGGTTAAACGTTCACTGGTTCTTTGGAGGTAATCCTTCTGTTTGTCAGCGATTTGTTGATTGGCTGGATACGTTGGCAGCCCTGGCTTCTGCAAACAATGTAGTCGGCGGCGTTCGCCGTATTACAGTGCGAACTGCACTCGAGTCGGCTTCATTCGCAGTAATTGCTGCGGATTGCAAGGAAGCGATACAGCAGCTGTCATCATCCTGGCAGGAAGAATACCGCCGGTTGAATATCCGGCACGAGGAAGCTGAGGACAATGCGTACAAGAAAGCCCTGGAGCTAGAGAAGAAACGCCATGAAGAGGAGTACCTACTTCGTGACTTGGCGGCTAGAGCTTTCTTGCCAGGATATGGTTTTCCAACTGACGTTGTGAACCTAAACACCTACAACGTTGAAGACTTCATAGACAAGAGCAGCCGCAAAAAAGAAAAGTCCCGAGAGGACAATATTTTCACATACAAAGAAAAGCCATCGCGGGGCTTGCCGATCGCTATCCGGGAGTACGCACCTGGTGCTCAGGTCGTCATCGATGGCCGAGTATACCGCTCAGCTGGTGTTACCTTGTATTCATACTATGACAGCGCCAAGGGTAACGCACAGAAATTTGACTTGGCTTGGAGCTGCCAGAATTGCGGAGCCCAAGGCTATAAAGAATACGCCTATGTAAATAGTGATGAGCTCTCATGCACCCAGTGCCACAGCATGATCAAGCCTAAACACACAAAACGTGTTCTTAGGCCTGCCGGTTTCACAACCGACTTTTACGATTCGACAAGCAACGATGTGACGTCTCAGAAATACATTCCCGTTGAGAAGCCCCGAATCAGCGTAAATGAGAATGTGATCTCTCTGCCGGACGAGCGTTGTGGTTTTGTCAGGTTCGGTGGAAAAGGCCACGTCTTCCATAGCTCGGGAGGTCAAAACGGAACAGGCTATGCGATTTGTATGAGTTGTGGTCGCGCCGATTCGATGACATCCAACCACGAAGTGCCGCTGGAACTTCAAGCAGATAAATTTCATCGCCCGATCGGCGGGAACACTGGTAGTCATAAAGAAAAGGATTGTTCCGGTGAGCAGGTTATGTCCGGTATTTATCTTGGCTACCAGGCTCAAACGGATGTATTGGAACTCATTCTAAAAAGCCCGATATCCGGCGAATGGATACCGGCTTCTGAAGAGGGGAAGGTAATTGCCACAACCTTGGCAGTGGCTTTAAGAGACACGATTGCAGAGCAACTTGGCATTGCTACAACAGAGATGGGTTTTGGTGTCCGTCAGGATAAAGACCTCGAAACAGGTTCTACACGATACGTCATCCAGGTTTATGACAATGTGGCTGGCGGCGCTGGCTTTGTGCTGACGGGACTGGAAAGCCTGGCCCAGCTCATTGCGCAAACCTTCGAAAAGCTGGAGTGCCCAGCCAACTGCGATAATGTCTGCTCTTCATGCCTGGCCAGCAAAGACAGCCGCGTGGAATTTGATGAATTGAACCGCAATTCGGCGCTTGAGTGGGTTGCCTGCAGCGGGATAAGAGATCATCTGAGCCTGCCTGAACCTTTTGCGTCTATTCCTGGCGCAGCTTACTGGCCTTATGATCCTGAGCGGTTTGTTCGTCATTGGATCAACAAAGGCGCCAAGGCAGTCGCCCTGCGTCTGAAAGGGGATTCCGACGAGTGGGATCTGGTTAACCCGGAGTTCCGTCGCAAACTGATGAGTTGGCGGGCAATCGATGGATTGAGAGTTTGTTTAATCCTGTCATCAGGAACTCAATTGACGGATGAGGTTAAACAGGAACTCTCTATTCTGGGGCGCTTCGGGATTGACGTTGCCGAAACCAGCAACGACCATCCCAACCTGGACATCAGAATGCCACTGCAGTTTGAGGTCGAGAATGGTGACTCGGTAACTCTGATAACCAACAGTACAACCTCTCAAAGCCCCGGCGAGGATTGGCTGCGCGGGGATGACCAATCCCTGTGGGTATACACCCAGCAAGAGCCGATTTTCACTGGCGATCCAGTAGACATGTCGGGGTGGTCATCACAGCCAAGCGGCGCAGCGGTTGTAGAGCTGACAACGGAGCTTAACGGTGCGGTTAACGGCCTTTCGGAAAGGTTCTGGCAGCTGTTTGAAGCAAAGGCACCAAGCTACGCCGAAACCATCAAGCAGGATGCGGTGGTATCTCTGCACTACGAGGACCGGTACCTTAAATCGCCCTGGGCGGTGGTGCTTTTAGCTAATATTTTGAAAGCGGTAAAGCCGACAGCAGAGACTCAAGTAACCGTAATCACCATGGCCGGCGATGGTCGCAGGGAAAGTCGAGTGGCTTGGAACGACTGGCATGAGGCTAAAACTCATCAGGTTGTATCCGGTGCATTCCTTCGTGCGACGTTAAAAGTGAGGCAGGCGGACTTCCAGGTACACACCGACAGGAGAGACCTTACCCATCGGCGGGTATTGAGTATTGGCCTCGAATCAGGCCGCGTAATCAAACTCGCTTTTGACCAAGGGATGGGTTATTGGGAAATGAAAGCCTTCCGCCATGACCTCAAATGGTTCGATTTTGAACTGGATTTTGAACTGCAAGTTCATAGGATGTTAGAGCTTCAGCAGGACGGCCGCTTGGTCAATACAGGTGGCTGGCCGACGGATATCTCTATTTATGAAGAGTTCAGTAGTTGAAATAACTGACGCGTTGTATGTCTGAGCTTATCCGAACGTTCAGACATACAAAAGTGACTTAATTTGGGCTTTTAAACTCTCTTGGTTTGCACAGTAAAAAATTGGTTAACTCAGCCTTTCCTAATTGAGATCGTCTATATCTATTGAGGAGATTCAGGCTGCCAATCACTGATTATATTGCGAGTTTGAATCATACTGATTAATTAGCGCAAAGCATTTGTAAATATAGAGAAAAAATCAACCAATTAAGCCGCAAAATTTTACAAATCCCCCCTTTCTCTTCACTCTCATCTGACGCATCATCCTACCCATAACTAAAACTAAACTCATTATGAAACGACAACGGATGTCGGCCGCCCAGGTTACCGTCGTTCCTCTGTCAAAAGTCGCTCAGTTTTCAGGTGCCAGGAATGCAAACACTTTACGCCCCAGGCGCACGCGTCGTAGTTCGGGATTGTGAATGGGTTGTCCGCAGGGCAGATCCCTGTGATGACGGTGGTTACATCCTCACTGTAGATGGCCTCTCTGAATTGGTGAGCGGCAAAAGCGCCCAGTTTCTTACTCGCCTGGAGGAAGGCGCGAACGCCATCCGTGTTCTGGACCCGGCGGAAACCCAATTCGAGCAGGACCTGAGTCCGGGTTTCGAGAAAAGCCGACTGTTTATTGAGACCCAGCTGCGCCAGATCACCCCTGCGGATGAGCGTATCCACCTCGGCCATCACGCGGCCATGGATGCGGTTCCTTACCAGCTTGACCCCGCCCTGCAAGCGCTGAAACAGAATCGTCAGCGTATTCTGATTGCGGATGCTGTGGGCCTGGGTAAGACCCTGGAAGCCGGTGTGCTGATGACGGAGCTTATGCGGCGGGGCAGGGGCAAACGCATCCTGGTGCTTACCCTCAAAAGCATGATGACCCAGTTCCAGAAGGAAATGTGGAACCGCTTTACCATCCCGCTTACCCGGCTGGATTCCCAGGGGCTGCAGCGGGTGCGCAACAACATCCCGGGCAATCACAACCCGTTCTACTATTACGACAAGTCGATCATCTCTATCGACACCCTGAAGCAGGACAACGAATACCGCCGTCATCTGGAGCAGGCCTATTGGGATATCATCGTGATTGATGAGGCCCACAATGTCGCGGAGAGAGGGTCGAGTTCACAGCGGGCGAAACTGGCGCAATTGCTGGCGGGCCGGTCGGATTCGCTCATTATGCTCTCTGCTACGCCCCACGACGGTAAGGCGCGCTCCTTTGCCAGTCTGATGAACATGCTGGACCCCACTGCCATCAGCGATCCGGACGATTACGCCAAAGAAGACTTCCGCGACAAAGGCCTGGTGATTCGCCGGTTCAAAAAGGACATTCGTGATCAGGTCGCGCAGGAATTTAAAGAGCGGGTGGTGAATGATATCTATCTGGATGCCTCGCCGGAAGAAGAGACCGCTTACGAAAATCTGCTGCAAGTGCCGTTCACCTATCGCGGCGAGCACAGCCAAACTAAAAATGGCCAACTGGTGCGTGTGGGCCTGCAAAAATCCATGTTCAGTTCACCGGCGGCTGCAATAACCTCTGTGGAGCAGCGTATTAAAAAGCTCCAGGCCAAGGACGAGTCAACAGAGGACGAGCAACTAGAAACCGAAACGCTGCAATCGCTGATGCTGGCCTTGCGCAACGTCACCCTGGGGCACTTCAAAAAATATCAGGCGCTGCTGAAGCTACTGAAAAGCACGGATTACGGCTGGAAAAAAACCGACACCGAAGACCGCCTCGTTATCTTCAGTGAACGCATCGAAACTCTCAACTGGCTCCAAGAAAACCTCAAGCCAGACCTGAAGCTCAAAGACGATGCCGTGCGCATACTCCACGGCGGCATGAGCGATGTGGAGCAGCAGGAGATTGTGGAGGCTTTTGGTAAGTCTGAATCCAAACTGCGAGTGCTACTGTGTTCAGATGTCGCCTCCGAAGGCATCAACCTGCATTATTTGTCCCACCGCTTGGTGCACTTCGACCTGCCTTGGTCGTTGATGGTGTTCCAGCAGCGTAATGGCCGGGTAGACCGCTATGGCCAGGAGCAAACGCCGATCATCACGTACCTGATCAACCAGAGTGACAACCCCACGGTGAAAGGGGATCAGCGTATTCTGGAAATTCTCAAAGAGAAGGATGAGCAGGCGTACAAGAACATCGGTGACCCGGCCACCTTTATGAAGGTCCACGACTCGGAGGAGGAAGAAAAACTTACCACTGAAGCTATGGCCACGGGCACCGAGGCGAAAGCCTTTGATGAGCAATACCAGCCGGACGACAGCAACGAAGGTGACGACCTGCTGGCCTTGTTCCTCAATCCGGAGGCTGCGCAGCCAAAAGCCGAACAGGAAATGGTCAAGCAAACTGTGGAGCGTTATAGCCTGTTCTCCAGCGATTTTGAGTTTGCCCGCCAGGCATTGGAGGCCATTAACCGGGAGCGCAAACAGGTCATCTTTTCTGTGAATCACGACCGCAAAACCATCACTCTGACGCCACCGGACGATCTGAAACACCGTTTCCGCTTCCTGCCCCAGGAAATCAGCCCGGAAAATGGCAGCCTGGTACTCACTGCCGATAAACAGCGGTTTGAAGCGGAAATCCGCCGCAGCCGGCAGGACGAAAACGCCTGGCCTAAGCTTCACTACCTCTGGCCCCAGCACCCGGCCATTGAATGGTTGCAGGATAAGCTGCTGGCCCAAGTTGCCCGCCACAGCGCGCCGGTATTGGCGTTGCCTGACACCGATACTGTAACCAGCTCACTGCAGCCGGGCGAGTCGGTATTTCTTGTCTCCGGCCTGATCCCCAACCGCAAGGCCCATCCGGTGATCTGGGAATGGTTTGCCATTCGCTGCCGGGACAACGCCGTAATGGACATTCAGCCGGCAGAAGACTGGCTTAGGTCGCTGCAACTGGACAACCGCATCCCCAACCGAGCACAGCCGGTGAACATTACTCCATTGGAAGCCCTGCGCAGTCCGGTGATCGAAGCCGCCAAAGCAGAGATGAAGATGCATCAGCAAGAGTATGCCGCTGCGAAAGAGCCGGAACTGGAGCGGCAGCTCGCGGAACTCCGAGAGCTGAAAGACCGCCAGGTGACTCAAATGGACCTGCAGCTGGGGAGTTCTGCCCAGGCTGAGCATTTCAAAACGGCCCGCCGGGAAGAGCGCATGAACCGCATCGAGCGCGTGTTTAACGAATACCAGACCTGGGTCCGCGACACCCTCACCATCGAGCCAGTTCCCTTCATCCAGATCATCGCTGTGTTCACCCGCGATAACGGTTAAACAGGACAGTCATCATGGCCCTACAAGACACCGCCGCCACCTTCATTGGCCTGACCAATGACAACGAATTCTTCAGCGCCCATTATCTGGCCGAAGTGTTCCAGGGCGACTTCGCGGACACCATCAAAGACTGGGAAAGCCAGGAAGAAGTCGCCCGCGAAGCGAATAGCACAGCGCAGCAGGGCGCCGGGTTTGTCACTCCACATCGCGGCCTGCGTAACCTCAATCAGGGCTACTTTGCCCTGCGCCACAAGCTTAAAACCGAGCGCAGTGCCGGCGAGCGCATCCGCTTGCAGCGGGAATTCTTCAAAGACTTGATGGCGGTGCTCGACATCCCCTGGCAACCGGAAAACCGGGAAGTGGCGCCCAATACCGAACTGCCAGTACTGAACGCCCTTGGCGACCAGCTCTGGGTGCTCGGCGCATTGGATGCAGACAATGAGGGGGAAGACCCACTATCTCTGAAATTGCACAGTAACCAATTTTTCGGACCCGGCCCGCACCACGACGCACTGAAAAAAACCGATTGGTACAGCATCCTCAACGAAGCCGTATTCCGTCAGGACAATCCGCCTCGGTGGGTCCTGCTGATCAGTGATCACCAGGGTATTCTCATCGACCGCTACAAGTGGTCCCAGAACCGAATGCTGCGCTTTGAATGGGAAGAGATTCTCGGCCGTCGGGACGATAAAACCCTCAAAGCCACCGCCGTATTATTGCACCGCGAGAGTTTGGCGCCCCCCGAAAATGGTGGAAGGCAAGGCCAGTGCCGGCTGGATAGCCTGGACGAAAACAGCCACAAACACGCCTTCGCCGTTTCTGACGATCTTAAGTACGCTCTGCGACAAGCGATTGAGCTGCTGGGTAACGAAGCCGCCGAACAACTGATAGAACAGGCACGGGAGCGCAAAGAAGGCATCTACAGTGGTGGCAATGCGCTAGATCCGGATCAGCTCTCCAAAGAGTGCCTGCGGTATATGTACCGCATTCTGTTCCTGTTCTACATCGAAGCACGGCCGGAACTGGGCTACTTGCCACACCAACACGCCGCTTGGCGCAGCGGCTACAGCATGGACAGCCTGCGGGATCTCGAAATGGTGCGTCTCACGACCGAAGCCAGTCAGCAGGGCCGCTATTTCCACGAGAGCCTGCAGCGTATGTTCGCGCTCATTTATGAGGGCTACACCGCCAGTAGGCAGGCCGATAAGTTCCATAAAAGCACTACTAACGCTTTCTCCCTGCAAGGCCTGGACAGCCACCTGTTCGACCCGGCCAAAACCCCGCTGCTCAATCGCGTCGTATTCAGCAACGCCACGCTGCAGCAGGTGGTGCAATCCATGTCGCTCACCCGGTCAACGAAAGGCAAAAAACGCCGGGGTCGGGTGAGCTATACCCAGTTGGGCATCAACCAGCTTGGTGCTGTTTACGAAGCTTTGCTCAGTTATCGGGGTTTCTTCGCCACCACTGACTTGTACGAAGTTGCTTCGGCAGGTCACAACATCGAGCCGGACGAGCTGGAAACCGGCTACTTTGTCACCGCAGAACAGCTGGGCGAATTCAACGACAACGAAAAAGTGTACGACCAGGTTGATGGCAAAAAGAAACTGCGAGTTCACCCGAGAGACAAGTTCATTTACCGCATGGCGGGGCGGGATCGGGAAAAAACCGCCAGTTACTACACCCCGGAGGTGCTCACCAAAAGCCTGGTGAAATACACTCTCAAAGAACGGCTCACTGATGAGGTGAGCGCAGACGACATTCTTGAGCTCACCATCTGCGAGCCCGCCATGGGCAGCGCGGCCTTCCTGAACGAAGCCGTTAATCAGCTCTCCGAAGCCTACCTGACCCGCAAACAGCAGGAGCTGGGCGAGCGTATTCCCCACGAGGATTACCAGCGCGCACTCCAGTGGGTAAAAATGCAGATCGCCGACCACAACGTGTACGGGGTGGACCTGAACCCCATCGCGGTGGAACTGGCGGAAGTGTCCTTATGGCTGAACGCCCTGAGCGGCGCCCATAACGTACCCTGGTTTGGCTACCAGCTGTTTACCGGCAACAGCCTCATAGGTGCGCGGCGCGAGGTGTACTCAACAAGTGCCCTGAGGAAACAGGCAAAAGCAGGCCTCTGGTATAACAACGC
>Ga0307982_1001219_pt1 | contig 20866 bp, 7 predicted proteins | sample OrgLakmetagen989_FD_201847 | JGI IMG/M metagenome (GOLD analysis project Ga0307982, IMG submission 201847) | Saline water microbial communities from Organic Lake, Antarctica - #989 | ecosystem: Environmental > Aquatic > Non-marine Saline and Alkaline > Saline | place: Antarctica: Organic Lake... | reverse complement strand
ATTCCTTTTTACTGGATTTTGTAGCTTCGTGAACATTTGCACCCCGTAAACCCCCCCGTAAACCCTTGAAGCGTTAAAATAGTGAAAATAATTGTGCCAAAATGAAGTACATCTATATATACATGCTACAAAATGGGACACATTAATAATTTGATTAAATATTTACTATTATTTTCTTTGTATCGCAGGGGCCCGTAGGGGCCCAGCGTCGAGAGGCCCGGCCCAGCCAGCAGGAGAGGCTGAGAAGCAGCGGAGCGTGCCATTCTCGGCACATAGTGAATTCGAAATAGTGAAGACGAAATGTTCGTTTTTTGAGTGGCAATTGAGGTGGAGAGGGTTTGGGGTGGCAAGATTGACCCCAAATTTGATTGCCATTACTTCGACCCCACCTGTGCAGCAGGGGGTGGGTAATTGCTAAACTAATACATGGCGATAGGAAGGAGTGGGTCACGAGGCACTCCCAATGGAAAGTACTGCCTCATGACGATGCCTCGAGCACAGGGCTCTCGGCACTCTTCCAGTTGTGTTGGGGCCTCTCGACGCTGCACCCCTACGGGCCCCTGCGTAACAGGGGGACATTCAGAAAAAAAAACTTTGTCAGAGATTTACCGCAGCACCAACAGACCAATCATGCAGCAGCTGTAAAAACGAAAGCGACTGCTGTTGCAATTTAGTCTTGGGCCGCAAGACTGGGAGAATGTTGTGTAGACAAACAAAGCTCGGCTGCCGGCTTGCGTGGCATTGCCCATCCGTCACAGGCAACGGCACTTTGACTCCAGTTGTACAACATGAGTACCACTAGCAACAGAGGCACTTATGTTTGACTTGAAATTTGCCATCTGCCGGTGAATACGGCTGGCAACATTGCAGCATGCACTGCAGCGCAGTTGCTGCCGTGCGGAAATCGAGCCAGTTGGATGCCTGGTTCGACGGCCGTTTGCATGTCAAGTGTCGCAGCGCCTGGTGAAGCCGGGGCATCTGTTTTCTCAGTGAGACCCTCCTGCTCTCCTCCTCTGACCCCAAAACCTGACAATTAGATGGGTTTACCCCCCTCGATGTGGTATCTAGTCCCAGCGACGGAGCACAAGCATGGGCGATAGAGCGAGAGCAGCGTGCGAATTGGGGAGCAGCTAGGACAAGGTTGGTGGCAAGCTTGGTCCAGTGCCTGCACATGGCACTTGCCTAATTGCACCTACCTGAAATTTCAGGCCAGTTGCAGTGAATCCCTGGAGTGCCAATGGCGACCATTTCCCCCTGCTTTGACCATTCATCAGCAGCAAGTACACAGCCAACCCCTTCCTACACAGCCAACGCCCCTCCCTACGAAGGCACTGGACGAAAGCCACATCAAAACGGCTACAAAGGCCTCCCCATGGCATACAGGAGACGGAGCACGCAGCACTACACCGCTGGTGGGGGTTCCACTGGCATAAGCCAACCCCTTTCACAATTTAAGGGGGGCCCACTGGTGGCGGATTTTCCAGGCAATTGCTGAAGATGATGTAGGTGGATTTCCCATCCATTGACTGTCGGATGCAACGGCGCATGCTCGCTGCCACAGTGAAAGACCCAAAGCAGCACACACTAACAGGTGACACAATGACTGCGTGTGTGACTGTGCTGGTCGCACGACTGGATCGGATGTGTTCGGCCGAAGTTCTCCCTCCTGTCCAGTGTCCCCCCCCAAAACAACCCACTGCACCAGCCTTGACCAGGACTCGACTGTGACTGCATGGTGGATGCACGCATGTGCCATTTCAACCCATAATTTGGATTGCATGCACCTTTCTTGATCCCATCAGTGGGTGTCATTCTGCTTGGTTGCACTTGCGCACACGGTACCAAATTGGCCGTGGACCAGGGAATTTCTCGGACAATTTGAGCGCAACATGAAGGGTATTTGCGCCATACTCCTAGCGCTCGCAAGCTGTGTGTCGGCGCACAATATACAAACACAGTTGATTGCACCTTGGCCAAGCTCTCCGTTTTCCCCTCTGCAAGAGGCAAGGTATGTGGAATTCGTGGCGGTCAAATTGCCCAACAATGCATTGCAAACCTGCACGCCTAAAATTGTGCAGCGAGTATTTGGCTGACGAGAATGTTCAGCTTTATAAAGAATTTCTTGATCGAGTTGCTGACTCACCTTTAAGCGGTTCCATGACATGGAAGTCAGCCTCAAAGAAAGTGGTCGAGCTATCAGAGGGCACGCTGCCTGTGCTGTCGCAACAGCTGATGTTGGCTGCTGTAGAAACTAGGGCGTATAGTGCAGCGATTGAGACCCACCGAAAACTGTCTCTGGTGTCTCAGGCGGCTTGCTTGAAGCAGCCCGGCAACGAAAACCAAACCGCCTGGGCAGTAGTGTCGTTTTCCGCACATGATGGCAGCTCTGAGCCCAAATGTGTCGCAATTTGTTCACCAGAAGAGATGACAGCAGCTCTCAGCACAGCCACCAACAATAGCACGCGATTTCTGTCCGGCTCAGGCCAGGTGGTTGCCCGCGAAGCTTGCACTGGGATGCCATTCGACCACGTGTTGAGCACTGGAGCTGCAGGCCGCGCTGTGGAAAACTCAGCCACTGTTACCTTGTATGCAGTGCTCGGCACACCATCCTTTGCAAGCTGGCATAAATTACTGAAATCATCTTCCTCTGGCTCCTCTGGAGTGGAGTATGTTTTCCGCCACACTTTGCCGCGCACCGGTGTGTGGGCCACCTCCTTCCTGTCGGGGTACGGCGTGGGCCTGGATGTGAAGAAAATGGAGTACAAGGCGGTGGACGACCGCGCACTGGCACCTGGAGCTGACAGCGAGCCCACCTCCTCGCCTGCTGCTGGGGCAGACAGCCACGTGGAGTGGCTGGGGGACGCCTTCCGATTCGAGGACTTCGTGCAGCTGCACAGCGGTGACCAGGTGGTCGCCGATGGCGCGTCCCAGGAGGGCGAAGAGGACAAGAGCGTATATGGTGTGGCTGCCACACACTACCTGGCATCTGTAGCCGGCGCGTCCGCTTCAAACGGCACGGCAGGGGATGCGCTGGCAGCCCTGCAACGCCTCAGTGGGAACCTGCCCCTGGCGCTGCCGGCCCTGAAACGCATCCAAGTGCCCAGCCAGGTGCTGCGAGAGGCCCGTAGTAACAGCCGGTACCTGGGTGGCGTGAATGCCGTGCTCATCAACGGTCGCCTGGTGGACGCCACCTCCCCCTCCTTCAACCTGTTCGCCCTGCTGCGCACCCTGCAGCAGGAAGCCGCCATGCTGGCCACGTGGCAGGCCCTGCCGCTACCCCAGCACGCTGTGCAGGCGCTGAAAGCACTGGGCGGTGACGGGGGCGCCACAGATACTGCTGAGGACACCGCCCCCCCCGCGGCCGCCGGAGCTCCCGGGGCGGATGTACTGCGAGTGGATGTGCGGCGGGGGGCGCGGGGGCTCATAACCTGGCTGAACAATATCGAAAAGGACCCCCAATTCCGCAGCTGGAAGCGCACTGTGCGAGCGCTGACGCAGCCAGCGTGGGGCATGCCTTCCGTGAAGCGCAACTTGTTCACGGCAGTGTTTGTGATTGACCCAGCCAGCCCTACCGGCCTCCGAGCCCTGGCCAGCCTCGTGTACTTTGCGAAGTCCGCAAACCCTGTGCGTATCGGCCTGGTGTTTACGGTACCACCCACTTCTCCAGACTATGCCCATGTTGCCCCCCCTGCACCCCCTACTGGGGCCTCCTCCCTCCCGCTTCCAAAGCCAGACCTGGGCGCTGACGCCTCCTCTCTGCACCTCACCCTGCTGCTGGCTCAGGCGCAAGAGGAACACGGAACAACTGGTGTGGTCATGTTCTTGGAGCAGCTGTCCGCCGCATGGCAGAAGGCCATCATGGCGGCCCAGGGGACATCCGCCGGTGGCGCCCTGGGGGACGACTCCGCCCTGGATAAGCTGCCCCCTGTCACCCTGGACACCGCCCGACAGGCATACGCCACCACTGTGCAGGCCATGACAGGGGCGTGGTCGCAGTCCGCAGCTCTGTCGGAGGCCGACGCCGCCCTAGTGGACGAAAGCGGTGAACTGCGGGCAGCAGTGCGCAAACAAGCGGCATACGTCGCCGCCCGCGGGCTGCCTGTGCCCTGCACCACTGTGAATGGGCGGGTGTCCAGGGGGCTGGCCCTGCAGAGCGCCATGTCCGAAGCTGTGGGCGCCGACTTGAAAGTGCTGCAGGGGCTGGCGCAGGCAGGCGTGTTGACGGATGCCAAGCTGCGCAAGACCTCCGCCCTATCCGTGCTGCTTGAGTCTGGCATCGCCCTGCCCAGCTACTCAGAGGCCCTGCAGGGCGCCGAGCGCCACACACTGCCCGTGGCTTCACCCCAGGGCCAGGCGTGGCTGGACGGCTTGCCTTGGCTGGCGCCGTCCCACACTGCAGCCGCCGCTGCCAACGGCTCAGCTGTGTTGCAGGCTGACATGGGCACAGCAGCTGGGCTGCGAATGGCGCGGGAGGCTCTAACCCTCCTGGCACCTCCCCTTGACATGGATGCCGCAGCAGGGGATGACGCACTAGCTCCGGCTGACCTGCGAGTGGCAGTGCTGCACGTGGGAAGCTGGTCGTACAGCGACCCCGGCGCGGCACTGGCGGCTCTGACGCACTGCCTGTCGCAAGCTGGCGACCTGCCCAGCTCTGTAGTGGTAAACATGCTGCTAGCTGCCCTGGACGATGCGCCCGACAGCAATGCAGTGCTTGCGGCCGCTGCCGTTGCCGGGGCGGACGGCTCTGGGTGGGGAGATGCCGTTGCTGCCCAGCGGTGCACTGACCCCCAGAGCGCCGCCTTCAAGGCTGCCCAGGCAGCTGCAGGCACAGCAGCGGCCGAGGCACTGCGCCTGCTGCACACGTCTAGCGGCAGCACAGAAGGCACACCATTTGCCTGGATGTCGGTGAATGCCCGTGTGTTTGCCGCTGCCGCCGAGGGGGACATCCCCCTGTCCATTCCCAGCCTCGGGGCCGCCCTGGGCGTGGAAATGGCACACTCTGGCACTGCAATTGCACAAATCGTACAGGCCAGTCAAGTGGATGTGTCGGAGGGGGGCTCTGCACCCCCCCCCCCCTCCATCGCCACCCTCAAGGTTGCAGCTGCTTCAGCCCTGGCGCAGTACACTGCAGACGGAAAACGCCAAGGGATGCCGGAACACTTCATCAAGATGAACTACACTGGTTTCATGTCCTCCCCCGCCCCAGGCGCTGTGCACACTGGCCTGGAGGTGGTGGCGTGTCTGGACCCGGTGTCTGCAGCCGCCCAGCGCGCCGCCCCCCTGCTGCTCATGGCGCGGGACTGGCTGGGGGCAGACGTGCGGGTGTACCTGGCGCCCAACCTCGTAGGCGGCGATGGCCCTGTACAGTCCTTCTACCGCTTCGTTGCACCAGGAACACAGGTGTTGCACTCGGGCCACCCCCACCGGTTGGCGGATCGCGCCACCTTCACACACATCCCAGGAGACCCCATGCTGCTCACAATGAAGGTATACCCCCCAGAGCCCTGGAACGTGCAGGCACTGCAAGCAGAACAAGACATGGACAACTTGAAGATGGGGCTGCCAGGCATGCCAGAAACGGTGCACGTCAAGTACGAGCTGAAGAATCTGCTTGTTGCCGGGCAGTGCGAAGACCTGACCCACGCCAAGCCACCCAATGGCCTGCAGCTGCAGCTGCGCCTGCCTGGCTCAGCGGAGGCTTCTGCAGCCGAGACTCACACCAGTGCAACCAACGATGGCAGCACTGCGCTGGCCAACACTGCTGCCTCCCTTGGCGTATTCAGTGACTCCCTTGTAATGCAAAACCTGGGGTATTTCCAGCTGAAGGCAAATCCTGGCGTGTGGGAGGTGGCGCTCGCCCCAGGACGGGCTGTCCAGCTGTACTCCATTGTGGAGAGCAGTCAGGGGGGTGACGGGGGCCTGCGGCGGGTGGGCCGTCGGTGGTACGATGACAGCGAGGAGGCCGCTGCTGGTGCGGACACCCTGGTGCGGGCCCAGCCAGTGGTGGTAAGGGATTTCACGGGAAGAGTGGCTCAACTGCGCGTGAAGAAACGCCCTGGGATGGAGGGTGCCAAGCTGCTGGCAACGTTGGGGGATGAGGGGGGGGCTCAAATACAGCAGGGGGAAGTCACTGCCTCTGGGCTGTGGGGCAGTGTGCGTAGCATGTTTGGCGGGGGCAGTGTTGCAACTGCGAACAAGAACGACACCATCCATGTGTTCAGCCTGGCCTCGGGGCACCTGTATGAGCGTTTTTTACGCATCATGATGCTGTCGGTGACCAAGCGCGCCAGCCGCCCTGTGCACTTTTGGCTTGTGGAGAACTTCTTGTCCCCGGCTTTCAAGGACACCATTCATTACATGGCAAAGCGCTACGGCTTCGATGTGTCCTTCGTCACGTACAAGTGGCCCAACTGGCTGAATGGGCAATCCGAGAAGCAGCGCATCATCTGGGGGTACAAGATCCTGTTCTTGGATGTGCTGTTCCCGCTGGACGTGAAGAAGATCATCACGGTGGACGCTGACCAAGTGGTGCGCACGGACCTGGCTGAGTTGTGGGACATGGATTTGGAGGGGGCCCCCTACGGGTACACCCCCTTCTGTGACTCCCGGGCTGAGACCTTGGGCTTCCAATTCTGGCGCAGTGGGTACTGGAAGAACCACCTGGGCGAGAACCCCTACCACATTTCCGCGCTGTACGTTGTGGACCTGGTGCGTTTCAGACAGGCAGCGGTAGGAGATACGCTGCGGGGCATTTATGACCAGCTGTCCCGCGACAAGAACAGCCTGTCGAATCTTGACCAGGACCTGCCCAACTTTGCGCAGCAGCAGGTGCCCATCAAGAGCCTGCCTATCCAGTGGCTCTGGTGTGAGTCCTGGTGTTCCGATGACAGCAAGGCACAAGCCAAGACCATTGATCTGTGCAACAACCCCCTGCACAAGGAGCCTAAGCTGGACATGGCGCGGCGTGTCATCTCTGGGCCCTTGTTCCCGGAGTCGTGGGTGCAGCTGGACGAGGAGGTGCATGCTGTGTTGAAGCAGGCCACGGCGGGGGTGCCGCACTCGGAACAAGCCAGTTCCGACGCCAAGGCCTCAGCCGCCGCCGCCGCCCAGGAGTGGTACAGCAGCCACACCGTGGAGAGCCCGTGGGAGCGCGCTGCCCGGGAGACTGCCGCCAAGGAGCAGGCAACGGCTGCAACACCCACACCCACACCCACACCCACACCCACGCTCACGCCCACACCCACACCCACACACACACCCAAGGCTGCTGCCAAGCAGGGGGGGGGCAGGCGAGGCAAGGCAGGCAAGCAGGCCACCCGGAACAAGAGGCGTAAGGGGTCAAGGAAGAAGAAACAGTAGGCCGTGGTAATGCATCACACTCAGTCGCAGTGATTTCAGGTATGTGCAAGAGCATGCAGGGGGGGGCAGGCTGGCACCTTGCAGGGAGTCGGGATCTGAGGCGCAGGGAGGTGCACCGGGTCTGCGGGTGCAGTCGCACTCCGCCAACATCCATCGTTGAAGAAGATATGTCTCCGTACAAATACCGATTGCCTGCATAGCAGTTGTCTGGTGCAGCACGGGCCCTGCCTGCTTGCCAAGGCCGACCGGCTAGCAAGGCCAGAGGCGCACGACATTTCACGGTGAGCGATGGCAGTAGCACTGAAGGCCGCACCAAGCTCTGCGGACGGGACGCCTTCGAAAACGATAAACAGGGTCCACATCGCGGCGACTCCTGCACAGCAAGTGGGAGCTGCTGTGTCGTATGGCGTCGTATCCTTGTCGTTGTTTTTGGCTTTGAAGGTGGGTGTGCAGTTTCCAGCAAACTTGCGACCAACTGAACGCTCCCAAGCATGCAGACTGTGATCAGCTCCCTTGAGTTCCACGCAACATTCTTCACGTTATCGTCTCAACTGACTTTCGGTGTCGTGCTGTGTCTTGCTTTCAAGGTGAGCAGAACTGCCCTCGGCTGCAGCGGCGAGACATGGGTGCACTGCCTTTGCTGACTAACGTGTGTGCAGCCTTTCCAGCACCTGCTGCCGGGATTCCATGTCCCAGACATCAATTGGGGTCTTGTTAAACGGTACGTGCAAACTCGTCCTACATTTCCCCCGTCACGATTCGCACGCTTTCCACTGCTTCACTCCCCGTTGCCCCGCGCAGCGCCATTCCCGTGGGCGCACTGTTTATGGCTAACAACGCCTCAGCTTTCATCGGCATCCGGCTGGTGCCTGCCCCGCTGTTCCTGGCCGTGCGCCGCACCGCCATTGGGCTCATCATGCTCACAGAGTGGGGGGTGCTGGGGAAGCGCCCCACCGGCGCCACTGTGCTCTCCATCCTCCTGGTGGTGCTGGGGGCGCTGGTAGCGGGGTGGGACAGCATCCAGTCAGGTGCAGACGCAGTGGGCTTTGCGTATATCATCTTCAGCAATTGCCTGGCGGCTCTGTCCCTCACCTATGCCCGCAAATTCAGTGACGACACTGGGGTGCGGGGGCTAGGGCTGGTCATGTACACGGGTCTAACGGGTGCGCCCATCGGGTGGGTCCTGGGTGTGTGGGCTGGGGAAATGGACACCGTGGCAGCGTATCCCTCGCTGTTCACTGCGCCATTCCTGGGGGGCATCCTGCTATACTGCATGCTGGGAACCGCGATGAACTACACCCAAAACCTGTGTTCACTGTACAACTCCCCCTTAGTGTCGGCAGTGGTGGGCGTCCTGAAGGACGTCGTTTCCACGCTTGTCTCTGCAGTTGTGTTCTCGGGATACGACGCCACGGTGCAGTCCGTCGTTGGCCTCGTGCTGTCATTTGTGGGAGCCTCCGCATTCAGCTATGTGAAGCTGACCAGCCCCGAGCAGCAGCCTGCCGGCAAGCAGGTGGTGGGTGTCCTGCCGGATGGGCCCACCGGCTCCGCGCCACACCTCACTCCGCCCAACTCTCCCCAGTGCGGCGAGGTGGGCCCACCGGCACACGTGTCCGCCCTCGAAGCTGGCACCGCACACTCCAGCCCCACCCATAATGAAATGCAGGGCTCCACTGGTGTGCCTGCAGCCATCAACACAGGGGGGATCATGCCAACTGCAGGCCATTGGGGGGCGCAAACTAGGTCGTCAGAGGGGGGGTACTCCCCCCCTCACTCCGATGTGGATGAGGACGATGGTGGCCCCATGGATGCCGCAGAGCAAAGGCCGCTGCTGGGGGGAGGTCATGGGGGTGTAGGGGGCGTCGAATCGGACCATGCCCTAGATCGGCACGGGCCAGCGTCGCCCCTGCTTGGGGGCATCGCAGCCTCGACAGTGGGGGCTGTCTCCAAGCGCCTGGCCAGCCTGGTGGCATAAACGGGCGTCCCACCACAGTGCATAGCCGGGCTCGGAGAGCAAGTGCGGCAGTGAGGGGGAGCAGGGGGGGTCAATTCATTCATCAAAGTACACTGCAGAAGCCTGCTCACTGCTTGTAGAAGTCAGCGGTGGACAGCGTCTTGGGAGCCTGCCCCGCGTGGCCAGGTCGGGGTCCGGAGGGGGGAGGGGGGGCCCCCACGCCTTCTGAGGGGCCCCCAAACTTAGGCACCATGGGGCTGTCGGGGCTGCTGGAGGGGGGCACAGGGTACCCCCGAGCGTCCAGTTGCACGCCCACAGCCTGTGCAGTGCCAGGACTGAGGGGTGCTGCGGCGCTGCTGAAGTGTGTCCCTGGGCGGGCGGGGCTGCTGCCGGCACCAGCTGCTGCTCGCTCGGAGCGCAGGGATGCATCCGTCCCGAAGGCGGCGCTGCCGGCGCGGTCGGTGCCGTGCACGGAGCCAGTGGAGGCACCCAATTGCGCACTTCGGCTTGTTCCGCCTTGAGTCAGCCGAGCCAGAACAGCAGCGCCTGACTCCTCCTTGACAGGCACAGGTGTGAGGTAGTCACGGTACCCGTCCTCGGCCCACATTGCCGTGAAACGCTTATTGAACAGCATGGCGCCGCTGAGGAGATCACCTGCATATGTGGTGACGTTCCTGCGGTCATTGAATGCACGTGGAACACTGCGAGTGATGGCGCGCCACATGTACAGAAACAGCCCGCGAACCCTGTCGAGGGGGGTGGAGTGCGAGATCTTGCTGTAGGCACGCATGGCACAGCGCACCAGCGCCTCCCAGAACTCGTCGAAGCTGATCTTGCGCACGGCAGGGGCGCGCTCGTCCAGGCGAATGGCCGACAGGAAGATATCGCCCAGCTCTCGGGTGGACAGGATCACGGTGTTGGACAGGTCAAAATCCGCAGCCAACTTCAAAAAGGCCCCGTAGCCGATGGCAGCCTTCATGCTGTTCACGCCCATGGAAGAGCGGGAGACAGAGGACAATGTGGAGGCGGCGCTCTTGCCAGGAGTGCCAGCCTTGCGGGCTTTGCCGCCGGGCACGGAGGCGGTCCCGTAGAATTGGAAGATTTGCTCAAGCGCATCCCCGAAATAGGAATACAGCTTGATGACATCTTCGTCGTTCATCACGTCATCGATGGGCTCCACTTGGCTGCACATATACAAAAAGTGTGTGTCGACAGTGGACAGCAATATGAAACACTGGCAAGCTGAGCTGCATTACTCACCGCCTCCAAGCATGGGGAAGAATGTTATCCATGAGCAGTCGCTGGAATGCTTCGTCAATACTTTGTGAATGTGGGTACACCTGCAATGGTTGGGCACGTTCAGACGTGTACTACGCGCCTTGCAAATAGGTTGCAGGGACAGCCAGCGTTTCACTCCACTGGCGGCATCGCAGATGCAGTCCATGCAAAAATTCCACTTACCCGCTTGGACAGATTCATGATCGTGGTCAAAAAGTCGTTGTATTGCATGCGCTTAGGGCCATCTCTGTCCTTCTTGTTGACTTGAGCGGTGTATGCCACCTCAATGTCAGCGTCAAGCAAAGGCGACAGAGCTTCACTTGTAGCATCTTCGCCGACGATGCCGACGTCGCGGGTGAATTTAACAAATTGTGTTTGCTGCATACACATGAATGCACTCATGTCACACTCGGCGCTATTGCGTTGTCAGTATGCAAGGTTGCGCCAACGGCGTGTCAAGAAAGCTCGCTTACCCTCATTGTGGCGGGATCCAGAGGGTTGCCATTGAGCGTGTAGAAGGTGAAAATGTTCCACAACTCCTGCAAAAATACAAAATACACGTGATGAAGCTCTTGAAAGGCGTTTGCAGCGCGTTGCACACCTGCTCAACTGTGCCGGCGGACATGGTTGATGCTGGAGATTTTTTATACACGAGCACACAAAGCGCAGTCACTGAAGACACTCAGCATTCAAGCCTTATTGTGGCTGCAGGGAGCTAGTACAAGGATTGGCAGTTTGTCCTGCTTCGTGCAGCTCGCGAAGCACACTGACACTTGCTTATCAAGTTCACACCCCCAGCCCTCTGTATCGCAGGGGCCCGTAGGGGCCCAGCGACGAGAGGCCCAGCCAGCAGGAGAGGCTGAGAAGCAGCGCAGCGTGCCATTCTCGGCTCATTGTGAAAGAGTGAAGACGAAATGTTTGTCTTTTGAGTGGTAATTGACCCATCCCACCCGCCCGGGTTTGGGGTGGCAAGATTGACCCCAAATGTGATTACCATTTCTTCGACCCCACCTGTGCAGCAGGGGGCTCGCACACATCCAGAGTGAAGTGCAGCTGCTGCCGATGCAGAATCAGGCGGCCAAACACGAATGGCAATCAGCACGCAAGTAGTGACAAAGATTGTATTTTGGCTGCGCAGGCACTCAGCACTCTACTGCGAGCCACGGCGCTGCGTGACTGCGGCCAACCAGTCCCTTGCCGCCTCTCGGATGCTTTGGCTATTGCCGCCGCGGGGAGGCATGGGGGGGGTGGGCAGTGGCGCATGCAGGTACTGCGCATCCACATCCTCCACGATGTCGTGCACGCCACGCGGCGCATTGGAGGGCAAGCGCGGCGTGTTCTGCAGCAAGAGCGACAAGTTCTCTTCGTCCCGGGAACGCGCAGGCCCCCCTGTAGCCCCTGGCCCATGTCGAGGGGGGTGGCGCTCACCCCCCTCCTCCCCCCCTGACATGTCATCGTCCTCGCTGAACTCCTCCTCGTCTGAGGCGGGGGCGTCGTCTCCCAGCGCGGTCTTCCACGCTGCGCGCCGGCGGCGGCGTGCCTGCGCCCGTCGCGTGTACAGCGCGTACTGAATCACAATCGTCAAGTCAAACAGCAGCGTGCCTGCATTGCCAGGCAGGAACGGCGCCTCGCTCTCGTAGTCCGCCTTGCTCGTTGCCCGCATGAAGATGGCCGTCACTGTGGTCAGGTTTCCCATGAACGCACAGACAAACATCAACCAGGACAGACCAGCCACACTCTTCCGACGGAAGTTCTTGATGATTTGAGGCAGCCGCGAGTTCAAATACAGCACGCTGGAGATGTACCCCAGCACGATTCCAGTGGTCTTGGCCGCCGGGCCCATGGTCTTGTTGCTCTTGCAGGGGGCCAAATCCAGGCGGCGCCCACCCGCACCGAGACCCAACACTGGCACCGTCGCCAGCATGGTGGCGTTGACTCCACGCAGGGCGCGGGGCTGCAGCACGCCCCCCTGCACCGCCTCATGCGGGGTGTCAAGGGGGGCGTACAGGCCGCTCCAGCCCACCGCGTCCCCCAGTGCTGAAACAGCAGCCATGGGTGCCTCCAGCATGGGGCCAGCATGGGCCCACGCACCGGGGTACACTGAGTCAATCACACTGGGGATGGGCCCACTGCCCGGCTTGGTGAGTGTGGGCAGTGGCGCCACCATGCCCACCGCCACTATCGCCAGCATGCCCACTGCTGCAATGGACGCAGTAACTCCAGCAGAAACACCCCCTCCTCTGCTGCCGCTGCTAGCTGCAGAGCGTGCACTTCCATTCGTCGCTGACCTCGCTGCCTCTGGGGCTTCATACTCCAAGCTGCGCCCCCCAGAGAGGGACCCGGCGCCGCTGGAGTGCCCAGCGCGGGAGCTGCCACTGCTGGCATGGCTGCCGCGAATGGGCATGCCGCTGTTGGAGGCGCCGCTGCTGCCCCTGCTGCCGCTGCCGCTGCGTGCGGAGGCGGCGCCGCCCTCGGGCACTGCGGGGAATGCCAACACCGCTGGGGACTGCTCCAGGCGCTTGGGGCGCTCTGGGGTGCCGTTCCCACGCCCAGCTAGGGGGGAAAAGTCTGTGGCAGGTGCGGTGAGGTCGTTGTGGGCGTCCGCCAGCAAAGCACTGTCCTCGCTGGCAGCTTTGTTCTTTTTCTTTTTGGGCGTCCAGTACGTCAAGTAGGCATACTGGGTCACCATCACCACATCCATGCTCACAAACAGCATTGCTGTGTATGTTTGAGTCGGCAGCTGGTTGGTCAAAATGCACCCAGCCAGGTTCAGCGTATCACCCCCAAGCCATTCCAGCAGAAAGAGCACTGAGAGAGCTTCCGCACTGCCCCGTTGCCAATTCTTGTAAAATTGAGGAACTTGACAGCATATCCAGAAGACAATTGATGACATGCTGCGGAAACAAAAGCGCCGTTGCGTCAAGTTTAACCGCACACAGTGGCCCCGGAGCGCAAGTTTGATGGCGGAATTTGCGACTCTCGCTTCACGTACCCGATGAAAAAAGCGGCATAGTCCTGAGTCTCATACACGCAGTCGGAAAAATACTGGTACACCCAGCTCACATAGTGGTGGTGGTTGCGATACTCCACATCGCAGACGCAATCTGGCATCACTCTGCACCGACGCAACAGTGAGAAAAATCCGCACGGACCACTGAATCTCACACCAAGCCTGAGATGTAGAGTGCCACTAGATACATTGAGAGCGCGCATACCTGGATGTGTGTGCTGCGGTGGAAGCTTTGGAGGCTATACGCGAAAATAATGGACCCTAAATCAGCGTTGATGCAATGCGGACGCACGCTGGCGTTATACCGGATACTCGAACCGTGCCGTGCACAGCACTGGAGATCGAACTGGACAATACTGAGGCCCTGCCCATGAACATGAAATTAAACTTGCTCAGAATCGCCAGCCTTCTGGCCTGCTGCACAATCCAACACATGTGAAGGGGTCTGCACATATTTTTACAGCCCGTGCAGCTGCCTAATCTTCTTGTGCGAGCATGCCGCATGTTGCGACCACTGGGCTGCCCAAATCGGCAAATAGGCAATTTAATGGGGGGTTTCCACGTGACGATCACCCGTACTATGCCCAACTTCAGCTATACTGCAGCAGACCTGGACCGGCACATGGGCACTACATCGCAGAAACACCCGAACGAAACTCCCTCGTCATCGCCATGAATAGGCTCGTGCTCGCAGAGATTACCACAATTCTGGCAAATGAAATGGGCTTGCCAGAAGAAAATGAGTCATTCACCAAGCATGTCATCAACACAAGTGCCTCATGTTTGACCAAAGCTGCATTTCACGTAAGTGCTTCACCGAGGTCAGATGCATTGTGCCGCTTTGCACGCTACTCGTGTTTGTACAGGAACACTGCAACACGTTTGGCAAAGCCATTCCCAAGGATATCACTGATCTCATTTTCAGGAAACTCGGTCGTGTGGATGCCATTGAAGCAAACAAGGCAAAGGCAGCTGCCTCAATGGATGCACTGACTGGCGTTACTTCTGAAAGCGGCAAGGCGGCCTCCACCATTGATAGCTTCATCACACCAGATGTAAGCCGCCTAGGAGGGGCAGTGCCATCTGATATCGCCCATCGTCCAGTGTTTCGCCAAAGTCGTGCCACGCTGGATCGGCTGACCGCTGCTGCCCCGCGGTCGAAGCTGGGCCTGGATGCGCTGGCTGCTCGCAGGGGCGCCTTGGGGGGGGGCAAGAAGCGCCCAAGGGGGGGTGCAGCCCAGCTCAGCTTTGGAGACGACGGCAATGAAGATGACATGTTTGGGGGGCCCGATATTGTCATTGGGGGGGGGGCTGTGCCCTCTTCCATGCCAGCGGTGACTCAGACGCCGGCAGCAGCGCCATCAACCGCGCCGGCGCCGGCTCGTCCCCGCACAGAACAGGACCTCGCACAAGCTGTGGAAGCTGCTGGCGCAGAGCTGTCTTCCACTGCGGTGGGCTCCACTCGTGCAGGCCGCAGTGCCCAGCGGCGACGTACAGGGGAGCCCCCCCCCCCACCACAGCACGCCGCCAGCGGCTCTGCCAGACAAGTAGAAGCTGCAGCAGCCAGTACCGGGCACAGCGAAGCACGGGCAGCTGCACTGCAGCGGGCAGGTGACTCCGGGACAGCGCATGTGCGCACTGCGGAGGCATGGGCTGAGGAGTATAGGGGCCTTCGAGGGGCTGCGCCAGGGGGGGCGGCTCCCAATCAGGAACAAATCATGCGCCTTGCCCTGTGGTGGCGCAAGCACAGGCGCAGCAGGGTGTCTGTCCACGGCACCAGTGCCTCCCTGTGGGGAAAGCGCAGTACAGCTGACGGGGGGCCCCACATCTGGGACGTGCTCCAGGGGCGCGCAACACCCTCCACTGCCCCCGTGCATGCAGCAGCTGCTCATACAGGGGGCATGCAGGGAGGTGACACCCCCCTGCGCGGCGACGAGACCCCCATGAGCGTGGTTGGCAAGGGAGGGGCGACTCTGGAGGAGGGTGTAGGGGGGTTCGGAGTGGGCGCAGACGACGAGTGGGACGCCCCCCATGCCCTCTCCTCCGTTAAAACGCCCATGTCAGCCGCTACTGCGAGCACTGTGCAGGGCGGACGTGCAGCTGTGGGGGTAGGCAGTGCTCTGCGGCCCCCGGTGTGGAGCGGCGACGCGGCCTCTGAAGCAGGCAGTGTCATTGCGGGGGATGACGACGCCGCGTCTGTGGTGGGCAGTGTCGCGGAGTGGGACGATGACTGGGGGGCTGCCCTGGGCGAGAAGGCCGGCTCCTCTGCCCGCAGTGTGGCGGGGGGACGTGGTGGCCCACGGCGATACGGCTCGTACACACGGCACAGCCAGGGGGCCACGCGACGAGGCGGCGCGTACGGCCGTGAGGGGCAGGAGGAGGGCGATGCGGAATTCGATCGTGCGTATTACGATGGCGAGGACGGTGCAGCCATGGGCCCAGCGCATGAGGGAGTGGCTGACTCTGCCAGGTTCAACCGCCGCGCTGCAGCTGCCGGGGCCACGCAGTACAGGGGGGGCAGCAGTGATGCCACCATGGGCGTCACAGCCGTGTCGGGGGACGCAAAAGTCGCAGGCAAGAGTGCCTCTGCTTCTGCACACATCCGAGACCAGCAGACTTGGGAGCTGAGCCGCCTGCAGCGCAGTGGCGTGGTGCGGGGGGGTGCCCGTGATGTGGATGTGGACGACGAGGCCGGCAGCAAGACACAACTGCTGGTGCGGAATATCCAGCCCCCGTTCCTGGATGGGCGCATCAAGCTAACCACGCAGTCTGCCATGGTGCCTGTGGTGCGGGATGACACTTCCGACATGGCGGTAGTGGCGCGCAAAGGCAGCGACGCCCTGCGATGGGTGCGGGAGCAGAAAGAGAAGACGAAATTCCGCCCCAAGTTTTGGCAGCTTGGCGGCTCCCAGATGGGCAACGTCATCGGCGTGGAGCACACGGAAGAAGTGGAGGTGGATGACGTCACCAAGGTGCAAGTGGCGCTGCACCTTGCGACAAAGCAAGCCTCCAGTGCCACTGCAGGCGCGCAGGCCGCTGGTGTTCCCGCTGCAGGGGCTGCCAACGAAGGCGCTGACTTGAGCCTTAGCAACGCAGGTGGCCGCGATGCCGCAGCCGAGGAGGCCATGCGCACTGCAATGCAGGCTGCAGCCGCAAAGGAGGCCGCAGCGGAGGAGGGGCGCTCGGGAGATTACAAGAAGGCCAACCAATTTGCTCACCACATGGCCAGCAACAATGCCAAGGTGTCTGCCTTTGCGCGCGGCAAGAGCATTCGGCAGCAACGAGAATATCTGCCTGTGTATGCCGTGCGGGACGAGCTGATGCAGGTGATCGCTGACAACCAAGTTATTGTGATTGTGGGCGAGACAGGGTCGGGCAAGACCACGCAGCTCACTCAGTACCTGCATGAGGATGGGTACACAGACTACGGCATGGTGGGCTGCACCCAGCCTCGCCGTGTGGCTGCCATGTCGGTTGCCAAGCGAGTGGCTGAGGAGGTGGGTTGCAAGCTGGGTGACGAGGTCGGCTACGCCATTCGATTTGAGGACTGCACCAGCGAAAAAACACTCATCAAGTACATGACAGATGGCATTCTGCTGCGTGAGTCCTTGCGTGAAGCAGACTTGGACAATTACTCAGCAGTCGTGATGGACGAGGCGCACGAGCGCAGCCTGAACACGGACGTGCTGTTCGGCATTCTCAAGAAGGTGGTGCGCCGGCGCCGTGACTTCAAGCTCATTGTGACCTCTGCAACCATGAACAGTGACAAGTTCAGCGCGTTCTTCGGTGGTGTTCCCATCTTCAATATCCCTGGGCGCACCTTCCCGGTTCAAATTTTCCACACCCAATCGCCGGCACAGGATTACGTGGACGCGGCTGTGCGGCAAGTGCTGGCCATTCATGCCGGGCAGCCTACAGGTGATGTGCTGGTGTTCATGACGGGACAAGAGGACATCGAGGCCACGTGCTTCCTCATTGCGGACCGCGTGGGCAAAATGGGCCAGGACGTGAAGCCGCTGCTGGTGCTGCCCATGTACTCCCAGCTGCCGGCTGACCTGCAAGCCAAGATCTTCGAGGCGGCACCTGCCGGCACGCGCAAGGTAATTGTGTCCACAAACATTGCTGAGACATCCCTCACAGTCGACGGCATCAACTATGTGGTGGACTGCGGCTACTGCAAGTTGAAGGTATACAACCCGAAAATTGGCATGGATTCGCTCACTGTTGTACCTGTGTCACAAGCTAACGCCAGGCAGCGCTCGGGGCGAGCTGGGCGCACTGGCCCAGGACAAACGTATCGCCTGTACACCGAGAATGCGTACGCAACTGAGCTGCTGGCGGCGACGGTGCCTGAAATCCAGCGCACGAACCTGGGCAATGTCGTGCTGCTGTTGAAGTCACTGGGCGTGGAGAACTTGGCAGACTTTGATTTCATGGACCCACCGCCCAAGGACAACATCCAGAACTCCATGTATCAGCTGTGGATCCAGGGCGCCCTGGACAACACCGGTGCACTCACTCGCCTGGGCCGGGAAATGGTGGAGTTCCCACTGGACCCCGCCCTCTCCAAAATGCTCATCGTGGCTGACCAACTGGGCTGCACCAGTGAAGTTGTCACAGTGGTGTCCATGCTGTCTGTTCCGAGTGTGTTCTACCGTCCAGCAGAGCGGGAGGAGGAGTCGGATGCAGCACGCGAGAAATTCTACGTGCCCGAGTCAGACCACTTGACGCTGTTAAATGTGTACAACCAGTGGCGCAAGCATGGCTACTCTGCACAGTGGTGCACAGAGCACTTCGTGCACATCAAGGCCCTTCGGCGGGCCCGGGAGATCCGGCAGCAGCTCATCGACATCATGGCTCAGCGGAAGATGGCCCCCAAAACCGCAGGGAATTCCTGGGACGCCGTACGCAAAGCCATTTGCAGCTGCTACTTTTACAATGCAGCAAAGATGAAGGGCATTGGGGAGTACATGAATGTGCTGAACGGCATGCCGGCGCATTTGCACCCCAGCTCTGCCCTGTTTGGGCTGGGGTACACGCCTGACTATGTGGTGTACCACGAGCTGATTTTGACCTCCCGCGAGTTCATGCGGTGCGTTACTGCAGTGGACGCGGAGTGGCTGGCGGAACAAGGCCCCATGTTCTTCGAGTTGAAGGCCACTGGGGCTGCCCGACTGGAGCAGCGGCAGCGGGAGCGGGAAACACAGGCAGCCATGTCTGCAGAAATGACCGCCAAGCTGGCTGCAGCTGCCCAGGGCGGCATGGGGGGGGCGATGCTGCCGCCGCGACAGACTGCTGAAGCAGCGGCCTCAGCTGAGTCCGCCGGTGTGTTTGCTGTGGGGGCTGCCCCCGCCTCCTCCGCCAACGGCCTGGGGGGCCGGGCAAAGGTGGCGCGCTCTGCCACAGAGGTGGCCACTGCCGCCTCCGACGCCAGGCGGAAGGCCCGGGAGGCGCAGGCGACGCCCCTGTGGGGGGGGGGCAGCATCGCCACGCCCGGCGCGACGCCGCTGTCACAAGCTGGCCGCCGGCCAGTAAGACGGCATGGTTTGTGAATGCTGACTGGGGAATCAGCGCGGCGGCGTGTGCTTGGGACACTGGGCCTGCGCGCGGGGGGTGGGCGGCAGGTAGGTGTCGAGGGCTGAGGGGCCTGGGGCCGCTGAACTGGCACAGGTGCTGTCTGCCATGCAATGATACTGTGGTATGTCTGGATTTACCTCTTCTATGTGTCTTGGTGGGCATGAACGCATGTCAGGATCGAAGCACTCCCCCTCCCCCTGCCGCCCCTGCGCACCCCCTAAAGCTTCCGCATGCGCGGCTTGGCGACTCACTTGGGCATTAGGCATGAGTGCTCAATGATGAAGGATGGCGCTTGGCAGTGCAAATGTATAGCATGCAACTGAGTTATGCACCTGAAAATGCGGCACAGTAGTAGACACCCTGTCTGTAGGTCTGCTCGCCCTGGTGCGGGTGACGGATGCTGCGCAGAGGACTTCAGGTCTAGAGTACAGCAGCACACTCACTGCTGATCTCAGCATCTCCATTTGAGCGCGTATGCTCGGTTTCATGACCAGCACTGGTAAGTCTGATCATATGCATGAGATGAACTATGGTAAGCGGGCACATACATGCAGCTGCATGAAGTTGGTTTGCGCAGAATTTTCTTATATGTTGACAGCTGCAAAACAAATTACGGCGTGGAAACACAATGTACGGGACCACGTTTTAACATCAAAACTGTGTTTTTCTGTTTTCGGGAATTGTCTGGCGGCAGCTGAAAGGGACTTAGTACTAGTTGTCTGTGTCGTGCTGTCACAGTTTGTTTCAACGTTTGCACCACTCGACAGTGTCAAAACTGCTTCTTGACTACCTGAATGGGCCGTGCGACGGGGTTTTACTAAAAGCACTCTTAGAGTTGTCGATTGTCTATAGGCTGCCACTCTGGGCTGGTAGCACGTGAATTCGGCAGTGCAGTCCATCAGCAGGCTGCACCCAGCCCCCACCCTCAATACGTCACATAGGTCGAGCTGCCTTGGGACACATAAACAGGTAAACAGGCTTAAATACATAAACAGGTAAACAGGTCTGCATTTTGTAGGTCGGCGCAAGTCAGCAGACACTAATACATATGAGGATGCCCTCTGTTTACGGAGGCTGAGGCTCGGGCCTCTATCGACAAACTTCAAACAGGGAAAATGCCAGGCGTGGACAAGCTGCCAGCGGAACTTGCCAAGGCTTTCCCGGACATGTTTGCCAGACAGACAACAGCCAAGCTCATTGCCGCGCTAGAAACCGGTGTCTGGCCAGAAGAATGGAGGGTCGCGCGGGGACATGCCCTGGCCAAAGTAAAGGAGCCCAGGGCGGATGAGCCGACTGACTACAGAATGATCGCAGCCCTGCCCACCGGAGCCAAAATTGCCACGTACATGGTACTCTCCAGGCTCAGAGGCTGTCGCCGTCACAGGCGTCAGCTCCTTCATTCGCCAGAACGAGCTTAAGGGCGCGCCTACACTTCTCACCGCAGTGGATGTACGCAAGGCTTTCGACACAGTGGACAGAACCATTTTACACCGAAAGCTCGAAGAGGCAAACACCCCCCCCGCACTACTGCGGTTACTTCAAAGCTACCTTGAGAGGACAACAGTGAAACTACCCTCAGGGGACATCCACTACACGAGAGGTGTGGTCCAAGGCTGTGTCTTATCTCCCCTGTTGTTTGCCTTGTACACAGCCAGTATTGTCAATGTCGTCCCAGTTGAACCGGATGG
>Ga0307982_1001216_pt1 | contig 20886 bp, 17 predicted proteins | sample OrgLakmetagen989_FD_201847 | JGI IMG/M metagenome (GOLD analysis project Ga0307982, IMG submission 201847) | Saline water microbial communities from Organic Lake, Antarctica - #989 | ecosystem: Environmental > Aquatic > Non-marine Saline and Alkaline > Saline | place: Antarctica: Organic Lake... | reverse complement strand
ATCGTTTCACAAGGCTGTTCGCTGAGGCCAGGAATTTCAAGCCAAACAGATAAGAGGGGCAATTTGATTCCATACGGTAGGCAAGAAATCAATGATCTCGACAAAAAAGCCGTCCTAGATGTGCTCGGTTCTGATTTTTTAACTCAAGGCCCCCAAGTCCCAGCTTTCGAGCAGGAACTTTCTGTGCGAATCGGAGCCGCCCACTGCGTGGCGATGAACAGTGCCACTTCGGCTCTCCACGCAGCCTGCTTAGCTCTTGGGGTCGGGCCTGGCGACAGTGTTTGGACTTCTGCAATATCTTTTGTTGCGTCAGCAAACTGCGGCATTTACTGCGGAGCTGAAATTGAGTTTGTTGACGTAGTCGAAAATACCGGAAACATGTCAATTCCCGACCTTCAGAAGAGACTAGAGGCAGCCGAATCGTTGGGCAAACTTCCGAAGGTGGTCATTCCAGTTCATTTTGCCGGACAGCCAGTTGATATGCCCGCGATTGCAGAACTTGGCAAAAAATATGGTTTCAAAATCATCGAGGACGCGTCTCATGCTCTTGGTGCAACTTACGAAGGCGAGGCTGTGGGCAGTTGCCGCTACTCAGATATCACAGTGTTCAGCTTCCACCCTGTAAAGATGATTACCACCGGCGAGGGCGGCGTCGCAACTACTAATTCCGCGAAAACAGCAGCACAACTTCAACGTATTCGCAGCCACGGGATAACAAGAGACCCTAACGCCATAAATATCCCATTTGAGGGTGATTGGTTCTATGACCAAATAGAAATAGGTTTCAACTACCGTATGACCGATCTTTATGCCGCTCTGGGCAGGTCTCAGCTAAAAAGGCTTGACGATTTCATCGAACGCAGGCAAAACGTGTCTCGCCACTACGCTCGACTTTTAAGAGAAAATGTCAACCGAGGCTTGGCTCAAGACCCGAAAGCTGCAAGTTCTTGGCATCTCTTCGTCGTGCTCGTTGAGAACTCAGGTGAAAGAAAAATCATTTTCGATGGGCTTCGGCAGGAGGGAATTCTAGTTAACGTACATTACAGGCCCATTTACCGCCAATCTTTTTATGCCAAACTGAATAAGTACGACCCCAGCGACTTTCCCGGCGCTGAGAGCTACTATTCGTCCGCTATTTCCCTGCCAATATTCCCGGGTCTAGAAGAGAGGGCCGTCGAAAAAATCGTCAGCTTATTGGGCCGCGGAGTGGGTTATCAAGGAATTTTCTAGAGCTTCGATGGGTCATTATGCGAAATAAAAAACTAAGTCCTAACGTCCAACTCTATATTATCTGGAAGTAACTGCACACCGCATCCATGCCTAATCGTCACCACATGACATCTGACGTCTATTGAATTCTTCGACGCGTTCGAAACTAGCAGAAGCAAATCATCGGGCCAAATCAGGTTTCAATGATCGACAGGCTTATTGAAGTTGCTTCGACAGCTTGGCTTTTTTTCCATAATGTTATGCTAAGAATCCAACGTAAGAACTGACCTTAAATTTCCCAGACAGAATTAGGACTCACATGCCGAAAGAAACACACTTATTTTTTTTGGAGAAACGAACTCAAGTATACCTCGACTCAATAGCAAAAATTAACCGAGAGGAACCAGGGGCGCGGCTAATAGTCGTGGACGTGAGTTCTTTTGATTATCCCCTTCAGCCGCCCTGGCGAGTTCCTGGTTCCCTTAGGTCTCGCTCAGCCAAAGTCCGAGGTTTGTTTGATGCCTTGGGGGTGGAGTACATAGACGGCGCGAAAATGCGGCCAGCGCAAACAGACTTCACAGTCGAGGAGTCCCAAAAGATGGGTATAGCTATTCAGAGCACTATTATTAGTGGTTACCTAAGAGGCATAAGACTGCGAACTCGCCCCGGACTGCTTGAGAAATACCTAAATAAGCGCCTTACATCGCAGTCCCAGAAAGTCTTCTCCCTGTCAACGAAGCTGATTAGAGAGTTTTCCGCGAGCAAGGTGTTTATAACAAATGGGCGTTGGGCTGCTCAACATGCCGCTTACCTGGCGGCACGACGCGAGGATGCGACACCTTTTTTCTTCGGAGCCAGCGCCTCTGGACGGACAACTTACCTCACAGATTACAGAGTACAAGATCGAATCAAGAGGCAGGGCCATGCACTAGAGGTCACTTCGATGCTTCAGGACAGTGAAATTCAAGCTCGTTCGAATGATGTGTTGGCCAAAAATAAAGTTAGCAATGTGTATGGTGCCTTATGGGAAAAATCAAAAAATACATGGAAGGGCCCCAGGGATTCTTTGGCACTTTTTGCTACGAGTTCACAAGATGAAACGGCCTCGCTAGACCTCAATTGGAATGAGGCCTCTTGGGGGAACCAATATGAAGCATTTCTAGCCATCTGGGGGAAGCTCAAGTTACGAAATCTGACTCCAGTTCTCCGAATCCACCCTAATTTGCTAAACAAGAACCCCTCAGCCGCCCACAGGGAAATCAAGGAAATTCGAAGATTCAAGAGCGAAAACCCTGAATTTTACATCGTCTGGCCGGCGAGTCCCGTGAGCACCTATGACCTGATTTCTTACTCAGATCTCGTTGTTGTTGAAAATTCAACTGTCGGGCTGGAGGCATCGGCTAGAGGAGTTCCGGTCATATGCTCCAATTCATGCCCTTACGATATAATTGCGGACGTTGTTACAGTCCACGGACCGAAAGACTTAGATAAAATCGATAGCATGTCGAAGACTTCGGACCCCCGGGGGGCCCAGCGCTACATTGCATTCACGGAAATGGTGCAAGAGCCTGTCCCGGAAAACGAATTCGGTGTGGCGCTATCTAATTTCTCTGCAATTAGGCTATTGGTTCCTTCAATTATTGATGGTTCTATATTCTCGATGGTCTTCGAGCTTCGATGGAAAATGTATAGGCTCCTTATGGTTAAGACTTCCCCGCGTCACTGAAGGGTGACCCCCGGAAAACGAAGCCGACTGAGTAAAGACCTCCTCTTTCGAGATGCACTGATGTTCCCGCATAAACGGCGATTCGGACAGTTACTATTCCACGGTTTATGGCTCATAAACCTAGCGTTTTTCGTCGTTTCAACGTGGCTCATCATAAAATGCTGTCAAGGCGCTTTCTGACAAATTGAAGTCTTCCGCCACTGTATAGTGATGGTTTTTTATGAAGCTCCCATTCTCGGGTACTCGGTCGGCATTAGGCAATTCGGGAAACGGGACGTGCTTTAGGTCTAGCATTACGAGTTTTTTAGTGAAGTTTTCGGCGAGTCGACCTAGAAGCGATTCCACACAGGGTCAGTCTTTCTGTCAGTTCTGCTCTGTGGCCCTATAATCCCTCGGTCAAAGTCAGTGAAAACCCGAACCAGGGGCGCTCTCCAATTTCACGCTGAGTCTAGACCAAAGGGACTTGCTCCCTAAGGAGAGCGAAAGTTTCGTGATATTTTTGCCAGCTACGGATGATATACGGAAACCATTTCAGTTGCTCAGAGCAAATAGTGCCTTCGAGTTCTAGGGGTCTTGGGTTGTAGCTGCTAAGGACGAAGCGAAACAGCGACCCGAAGCTCAACTAAGTGTCCTTTGAGGACCTTGGGCTGCGACAGTCTGACTATTTTCCTAATGTTGACACATCGTCTATAGACCTGGTGATGGAGGACGTCCTAAAAAGCGGAGGAGGATTCTCTAAAGGAAAAGCCCGATTCGGTAATGGTCTTGGGAAACACCAACTCATAGATTGATGCTGTTCTCGGAAGGATTGTATATTCCCGTCTCTCATATGGAAGCAGGAACCCGTTCCTCTTACAACAACGTTCCGCAGGAATTCAACCGCAAGATGTTTAACCACGTTGACGGTTTCAGGCTCGCCAACAACAACTATTCGATGAGGCAGCTTTTGGCCGAGGGTATTCACCCCAGATGTAACCAGGAAAGTGGGTCTCTGATCTGCGAAATGTACAAACATTACAAGAGCAGAATTGCTTCGTCGACGGCTATTGAGGACCTAGGCCCGTCGCCTGGTGATTACTCTGTAGTGTCGGTTCACAGGCAGGAAAACGTCGACCTTCCTGAAAGGCTAGAAAAAGTACTTGACTGCCTAGTCGCTGTCCGCGGGAAGTGGGACATGCCCGTAATGGTGTCCACCCACCCAGGAACTAGAGTTCGACTCGAAGCACTTGCAAGAAAGGACCTTGGGGGTATTGCTTTTCACGAGCCATTCGGGTAGCCCGACTACAACAAGCTTCAGCTAAATGTAAGGTGCGTGATCTCGGACCTAGGAAGGATAAGCAACGACTCCTCGAGATTAGGCTTTCATACGTTAGCCCTAAGGGACCAGATGGAGAAACCGCGGCCTTTGAGTCGGGTGCGATAATTTTGACTAGTTTAAAACCTGGAATCTGGTGCGCTTCGTAAACCGATAAATGTTGCTTGTCTAGGCATTCGGCCGATCAACATGTGGAGAATGAACGCAAGGTTAAACATAGTTGCAGTTGGGGGCCTCAAGATCTGACGTTGTTGTATTTGGTCTGCACGACCGCATAATGAACTCGCTCAAGGACGTGAGCCGGGGAAACTTCTGCGCTCGGCCGAATACCGGGCGGAGACTTTGCTTCTGATCTAAACCTTTTGAGATATTAGAACGGTGTGAATGCTCCGCCGTTGGATAATTTCGCTCCACTCAGCTCAAAGGAGCGTCTTTCCCTGCGTGTGTGAAGCAACACGTAAGTTTCGAACTGCGCGCCTTGGCAGGAGCAAACCAAATATATTTATGTCGGCGATTGCATACCCTCTTAATCAGACGGGGACATCAGGTCGATCACAAGCGGCTTCGGCGCCGCCTTCCCAAAACATTTCTGGGCACTTGACTTTCAGTTCGACTAACCAAGAGATAACCGAGTTTTAACGGCACTCGATATTACGGATAAATTCACCAAGAGAGCGAGCCCAAAGAAGCGGAAAGTTCGATCAATAGCTATCAAATGGTCCGCTTGCTAGAGCGACTCGTGAGCGTTCATGGCTCATCCGCATTTATTGGCATGAAGAACGGCACTGAGATGACCGCGAATTCTTTGCGAGACTAGTGCCAGTTTGCCGGAATCAAAACAGTCTTTATCGAACCAGGTAGCCATGGCAAAACGCCTATGTTGAATCGTTATAATGGAAAAATCCACGATGAGTTACTTGCCAGTGAAGAATTTGCAACCTTACTGGAAGTCAAGATCATGGCTGAATATTTCCGCCAGCAGTACAACTCTGACCGACCCCACTCAACACTGAAATACCAAACACCAGATGAATTCACGGTAGACTCAAATAGCTTCAATCTTGGACTAATAAGGTTTCTGACTCTCTAACTGAGGGCAGGCCATTGTCCCCTAAGCAGAAAAGATGAAAACTCTTGGGTATGACATTTATCGCAAAAAATACCAGCACAGGTATTGAGTCAAAGTGGTTTTTCTCTGGGAAAGATTTCGATAACAGTGCTCAAGGTGAGAAGTCAGGAGACCTTCAGCACTGTTACTTGTCATTGGGCGATAACCTTGCAGATTGGCACAACTCCACCTCCAATTTAGCAAGCCAAATCTATCCCGAGTTGTTGGAAAGTTTTAGAGAAATTTTTGCTACTTGGGGCCCTGGGGCTATTAGCTACAGGCAAGCTGAAGTTCTGGTGGGTTCATTGGGAAAGTCCATGGCTGGAAGAATCGCTAGGGCAACGAGACAAGTACAGCTACTAGGTGACTCCTACTCCGTAAATGATTTGCAGATTAAGAGATTTGAATTACTCAACATCAGGACACCTAGAAGTACAGACGACTCTTATAGCCTGTTGGCCTCCGAGGAAATCGGCTGTCTAATTGAGGCGCTTGCCGTCCGCCGTCATTTCGCACTGTCAAGTAGCCTCAGTCGCACTACAGAGAATTCCCATGCGCATCTGGAATCAGACGAAATTGAAGCTAGAGAATCTTTGGTATCACGAGTTTATCTAAATTTGCAGAAACACCTTTCGGCGAGATCGTCAAAAAACTCCATTTCTATTGTGGCAAGTTATCTTGGTAGAGGTAAGGAAATATTATTGTCTCTTGTTTTGGGACAAACACCCCTTCTTCTCGAGGTGCGGCCACCATTGAAAACAACAAACCATGTCTCGAGCAGGGGATCTCTTATTTTGGAAAGTGAGTCAACGAGGGCGACGTCACTTTTCCTCATGAAGGTACTTACACCCTGGTCTTTGATAGAAGGCTTTGGTGAAACTTTAGAGAGGGCTTATTCTCTTGGCTTCCCCAGAAACCCATCGGTTATTTTCACCACCAATAGCTTTGATACTGATGACGAATTCAAGGTGCACCTTGCCGAAGCGCTGCCGTCGGCGACCTATGTGGTGGGACAGCACGGCAACAACTATGGCATATCCAAGACGACAGAGATCTGTTCGGAACAGTATGCGTCGGACCTCTTTCTTAGTTGGGGATGGGGCGGAGAAGAGTATGGGGTGCACCCTTTTGGCCAGATAAAACCAGCATTGAAAGGAAAATTTCCGAGCAACGTAAAAGGCGTCACTCTATTCCTGCGCACGCAATATGGCTTCGTCTCACAAGCAGATACGCATGAAATAGACCGCCACTACTTTATGAGGATAGAGCAACTTTGCGCTTCCTTGAATGACCTTCAGATCACGACTCATCTTCGACTCCACACGTCCAGTTCTTTATTTACGAAAAATCTCCTGGAAAAGGCGATTGAAAAGATGCCGTTCATCTCAATTTCGGGGGACAGGCCTTCCATGAGAAAGCTCCTTGCCTCCGGCATGGGGATCGTCTTCGGCTACGACTCGACAGGGATGCTGGAGATGGGGACCGCGGGTATTCCGTTCTTTTTCTTCGCGCCAGATGGACTAGGGCTTGTTCGGCAAGAGTACCAGGCAAATTACGATTCCCTGAGATCCGCTGGTCTCCTTTCCGAAGACCCTGACCAGGCATCGCAACTTATATCCACTTGGATTTCAGCATCTCGAGTAGAAAGAAAAACACAACGCGAAGCTATTCAAAATTTCACGAAGGGGATTGCGCATAGTCCTAAAAAGAAACTACGCGCGTTGAGGAAAATTCTCAAAAATGCTGATGGAAATGTCGCCCAAGTTTGACTCGACGGACATATGGAAAACAATGACTGACCTTCCTGTAACCTAAATGGGTTCGACCTAACATCATCAAGCCACTTAAGGCACCTCTCCTTTTTTTATAGGCATGGAGGTCGGTAAATATGAACGAGGTATTTCGCAGCTAATGTTCAACCTTGATAAAAACTCGAAGAGGATTGCGATTGCGCACTGCTGGTCCGCCGAAAACTTGGGTCGAAGCACGGCTAGTATTTTTGATAAGTAATTATCAAGCTCTTCTTATAAGTCTGCACCGACTCTCACAAAAAGGGTGACCAGTGCTCGACGTAATTGACTGCCACATACGAGATGGTGGAGTGAGGCAAATCAGGCGACCTCTTGGGTAGATGTCTGAGGCGCTGACAAAGTTCAGTGCTTCCTAGGCAAAGAAATAGGGCATTCTTCATGGTTATCTTTATGTTCGAAGAATGCGAATCAAACCCAGTAACCTCATCTACAACGTTGTCATTTCGTCCAATGGCGGGGTGACGATAGACTATGGCAAAGTAATCGATACCACGTCCGATTGGGCACTTCTCAATCTAAACGTGATGTAATGGTAGGTAAAAAGGATAAGAGGAGGGGGTGCTTTGCGAGTTGTTGTTTTGTCAGAGTCTTACGAGCGCGGGGGCCTTTCTGAGCATGTAAGGGCAGTTTCGTTATCAATGTTGGACTTGGGACACGATGTTTCTGTTCTTGTCAACGTGGACAAATCGGCCTGGAAAATCATAGAGAATGATTCAGTTCTGTCCTCCAGAGTTCATTTGTATTCGGCCGTATACACCCCAGGCGCTGCAGGATCCAAAATATTTCAGGCTCTCATCTCTGTAGCTGTGATTCTTCTTGAATTTCCGTTATTGCAAAGGTTTAGGAGACGACAGCTGGCTAGGGCTTTAGAGGCTCTAGAGTGCGAGCACCTAGTAGTGTCCAATGGTGGATTCCCCGGTGGGCTTTATTGCCTTGCCGCTGTTGACCTAATGAGACGAAAGGGTTTTCGGCCAGTCTTGTTTGTTAATAGCTTGTATTCTCCTCGCGCGTTCCGTTTTGCCCCCTGGGTTGGCAGATCCCTGAGGAGGGTTTTAAAGCGCTCCACGATAGCGGTCCCTTCTGCGGCAGTGGCACATTCCTTAGAAAAGGTATCTCCCCAAACCCAAGTCAACGTCGTGCCAAACTACGTTGAGTTAGTACCTGGTGAAAAGCGGCCCCTGGCTTCATACCCTGAAACATTCACCGTAGTTTGTCCTGCTGGATTTTTTCGCTATAAGGGGCATCCAGATCTGATTGATGCAGCCAACCTCTTGAGCAATCTCGGGCTTCCAATTTTCGTTAAATTTTATGGCACCGGCGACTCCAAGTACCTGAGTCAGCTCAGGGCGAATGTGAGCTCCAAAGGTTTGGGGAATCGCGTCACTTTCCATGATTTCGAGGATGACAAGGCGGAGCTTTACAAGAGTGCTGATTTGGTAGTGTTGCCCTCAAGATCGGCGGAAGCATTTGGCCTTGTGCTCGTAGAGGCTATGTCGCTTGGCATCCCGGTAGTAGGTTCTCGGACGGGAGGAATTCCCGATGTGATAGGCAGTGAGGCCGATGAACTCGTTTACGATTCCGGCAACTTTGACCAGATGTCACAAATTATCCTCAAGCTGATGACTGACAGGAGTTATTACACTTTCTGGTCAAAACACTTTCTGCAGAGGTTCCACCAAACTTTCAGCAAAGAAAAATGGACTGAGGGCCTGTCTGCGCTATCCAAGATTTGAGCAGAGGAGTCGAGCCTGAACCAATGTTGCAAAATACGGTTTTTGACCCCGGAGCATTTTTCGCTAGTGCAGTTGAGACACTCTAAATCCTACGTTTATCAACTAAATTGTTATTTGAAGTTCACGCCTCGGTTTGTGTCCCTGATTGAGGTTGCGTGAACACGAAGGCAGCACTTCCTCTAGCTCGCGAGGGAAACATATCCCAGTTGATGACCATACGGACTTCATGGGACACCGTGTTTCATTAATTCTAAATGAGCTGGATGCTAAGGTAGCGGTGTTCTCGAGGGATGCCTCTGCTTCTACTGCTATTTTCGACCGTTTAGTGTTTCTATACCTTCTCGTAAAACGGGTGGGTGATGTCACGAACTAGTCTCATTTTATTGCCCTCCTCGAAAAAAGTGGCCACAGGTTTTTTCTATAATTTGGCAGCGCGGTCAATGATGAAGATGTCCCTCAAATACCTTTTTGAAACACTCTCAACCAATGCCCTGGGCCAGTCTCCATTCACGACTCACTTATAGGGCACAAGCTTCCCATCACCGCAGTCTCTAAGGGCAAGCGATAGGGCATACATAAATCAGGAATTGACAGTGGATTATAAAGAAGCAGATAGGCTCTAGGGTTCTGATCCTTAGGGCGCATCAAAAAAATACAAATATTACTTTCGCAGCGTCCGGGAGCAGACACAGTTGTGCCAAAGGGGTCCTTGGTCCTTCCAGCGATGGTTAGCAAATAGAGATCATCAGCCCGAATTTCACGCAACCTTGGCAGCACGTTTAGATCCGATATCCGGGCATTTGACCTTGGTTGGCAAATTTACTCAAAAGCCAAACCTAAATGGGGTGTGGCCCAATTTCGAACCCGCGAATACCTCTTGCGTTTGAATTGCAAGAGTATCCCGTCTCATCCAGAGTTGGCGCTGGGGCTAAAATCAGAAACATAGGAACTTAAATCAATAAATATTCTAATCGAGGCACTTAGGGAGCGGAAGATTTTGGATTCATACGCTGCCATGAAATGCTCTATCACTCCCCTTGGCACCCACGTGATAAATAAGGCATCCAATTCACTATTTTTTAGCTAGCACCGAAGCAGTGAACTTTCCATCTTTAATTGAGATTCAGGTGTCAGGAGAGATTGAGTGCCAATTACGATTTCACCCTGTTAGTCCGCCGAAAACTTGGCGAGAAGCACGGTCAGCCTTTTAACGAGTAATTAGCAAGCGCTTCTTGTAGGCTTGTGGGGTATCTAACGAAAAAGCTGACCGGTGCTACAAATAATTGACTACACCATGCGAGATGATGGCCATTAGGGCCATCGGGATGCTTCCCAGGCTTGACGTCGTATCTCGACGATGACAGCGGCCAGCTAGACTATTGACTATGACCAGTGCAGGTTTAGAGGTGTCGGGGCTGATTGAAGTTATTGACTCGAGACAGAAGTGTCATCGCATTATCGAGGGGCTTATTGATCATGAGAAACGCTAGCGCAATCTTCGAAAGCTTTAAGGGCAGAAAGGTTTTGGTTACTGGAAACACGGGATTCAAGGGTGCTTGGTTCTCCACTTGGCTAAGAGAGCTCGGCTCCGAGGTTCATGGACTGTCTCTGGACGTCCCAACAGAGCCCTCTCTATTCGAAGATGGTGGGGGTGAGGCAAATCAGGCAACCTCTTGGGTAGATGTCTGTGACACTGACAAAGTTCAAGAAATACTAGAGGCCAAAAAACCGGATTTCATATTCCACCTAGCTGCCCAACCAATTGTCGGAGCTTCATTTACTGACCCATTCGAAACTTGGAGAACCAACACACTGGGGTCAGCCTCGATATTAGAAGCCCTTCGTCGCAGCTCTCTCAAAGGAGTTAATGTCGTGATGATCACGAGTGACAAGGTTTATAGAAACCATGAGTGGCCTTGGGGTTACCGAGAAAATGACGAGCTAGGAGGTCATGATCCATACAGCGCTTCGAAGGCCGGCGCCGAGTTGGCGATACGTTCTTACGTAAATTCGGGTTTCTTTGAAGACAGAAATATAAAAATAGCATCTGTTCGAGCGGGTAACGTGATTGGTGGCGGTGACTGGGCCCCAGGCCGTGTCGTTCCGGATGCCGTTCGGGCTTGGTCGGAAAATAAGCCTCTGGTTCTAAGAAACCCCTCCGCAACTCGCCCGTGGCAGCACGTCCTAGAACCACTGGGCGGGTACCTGTTGACGGCCGCCGCGCTGGATAGAGGCGTGTTAAATTCTGGAGAATCTTTCAACTTTGGCCCTTCGGAACAGGCGTCTAAGACTGTTGGCGATCTGACTGCAGGTCTGGGATCAAAACTAGGAGGGGGCTCCCCTCTCAGGGTCGAATATGAAGAAAGCACTCTCTCCGAGAGTGGGCTGTTGAGGCTTTCCAGCGAAAAAGCACTGCAGATACTCTCTTGGCAACCAGTCTTGGAATTTGAACGCAACCTCGACTGGACGGCGCAGTGGTACACCCAGCAATCACTGGGTGCTAATGCACTTACGCTCACGCTCGAGCAAATCAGGAACTATCAAGACCTGCTCGGCTCCACCCCTAATTGGGGGCAAATTTGAAAGCCGAATTGATCGACCTTGCCTTTGTAACGGCGGAGGGCGGAGGCATTCTGAAAATAATCAGGAAAAGTTCCGATCACTTTCAAGGTTTTGGAGAGTTGTACTTTTCGCAAATTTCCCATGGTAACTTCCGTGGGTGGAAGACGCATCAAGAGATGGAGTCCCTTGTCTTCGTTTTGGAAGGTGGTGTCTCATTCCATTTTTTCGACGGTTATGGTGCATGTTATTCGATCAATATGCACCGAGCACTTGATTCCCAAGAGGCACTTCGGATACCCGCTGGAGTCAATTTTGGCTTCAAGAGCAATACTCCTGATGGCGCAGTGCTAGCTAATTTCGCAAACATTGAACACAGACCGGATGAGGCAATCAGGCCTCCATTAAAAACGCACGCATGTGGATGGGAAAAATGAAGGCAGTAATATTGGCTGGGGGCTTTGGGACCCGGATGGCAGAGTACACAGAGGCAATCCCTAAGCCGATGGTTGCCATTGGCGGAAAGCCCATCCTGATGCACATCATGGACCACTACTCGAAATTCGGAGTGACCGATTTTATAATTGCGGCCGGGTACAAATCAGAGATCATCAAGAAATTTTTCTTAGACTTCTCGCTAATAAATGCCGATTTCCGAATTAACACCGCCACAGGCATCACAGAGCGGCTAGGAGACCCGCCTTCCAGGAATTGGACCGTCACAGTCGTTGACACGGGCCTAGCCAGTATGACCGGTGGCAGATTATTGCGTTTGAGGCCTTACATCGGTGATGAAACTTTCTTGCTCACCTATGGAGATGGACTCTCCAACGTCGACATCCAAAATGTTGTAAATGCTCACAAGGTCGAAAACAACCTCGTAACTGTTACTGCTGTTAGGCCCGCGGCTCGGTTCGGAGAACTAGAGCTTGACGGGAAGAAGGTAAAGGCCTTTAAGGAAAAGCCCCGGCTCCAGCAAGGTTGGATAAATGGAGGGTTCTTTGTAGTTGAGCCGAGCTTTTTGGACTACATATCTGGTGATGACTCGGTTCTCGAGAAGGCGCCTTTGGAGAAAGTGGCGTCGGATGGTTTGCTTGGCGCTCATCTGCATGATGACTTCTGGCAATGCATGGATACTAAACGAGACCGAGACTACTTAGACCAACTCTGGGAGAGCCAGCAGGCTCCTTGGGCTTGAGAAAGGAAATAATAGTCACGGTCTCTAAACTTGAATGAAGCCCGGTGGCCACTGATTTCGGGTGGGATTGCCCTATGCCTATGCTCAAAACCGCATGTCGCTTCAGGGTCAGTAATTGAATCAATCAGGCCAACCTGTTCTTCTCATAGGATATTAGCTAAAAGATATTGGAATTCGGATGATTGAGATTGGGTCCACTATGGGTGCAGAGTGAGCAGACGCATCTTGGTGGTTGGATCAACAGGATATTTAGGCGGGAGGGTTCTGTCATCTCTTAAACACGAAGCGGATATGCATGTTTCGACCCTGAATCGAGTTCGGGGCGATAATCCTTTCGAATTCGTGCTTTGCCGACCAGGTACAGAGCTAGTTGGAGATATCAGGGACGAATCTTTTTTCTCTCAGGCACGGAACGACGATGTTGTTCTCTCGCTAGCGGCCGACGTGACCAAGAAGCAACACGCTCGGGATGTATCGGGGCTGATCCTAGCGAATTGCTTGCTTCCCAGCATTTTAGGCGCGCATTACTCAGACTCGGACACGCACCTAATCCACATCGGAACTTACTCTCACAAATCTGACTCCCAAGAGTACGACCCACAAACGTTCTACGCCTCAACCAAGCGGGCGGGCGAGCAGCTTCTTGAGTACTTTGTTTCCAAGAATCGCCTGTTGGTGACAGTTCTTCACACCTACGACATTTATGGCCCAGATCAGCCCCATAAAAGACTGATCCCTTCGATAGTAAAGAGCCTAAAGACTAGAGAACAGATAATAACTTCGCCTGGAGAGCAAGAATTTAGGCCAGTCTTCGTCGATGACATCGTCAAGCTTTTAGTACAAATGTCTTGGGAGGATAATGCTGCCCGTGCCAAGTTTAGGGAGTTTGATGTTTATGGGCCTGAGCTATTTCTGGTTAGGGACATGCCCCGGGCTATTGCAGAAGCGCTCGGCCTTAAGGTCGGCCCCGAGCAAGTCAAACGGACCAACTCCTATTCTGGGCGCGAAATAATGAAGTTTAATCCTTGCCATAGCCTGCCCAAATTCCAAGGGGAATGGACCACACTGTCAGAAGGTGTGCAACAAATTGAACTCGGGCACCCTTAAGTAGCACCGTAACAAGGAACTGGACGGACTTCTCACTTCGCAACCGACAGGAGTTCAGGGACACATTGGGGGTCATACGACCCACGAACCACTTCCCCTTGTTTTCTATGACTGTTGCAGTTGTAGAATTGGGAAGAGTCCGTTCTAAGAAACGTGATGCAAAAAATGGTCGAAAGACGCTAAGTAGAGTCTTTGAGTTGCGAAGAACAATATTTGAAAGGCAGAGCCGTGAACAAGGATTCGCCTTTATTCAGCGTAATAATTAATGTCCACAACGGAGAAGCTTTCCTTCAAGACGCTATAAATTCAGCGATTAGACAAAGTCACAGGAATTTTGAATTGTTAATTTGGGACAACTATTCGGACGACCGCACGCCGGTAATAGCTCAGATTGCGAGCATCTCAGACGAGAGAGTTCGGGTCATAAGGTCTGACGTGAAGACATCTCTGTACGAGGCTCGCAACCTTGCACTTAAGAGCGCAAAAGGCGAGCTCGTTGCCTTTCTTGACTCAGATGACCTGTGGCTGGCCGACAAGCTATCAATCGCAGCTTCGGCTCTTGTAAAAACGGACGCTGGGGTCTTCTATTCAAACTTTGAAATTTGGGATTTCAACAAAGACATTAGGCAAATTGCTTATAGGGCAAAGCTTCCAGAGGGGCACATTTTGGAGCACCTAGTTTGCAACTACACGGTAGCTCTCTCAACTATTGTCTTCCGCAAGAAAGTCCTAGATACCTTTGAGGGTCCGTTCAATGGGATGTACTCAATAATCGGTGATTACGACTTGGTTTTGAGAATGGCAACCGAACACAAGTTTGCCAGCTCAAATCTTCCACTGACCGTTTATAGAGTGCACGGTCAGAACCTATCGACTCTGGCGGTTAAGGAACGAAAAGCGGAGATCAAGGCATGGTCCACTAATGCCTCATTGAGCCAGTTGCTCGACAAAAGGCTTTTTCACAAGGCACGTGCGTCTCTTCTCCTTGATGCTGTAATGGTGGACAGCGGGCCATTCATCTCAAAACTACTCGGGGTCCTCAAGATAATGCTCAGCGGAAGATTGCTTACGGTCTTTGCGTCGAAGTTGAGGTGGTGGGTTGTCAACGCTGCTCTCAAATGAATAGGAATCCTAAGTTTACCCACTGGGGAAGGCCAAGCCAAATTCGTGTCGGATCAACATTTGTTGTTGTTGAGATCCGAGATTGGCGGCGACTTTAACCCCTAAAAGTACGCGCCTCCTTAGCGTTAGAAGATATCATCAAAAGGTAAGTGGTTTTAGGTAACTTCGGTGACGCGCAGGCAAGGAGGGTAGACACGTATGATCCACAAAAAAGTCCTCGTGGTTTGCATGTTTGATAGCATTCACTCCGCTCGTTGGCTACGGCAATTTGAGAACCAAGACATCGAATTTTTGCTTTTCCCCAGTTCGCCCCATAGAAGAATTCATCCCGAACTCGAGAGGCTTTTATCCAGCTCAGGGGCAGCTAGCTTCCGGCTAATCCCACTCATCAGTTACTTTGCGCTGCCTCTCTGGGTAATCGATAAACTCACCAACAACATGCTCCGAGGGATGCTTTTGAGGCAAGCAATTAGAAGTTTTCAGGCAAGCATTATTCATGCTCTGGAGCTTCAGAATGCGGGTTACCTGAGCCTCAAGGCTCTATCCGCTGGCAAACCAAAGGGCCTTAAGCTAATGATCACCAATTGGGGTAGCGACATATTCTGGTTTCAGCGTTTCCCAAAGCATAATGCGAAACTGCAGAAGCTCATGCAGCTCGCAGATAGATATTCTGCCGAGTGCGGAAGAGATGTCGTCCTTGCAAGAAACCTTGGCTTCACCGGTCAAGCCATGCCAGTCATACCGAACGCAGGAGGATTCTCCGATGAAGACCTCGCGATCCCTCGACTCGTGCCAAGCGAACGCAACACAATTGCCCTCAAGGGCTATCACGGCTGGGTGGGTAGGGCAAAAGTATCCCTCGAGGCAGTCAGGGAAGTGTCGAAAGAACTTCAGGGCTACAAGATCATCGTTTATTCGGCCAACCGCTCCGTTCTGAAGCTAGCGACACAAATTTCTAAGAAAACTGGACTCAAAATCACAGCATTCAGCAAAGGAGCTATGAGCCACAGGCAGGTTCTTGAGATATTTGCGAAATCAAAAATATATGTTGGCCTATCTGAGAGCGACGGAATCAGCACCTCTATGCTGGAAGCCATGGCAATGGGTGCTATTCCAGTTCAAACCTCAACGGCTTGTTGCGACGAATGGTTTGGAGACAGCGGAGTTGCCGTGCACGAGATAACGGTTCCAGCAGTGAAGGATGCCATCAGAAAAGCTCTTAAGTTGGCCGAAGATCCCGCCAACGCTGAGAAAAATTTAGAGACCATCAAGTTCAGAGCAAGCGCAGAGATGGTCAAGAAAGTCGCACTCACCTTCTACGACTAGATCAATGGATTTTATGGTCACCGCTGAGTACGGTGGGGTGGGGTTTGGAGAACGGGTGCATTCGATGTGGAGCTCCCTAAAAGCTCCAAGCTACTCATTGTGACTGTGACCAATCGAAAGCCTCAACACTAGCATGTCTTTAGCTGGGCGCAGTTTTGGTACTTAGACCGAGGCAAACGTGCAGGTGTTAGAATAGTGAAAACATGAAATGCGAACGTCGCATGAGATTCCTAATTATTGGCAGCGGAGATTTAGTCAATAGGCTGCCAGAAATTATGAGGCGGCGGGATTTGGCAATTCACGTTTTCGATCAGGCAGGCTCCGTTCTTGGTAGAAGTAGCTTTGTGGATAAATTCTACGGATGCCCCGAGCCTCTAGTTAGTGATCCAAGGCAGGGAGTTAACGCGTCATTATTAGAACACTTGGATTCAATGAATTATGACTTCTACATTTTTGCGAACGATGCGATTCCAAAGGCGATAAAAAAATTCACCGCTGAGTGAAGATCTGAAGCGGGCGGTTATGCCTGTCGGAGACCCGAAACAAATCGATCTTGTTGGATCTAAGGTTGCGCTCTCGCTTGCAGCTCTTGAGCTGGGAATTACAACGCCCCGTTTTCAGATGGCCTATTCCTCGTCTGGATTGGCGGAGCAGCTAAATGACTGGGACGCAAGCTTGATCTTGAAGGCTGATTTTGGGGCGGCGGCACGCAAGTTTTATCCATTCCCCGCGAATCCGTCTTGAAATCAATTGACTTGGATTCGAGCTGTTACCCGGTCTGGCTTCAGGAGCAGATTCTGGGGACTGAGGTGGGCGTGGAGGCCCGGTTCGTAGCAGGTACATTAGTCGGCAGGACGTATTCACATATCTTGAGAACTGCCGGTCAGTTTCGGCCATCGACGGCAAGAAAATATTTGAACCCTCCGTTTCTAGAATTTGAAGGAGACCTAAAACGACTCGGGAAAAGTGCGTTACTCACCGGATTTGCCAAAGTCACATTCATCGAAGGCCATAGAAATGGTCTCCATTACTTAATCGATGCCGACCTCAGGCCCAATGTGTGGCATCAGTATGGCTCAGTTTTAGGTGTTGACTGGTCGGCCAACATCACCGACGCGTCGACAAAGACGCTCATTAGACAAAAAGATTTGCCGGTGAATGGATTTCTTATTTTCGCTTACCCCAGAGAGCTCCTCGACGCCCTCAGGTTTAGAAAATCTACGGGTTGTTTTTGATTGGATTCTCAGAAAGCCGGGTACCTTGGGCACCAGAAATCGACTAGACACAGCAGTGAGTAAATTCGAGGCCGTCTAATTTCTGCTTTAAACAGCCGCTGCGGTCTATCAATTGATTCCTGCCAACTTGAAAACGCTCAGGATTGTGAAGTTTTTTCACGCTCTTCTGACAGGCGCAACCCAAGCCAAGACAGAGAGAAAAGTAAATTGGCGCTGAAATATCGCAAAAGCCTTGACTATTTTTAGAGATTGACAGAGACCTTATTAACCCAACCGATAGCCCATGCCGCGAACTGTGTGGATAAGGTCATGGCCAAACTTTTGTCTCAGGTAGCGGATCTAGACATCAACTACGTTGCTAGCTGGGTCATGGCCTAAGCCCCCAAACCCTTGAGAGTAGCTGCTCTCTAGACATCACTTGACGTGGGTGCCGAAGAAAGAACTCCAGCATCGTGAGCTCTCTTGCTGTGAGGTCATGCTCAATGCCTGCGGCCGTGACCCTACGAGTTAGTAGATCTAGCCCCACCTCACCGTTGACAAGGGTTGATTCGGCGTGTGCTTCATTGGGGGACCTAATGCGGCGCTTTACTCTTGCCAGTAACTCCTCGAAAGAAAATGGCTTTGGCATGAAGTCATCTGCTGCGCCGCCAAAGCTGGCTAGCGTGGTGTCCACCGAGTCTTTGGCTGTTAGAACAATCACCGGGGCTTGGTCCCTTTGGCCTCGCAGGGTCACAAGGACATCGAAACCGCTAATGCCAGGTAGTCCAATGTCCAAGATGGTCAGGTCAAGGCTGGTGGCATGGGTGACTTGAAAGCCATGGGCCTGCAGACCCTTAATCACAAAGAGTGCAATTCGTTCAGCGTCTTCAACCAGCAATATATTTGGCATGGGTTAGGCCGGTAGCAAGAATTAGCAATAACACCATCACCACTGGCACCAGCACCCATGCCAGTATCCGAGCCCTTGTTGACTTCAAAACTGTTGATCGAAAACCAGTTGATTCATAACCGCTCGACCCATGACTATTTGAACCAAGACCATTCGATCTAAGCTCAGTTGATCTAGAGCTTTTTGCTTTCATTAGTTAGTCACCCGATAGCTAAAGTCTTCGTGAACAAGCTCGTTCCCTTCGCCAATTAGCGGCAGGTCTTGGCTCAATTCAAACTTCCCATCACCGTCATCGAGATACAAAACTGCTTGCAGTTCTTGGCTCGAGGTGATGGGTGTTTGAAGTGCAATGTTTACCGGCTGCGACAAGGATGTTACCAAGGCCGTTGCTAGCACTTCCCCCTTCAGGTTGTAGATAACTAAAAATGCGATGATTCTGCCAACGTGGATTTCATCGAGTGCTATCCGCGTTCCGTCCCCGGATTGGTCCTCGATTTCTATCTCGGCCTTTGGGTCAAAGGCACACTCCTGTGGCGAAGCCGCGGGGTTGTTGCTTGAATCAGAATCAGAATCCGAATTCGAATCAGAATCTGAACAATTTCGCTCCATCATCTCAAATGCTTACGGAATAGCTTCTAACTGACTCCCTGATTGTCCGATTTCTAGAGAATCAGTGAAGCTTGGTTTGATAACATTACCATTTCCTATGAGATTTAGGTATCCAGTAAGACCCAAAACAACTCGGGCTCGCTTACCGTCCACCAATCAACACCTCGGGATGGGTGCCCGCTGGGCACCGGACTGGTTATTTCTGTTCACGCTAATAGCCGCAATAGCAATGGTTCCAGGAATCCCGTGACACTAGGAGCCCACTTGGACTGTCCGATGGCTTGTCTGGCCTGTTTTTCTGGGGTTTCCCTCCGCGCCCTAGGGGTCTTAGGCCCGCGCGTCATCCATAAACTATAATCAAGGAATGAAAAAAGCCCAAGACGTAACTGTTGTGTTGCCAATAAAAAATGGTGGCGCGACGAGGAAGAGACAGGGACTCCAGTGAACTTCATCTTGAGCCTGGCCAAGCGCCTGGAAAAAAAAGCAGAGAGTATCAATGGCCTAGTGCCTCTTTTTTCTGCCCTTCACGTAATAAGAAATGCCCAGTTAGCCTTTGAATCACGGTTGTACGCCCGTGTTTTCTTCCGCAACAACCGCAAAGATTGGAGCGAATCAGTCCGCGGCCGTTCAATTGCCATTGTTGGGCCTGCCCCTTTGGACCGTGACTACTCCGTGGAAATTGATGGTCACGATTTGGTTATTCGGGTCGGATACGAGCATTGGCCTTGGAAAAACACTGGCATCCGAACCGACGTTTGGGTTTTGGATGCAGGCGCATCACATGGGCTGATGCAAGGTGAACTTCAGGAAAAGGAAGTAACGTGGTTTCTTCTGAAGCTCGGATGGACCGAAATCTACCGCTATAAAAAGTCATGGCTGCATGCAAGGACAGAGTCGAGAGGTGGGGCTTTGCTTCGTCCTGCCCGGGTTCCCTTCCGCTTCCATTGGGCCAGCACTGTGAGACCAGACTCTATCAACCTCAACCAAGTGCCGTTGGTCTTTATGGAACTCCTGCTCATGAATCCGGGGCCAGTATCTGTCTATGGATCAGATTTCTACACCCGGCCTAAAAATAGCTATGGCCCAGCCAGCCCCGATTATGAGCTTCAAAGATCAGATAGCCAAAGTTTCATTACGAAAATGCTGGAGAGTCACAATCAAGTAGACCAGAGAAAAATCGTAAGAGTTGCCCAAAATGAGCTCGGTGCATTGGCGGGAGACCGTCTGTTCCTTGAGCTTTTGGCGTTGAACGAAGAGGAATTTGAAAAGCGCTTTTCTGGCTGGTATCAAGAGTGAGGGACAACTGGTGAGGCGGTTTAGACGAGAGGCCCGAATTCTGACCCGTTGCCGCGAGAAAGGTTCTGCTTTGCTACGGCCAAGTCCGAGACTGTGTCGACTTCAGCCCAGCCATTTGACACAAAGACCGCCCTTACATCCCAGTGCGAGTCAATGAGATGCTGTAAAAAGTCAGTCATCGGCATCTTTTCAGCGGTCGCTAAACCAATTATTTTCCTGATGTCGCGCCAGGAATAATGAATTTTTTCAAGGACATCGGCCCGAAACTTCATCAGACCTATGAATTGACCCTCGACCTCCTCCAGCGTATTCGGTTTCTTCCCCAAGTCGAGAATCCGATTTTCCGCATCAACCGCGAATGTCTCCACATCATCAAGCGGGTTGGGCATCCTATTTTCCCAGTATCTGAGCCAGTCCGAGTCCGCGGCCACAGACACTTCGGCTTCAGAAGAGATTAGCTTTTGAAGGACTCTTGGTTCGTAGACTATGTCACCATAGGAAATAATAATGTCTTGAGTGCCTTGGAGTACTTCCTCAGCGCAAAAGAGAGTTTCAACCATGTTGGTTGATTCGTAGTTTTCGTTCATGTGGAGAGTTACATTGGGCCTCTTTAGCATGTGCCCAAGGTATCCTCCGATGACAT
>Ga0307982_1001215_pt1 | contig 20901 bp, 9 predicted proteins | sample OrgLakmetagen989_FD_201847 | JGI IMG/M metagenome (GOLD analysis project Ga0307982, IMG submission 201847) | Saline water microbial communities from Organic Lake, Antarctica - #989 | ecosystem: Environmental > Aquatic > Non-marine Saline and Alkaline > Saline | place: Antarctica: Organic Lake... | reverse complement strand
CCCCACCGACGGGTCCCCGGGGCTGCCTCCCCTCCCTCCGAAGGACATCCAGTGATTCATAATCTCAGAGTTTTACGCTGTGCAGGCCGTCGTGTGCCAAGTGCGACACCCATCTGTGCGCCGTTGACTATCATGGCCTGAAGAAACGGCACCGCTGCCAGGCGCTGACCCCGCCATGTGAAAGTGGAAAACGGCAAACGCGGGATGGCTACAGACGGCTTTGTGGGCTGAAGTGCCTCCTTGTGGTGCATACCTCACTGCTGCCATGCTTGCACTGCCAGACGGCCCCCCACGGGTTGATGTGTGCAGCATGGATGCACTGTGTTCCGTGATACGATCTAGCCGGCTTGTGCAGCCTGTTTCGTTTCAATTCACAGCTATTTGCGCCTTGTGACTGCACCTGCAGAATTGAAGGGGGGGGGCAGACAGTCGTGCATGCGACTGCGCTCAGCAGCGAAAGTCCAAAATATAAAGATGTTCCTGTCACAAGGGTGCAAACAGAGCACAACTACAAACACGCGCATTGATTCTTTTGCGGTATGGCTTCCTCTGGAGGTGCTGGGGGCACGCGTACGCCTGGCCATCCGCCGGCGTCATCCAAACGGCGAAACCCTGAAACGAGTGGGCGCCTTAGCAGCAGCCAGCGGGCAACCTTCGGCATGGCTGTGCAGTCACGGCCCAAGCTAGACCGTGCTGCAGACTACACACAAAGCATGCACATGAATGTGGGTCTTGGTGGTGTCTTTACGATGCTGCAGTACGTGAACTCAGCTGGCGAGGTAGTAGATGCACACGGCAGGCCGTTGTCCCAAGCCACCGACCTGGCACCGGATGCTGAACGGTTCGAGGACAAACAACATATCCACGATCAATCAGATGCAGTTGATGCTGCACAGAGCGAGTTGCTGCCTGAGGCTGGGAGCAACATGGCTGAAAAACTCCCTGCCGACGGAGGTCGCAGCGACAGTCAGCATGAGGCGAAACGGGAGGCAGACGGTACACTTCGGAGTCCAAATACAACAAAGCCACGAATGCAAACCCGTTTTGAGGGTGAAGTTGAGATGTTTTTGCAGGCCACTTCTGGTGGCAGCTCGCGGTCTGGAATGGGTGGCAACAGCGACCGTGCACCTCAAAAGCCGCAACAGTCCTCAGCTCGCCAACTGGCAGCGGACACCATCGCAGACCGCCATGCAGTGCTTGCATCTTCCTTGCTGGAGGCAATTGAGGCCATTTTATCTAGCTTCACCTTGCCTGCATCTGCTGCTGGGGATGGCGCAGTCACGCCCGGGTCGTCCCCCTCGGGCGTCCAGGCTGGCGGGGCAGAGGCCGCCACCGCCTCTGCCACCGCGGCGCTGTCTGCCCGGGTCATCGCATCGCTGTCTTTCTTGGAGGTCGCCCTGGGCCAGTTCAAGGGCAGCCACGGCCAGGTGGCTGCCGTGCTGCTCAGCAACTTGCGCTCGGCTGTTGTGAAGCCGGTACACCCAGAGACGGCTCGGGTGCTGCTGGAGGCTGCACAGGAGGCCACGCTACGCAGGGATGCAGTGACAGCCACTGCTGTGCACGAGGTGCTTGGGTTTCCTGCAACCCTGCAGCGCATAGTAAGCGGGGTGGCAGTAGCGGTGGCTGCCCAGGCTGGCCGCTTGACCGGCGACCCTGTGGACACCTACGCCCCACCGCCCATGAGTGTTGCCGAGATGCAGGAGCTTGGGCACGGTGCATTGCAGCGCATGGTGGCTGCTCAACGCGTCGTCAGCACGGCGCTGTCCCGGCGACTAAACCTGCTGCCACCCCCCCCTCCAGAAGACGAGGATGCCCCCCCCCCTGTTCCCCCCTCGGACAATCCTGTGGCTGCATTTATTGGCAAGGGGGGTCGTGAGCACCCCCTCCGTGCCATGGAGCGGCAGCTAGTGCTTGCCTCGGCGGCACCCACATACGCCGGGGAGGCAGCACAGCTGGCCATCCTGGCAGAGCGGCAGTGCGCCCATGTGGCAGGCCTGGAAGCCGCCCGCGAGAAGATGACCATGATGATTGACAAGACGCAGCGCATCATCAATAGTACAGCTGTACGGCTGCAGGGTGCCTTGCTGGGGCGGTACTTCACGGTGTGGCGAAAGCAGACCTCCCACAGCAAGCGGCAGCTGGGCTCTCTCGCAGCCATGCTCAGGCGGCAAGCTCGCAACGCCCTGCTGCGGTCGTGCTTTGATGCGCTCATCACCGAGGGTCGCAGCAACAAGGTGGGACGACTGCAGGCGCAGCTGGACGACCTGCAGACTGCAGTGGCCCGGGCCAGTGAGTCTCGCCAGAGCGCCCTGTCGGAAGTGTCATCCCTGGAAGCTGCCCGTGTGGCATTGCTGGATACCTTGGACGCCATGCGCAGACGCAACGCTTCCCACAGCGTGGAGCTGGAGCGAGCCATAGCGCTGCAGCGGGTGCTGCCGGAGTATAATCTGCGGCGCCTGGCAGGAGCATGGCTCACGATGTCAGATCGCGTGTTTGAGTCTCAAATGGACCGCGTGTTTCGGCAAGTGGAGACGCTTGCAGGAGGTGTGACCCCCCCTCCTCCACCGGGGGCAGACGCCTCAGCAGGGGGGGCACAGGGGGGCTCACGTGCATCTCACAAAACCACCAGCTCGACCAAGCAGAGGTTCGGCGCTGAAATGTACCCCCCAACCAAGCGGGGACACAGGGTGTCACAGGGAGGTGACATGGGCTGGGAGGGGCAGCACCTGGTGAACCCCCTGCTGCTTCTAACTGACAAAGAGCTGGAGATGTGCAGAGCTGCAGCAGCCGCTGCCGATGGGTATGGGCAAGGGGGGGTCCAGATGGGGCCAGGAGGGCGGCCAGTAACAGCCCCGGCGGCCAGCGGGAGCGAGGACACGGCTGCAGCTGCAGACCGCCCTTTTGATGGGGGTGCGCTGCCCCCCTTGCCCCCCTTTGAAGCTGCCGCCCTGCGAGTGCTGATCTCTCTGCCCTTGGACATCCTGCTGCTTCGATGGAGCAACCACCATCTGCTGAATGCCAATGGCGCCGTGTGGCAAGACTGGTGGCGAGTGTGGAATGCTGAAGCTGAAGGCATTGCCAATGTCCCAGCACCAGGTGTTCAGAACACAGAACAGCTCAGGGCGCTGCATGAATCCGTTCAAGACGGTATGCGCACTGCACTGCGGCGAGACCGTGGCTTGAAGCTTGCCCACGAGCTCATGGAGGTGGGCTTCGTGAGGGAGATTAAAGGGGTGCAGGGGGGCGCCTCTGGTCCTGCCGAATCCGAAAAGGACTTCACTGCCTCCATCCAGCTGTCCCGTGAAGGTGCTGTGGAGGCCAGCCTTGCAGCGGCACTGGGGCAGGACGAGGTGGATGCTGCAGAGGTATTCCGCCAGAAATCCGGCATTGCCTCAGTCATGGGCTCGGGCGCAGGTGTGACTAGTCCTAGCTTCAATGGCCTTGGGCAGGCCTCCGGGCCCGCTGCTGGGGTGCAAGGGGGCTACATACCAGGGGCTGGGTCGCCTGAACTGTCTTCCAGACTGGGAGGGGGCACCGAAGAGGGTCGAGGGGGGGTAGATTTGACCCCTCATGGTGTAGTGGCTGGCCCCACTGTGCGATATTACCACGCAATGGCTCGTATTCGGCGCCGAGCCACGCTTGCTGCGGCAGCTGCCCGGGCACGGGGCCCTATCGAGGTGCAGGGGGGCAACACAGGCGTGGCCTCCACGGGCGGGGGCACCACTGGATATGGGGCTGCGGATATGGGCCACACAGAAACCGGTACCTCTGCACCCCTGCTTGTGGCAGAGAACGTCGGGGACGACTGGCAATCAGGCCATGCGTACGCCTTGCTGCTGCACCGGCTGTCAGTCAGCAATGCCTTCGCCTGTGCCCAGCACGTCACAGTGGGCGCTGCTGCCCTTACCGACATGCCTTTTGTCATGACCCCGCATTCTTCCCAGGGGCTGAACCCAGCACAGGCTCAGCAAACAGCCAACACTTGGGGCAGGGAGGGCACCGATGCAGTGCAGCTCCAGGCACCCAGTGACACGCCCTCGCCCTGGCGCGCCGCGACACTGGGCCGTCTTGCAGCAGTGGGCTTCCGTCCCACGGCCTCGGGCGGGCTTTCCACCGCCCAGCGTGAGGCGGCGGCTGACGCGGCATTCTCCCTGCACGCCCGCAGTGCGGTGGGGCAGCAGCAGGTGCACGCTGCACCGGGGGTGGGCTCTGGTGCGGTCACAGTGCGCCTTCCTCCCTGTGTCCCTGTGGTGGGCATGCCCCCTGTGACGGCGCCATCCCCCCTGCTCCTGGTGCCCACTGTGCCTCCTGCTCAGGGGGTGCAAGGGGGCTCTGCAGAGCATGATCCAGCCGAAGTGGGTGTGGTGCCCCTCGCAGATGTTGCTGCTGGTCGCACTGCGACATCAGTCGCAGCCAGTGGCGGGTACACGGCGTACGCTGCGCTGTACCAGCGAAGCGGAGCAGCGGTGCCCCCCCCCACCAGCGCAGAGGGGGGGGCCACCGCCCTCGCCCCATGGTTGAGCACGGTGTCGTGGCCAGTGGCTCTAAACCCCACGTGCATCCCCCATCCCTCAGCCCTGCGTGTGCTGCCCTATGCGCTGCGGCACGTGGACAACGAGGGGCGGGCGGAGGAGGTGGTGGCTCGACTGACCCGCATGGGGGCCCCCCGGGGACTCCTGCAGTCATGGCATATCACAGGAGGGCAAACACACGCAGCAGCCAATCTCACTGCCCTAGCATATATGTTCTGTCGGTGGCCAGAGCTGCGCACCCCCCTTGGCTGGGTGTCGGCTGTGCGGGAGGCACCTGAACTGGCTGTGAAGGGGGCCCCCCACGACCCAAGCAGCAAGAGCGGAGCCATGGGCTCACCCCCTCCCGAGATAGCCAAGCACCGCCCAGGGGTTCGTGTGCAGTCCGCTGCTGGCAAGCGCTTGCCCATGCTCGTGCCCTTTGCTTGGTTGTCATCGGCCCGAGAGGGGGGGGCCTCGAGCCCTCAGCGCCCCCCCACTGGCCCCTCAGCAGGCCACCGCAAAACACGCAGCGAGGCATTCCATCAGTTCGAAAGCAAGGGTAGTGAGGGGGGGCTCGACGGGGCTTACACCCCCCACGCCAGCATCCACGTGCCTCCCCTGCATACTGCTTTTGACCGCTCCCCGGAAGAGACCGTTGCAGCCATCGCAGGTGCACTCAGCATCGGCGATGACGTCATGCTGGCGCACCCCTTGACCTTGAAGCGGCTTGCCGAGGTGTGTGTGCGTCTGCGAGTGGAGTGGCGTGCAGCGGTCACAGCGTACACCGCGCACGTGCACTCGTATCACGCATATGCAGCGTATGCCGCGCAGCAGCAGGCTGCCATGGCCAATGCCAAAAGGCATTCTGTGGGGGCTGCAGCCACCAGGGGCGGGAGCAGTCTCGGCAGTCCCTCCAGGGAAAAAAGGGGGTCTCCATCCACTCTGCGCAGGGCTGGCAGCAGGAATAACATGTCCAGTCGGGGTGGCGAAGGCGGAACAGCATCGCGTGGCAGCCTGAGGGGATCGTCGCCGCTGTTGAGTCTCCGGCGGGGGGGCGGCGCGAGCTCATCAGGGGGGCTCGATGGGGGGGGTATGGATTCACTTCGACCCCCCAAGCTCTCCATCGAGAAGCACGCTGCCAACAGCATCAACCCCCCGCCCCCTCCCTCGGCTTGGCTGAATGTACGGTTGAGCCTGTCTGCCGTGGCTACCTTCAGTGCAGCCCTTGCATATGTGCAGGGAGTGATAGAGCGCGCCATGGCAGTGCGCAGGGGGCGGTGGGGCATGTGGCTGCGCTTGAGGGAACACGTGCAGGCGGCCTCCTGGGCAGCCATGCGGCGCCGTGGGGCGGGGCAGCCAGTGCACGTGGTGGACCGCCGTGAGCAGCGCTGCCTGCGGTCAGTCACGCAGGTGCCTCTGCTGCTGGTGGCAGACTGCGCCCCCCGGGTGCTGCATGTGGATCGCACTGCAATGGAGTCTAGCGCACGTGGCAGCGCGACTGGCCCAGGGACACCCAAGTCCTCCAAGAGTGATGACGCGGCTTCAGATGGGGGGGGCACCACACCCAAGTCCAGGGGGGGGGGCTCCCGCGGATCCAAGCGCTCTGACGTGTCGGGGCCCTCCAGTCCAGGCGAGGGGGGGGCGTCGAGCACCCAGCGGGAAGCCGCTCTAGCAGAGGCTGCAGAGGCAGCGCTGGCAGCACTGCAGCGCAGCCTTGCCCCCCAGCTGCAGCGCTGGTACACCCTGCTGAAGCGTGTGTTTGCGTATTACGCGGCTGCTGAAGAAGGCGGCAGCAGCACTGCAATGGACTGGCGAGAGTGGCTGCATTTTTGCCGGGAGTGTCGCTTGGTGCGTGCAGATCAAGCCGCCTCTGTCACAATGGCAGCGAAACGCGCTGGGGCCTTCAAGCACCGGGAGGGGGGGGGTGGCGCAGGCATGGGGGGGGCTGCTGTACTGGTTGCAGTAGGGAACAAGAGTGTGAATGTGACCAGGCCCACAGAGGAGGGTGGTAACGCCAGCGACAATGTGCCCGAGAGCGGCCTGTCACGCCGGGAGCTACAGCTCATCTTCGTGGCCAGCATGTCCGACGTATCCCAGCGCCAGACAGCAACCGACCAGCTGCTGTCGGCACTGCGCCGAGGAGATCGCATGTTCGAGCCAGAACACGAGCTGCGCCAGAGCGAGTTTGTGGCGTGTGTGCTCCGCACTGCCGTGGCGTTCTTCGCCCGGGAGCGATCTGTGCAGCGCATTCGTGACCGCCTGACAGCCGCCGCCGCCGCCAGCAGCCGTGCAGCCCAGTTGGCTGAAGCCCTGGGAATGGGTGGTCGCAGTAAGGAGCCTGCTCGTGCAGGTGCCCTCAGCATCACCGCAAAGCTGCAGCTGGGCTCCCTGACTACAGCTGACGTGGCGGAGCTGAAACGCTCCCGGCCCGATGTGCATGCGGAATTAGTAAAGCGGGGGGCGGTGACGCGAGGCGGAGAGATCGTCCCCCAAGCCTTGGAGGGGGGGGCTGATGTACATGCAGCCCCAGAGGCACGCAACTTGAGCGGACCCTCGGAGGCGGGGGCCGCGGCAGCCCCCCTCCGTGGAAAAGCCAAGAGGGCCCAAGCCACTGGTCGCGTGGATCGTGCCATAGCCCTGCGACTGCGGCTGACTCATGATATGGGCATGCAGCTGGTGAACCCCCCTGAAGAGGATGAGGGGGGGCTGGATGCATCCAAGTCCCCTCGTGCGGGGTCACGGGGAAAGGGGGGATCCCCTCGAACCGGATCAAGAGGGGGCTCCCGGCCACGCTCAAGGGGGGGTGCCAGTGATGCTGCTGCCCCAGTGGTGTTCTCCAGCCGCTCTGCCACCCTGGACGAGGGGGGTGACCTGGAGATGATGGGCTGCCTGCAGGAGCTGGGCACTGGGGACGTGACGACACAAGTGGACGAGTGGATCAGCGTCGTGTACGGCTGTGAAAGCCTAAACAGCCACAGCATGCGTGCTACAATACACCCTTGTGGTGCGCTGGAGGCCCTCATGCGTTTCCACATGGAGCGTTTCGCGTGCAAGAGCAGCGCCAACAACGCTGAGTGGAAGTCAGGGTTGCGTGACCCAGGGGTGCGGGGTGTGCTTACAAAGTACAAGCCGCAGCTGACAGGCATCTACCTCATGTATGTGCGGCAGCAAGCCGAAGCCATGCTGGGGGCGAGCTTGGATGTGGGAGGGGGGTTACGGGGGGGCTCCGGAGGGGGGCCATCTGCCAAGGACACCCAGGCCATGCTGGACAGTGTGGTGGCCTCCGGCGCCGGAGCAATGAGTGTGGAGAACTTTGTGCATTTGCTGCGTGTGTGTGGGCTGCTTGCTGGCAACTCCACCACTGGCCGCATGAAGGCGCGCTCGGTGTCTGGCACCGCCAAGCTCTCAGAGGTAGATGTGCTAGCGGCACTGGTGCGCGTCACACAGGCGAATGTGGATGCCCTGTACGAGGGCGATGACGAGGAGGTGGATGTTGAGGGGGGGGCGGCTGGGGCCAAGACCCCTCACTCGGATGCAGGTGTCAGTCCTCGCACCAAGAAGCACAAAAAGCGGAAAGGAGGGGGGGCTGTTGCAGCGGAAGCGGGGGGGCCTCCTGCTGAGACCTCCTCGGCTTCAGCTTTGTACATTCGATGTGACAAGGCACTGGCACGCATGCTGCTCAACAAGGAACAAAGAACACGCTGGCGCAAGGTGCACGGCAGTCGGGCACACGGGGTACTGGGAGTGGGCACTGCAGGGGGGGGGGCGTCTGCAGCAATTGGGGCCCCCTCAGCAGCACCACCCCGCATCTCCAGCGCTGTGCCTGCTTCACCGTCTGCCTCTGGCGCCGATGCAGGCGCGACTTCGCCGGTGATGGACCTGGAATCATCCACAGGTGCGCTGTCCATGACAGATGAGGGGGGGGCTGGAGCTGCGGCACCCCCCCCTCTGGTGGCCATCACCCCCAGCACGGAGCTTAGCTACACAGCCTTCGTGGAGTGCCTTGTGGCGCTTGCTGTGACGTTGTTCCCCTCCCCCTACTCACCCCTTCAGAGCAAGCTGGACACATTCATGGGCAGGTATGTGCTCACGGGCTTCCAGAAAGTGGACACAAAAGGGGGCAAGGGGAGCAATGCAGACAGCAGCGCTGACACAGCAGCACCCGCTCGTTCCCTGCGAAAGTAGCTGATAGCGCTAAGAAAATACATTCCACGTCGCCGCCCCCCCCCTCACCCCCAAGGCTCACTTCTTGTTGAGGCGGGAGATGGCCTCCCTTGCGGCCTTGTGGCCTTCCCTCCCAATGCGGTAGCAAGTGCTGCGGTGCTTGGCACCGTTACCCCCCTGCTGCCAGCTGGCCCGCGGCAGTGACGCATTCATCGCCTGCACAGCCCCGGCAGTCCACAGTCGATGCTGCACGGAGCAGTCGGAGCACCCTTCTGCAGGATGCGCATTCCCACTCATGGCAGACTCACCTGTGTGCGCACTGCCCACCCCACTGGCAGCTGCAGCTGCGCTTGAAGCAAGGGCTTCCCCCGCCACGCAGCGTATTTCGTCAACAGGCTCCTGTCCCAGCTTGTTCCGTCCCATTCGTGTTCCGGCAGGTATCCTGTACGCACCCAAGCTGTCGAACCGTTTGTTTTCTGCACTGCGAGCGGCACTGCTGTTCAACCGGCGCTGCAGGCTCTCGGGGATGGCAAAACCACCCCCCTTACCCCCCTTCTCAGCCCGATTCCTTGGGGGTACTGCTGCGGTGGCTGTGACGCCTTCAGCGTGCATCACAGCCTGCAAGTGGTGGTGCTTGAATGGCTGAAGGACGCGCATTGTAAGTGTTCCGTCTGTGGCAGCTGAGAACACCGTGTCCTCTCCATCAGTCAGCAAACACGTCACCATGCCGGCATGCCGGTCCACTATTCCGCAATACCTCCCCGCAGTCGGGACACCGTAATCCAACTTGGATCTCGCCATAGAGGGCAGTGGTTGGCTGTCTGCGACCCCAAGCAGTGTTTGCTGGCCTGGTTCCCGAGCTGCCGCTGCAGCAACCGCCAGGGATGCTGAGCTCGCGGTGTGCAGCCCCCCCCACGCCCGCAGTTCCGAGGGGAGGGGGGGGGCGCTGGGGGCATGTGTGCTACTTCCAGCAGTTGATGCAGCTCCATTGCTGCCCCAAGTCGAATCACTTGCATGTTCCTCCTCCGCTTCAACCTGCAGTGATGGAACAACTCGAGTGCTGGCCGCACTCTCGTAGCGGCTGTGCCCAAATACGCGCACAGAGTGATCTTGCCCAGCTACGAGGACCCCCCTTGAACCCCCCACCCATGCAGTGCAGTCACTCCACCGCTTGGCCAGTCTGCACTTGTGCAGGGGGCTACGGGGGGCCCGCATGTCCCAAATCCGCAGCACCAGATCGCCCCCCACGCTCGCTAAGAAGTTCCCGCAGGGGCTCCACGCCAAGTCGTATGCACGGTACTCGTGCCCCTCCAGGGCAATGTGCTCCGCAGCAATACCAGCAGCCCGCTGCGGTCGTGTGGCGTTGCTGTTGGCCCCCACTGCATGGGGCATGGCCAGCTGCACGGGCGCTGGTCCAGCCAAGCGCATGTCCCACAGCCGCACACAGGAATCGAACCCCCCAGAGGCAAGCAGGGTGGACCCATACGCGCCACCTTCGGGTGCAAACTCCACACAGTACGCACTGCGCCCATGGGCGGGAATGCGTACGCCAGTTCCGCCAGTGGCCACATCCAGGGTGAGCAGGTCTCCACAGTCCAGCGCCAGCACAGCCAGGGGGCTGCCGCTGCCCAGCCCAACTGCAGACATGCCATTCACGGGGCTGCCCACAGCCCCCTCTTCCCATACATGTTGCACTGCATGTTGCACCCGGAACGCACCATCCTCCTGCACGGGTTCCTCTTGAAAGGTCCACTTGGACACCACAGCCCGACCATCCAGCCCACCCGACAAAGAGTGCACCTGCGAGCCGGGTGCAGGGGGGGTCAAGTTGCCGCCAAATGCCCCCGCACTCAAACCCGCCACACCGGTGACTGTGTCTTGGTGCACCCGCAGCAGCCCCGCGGAGCTGCCCTGCAGGGGCAGGGGCAGCCCCTGCCCCTGTGAAGCACCGCACACATGCCCCCCGCTGCGGTGAGAGCCTGCTGCAAACATGGAGACACTGCCATCGACATGGCCAGCCAGCAGCAGGCGCCTGCTGGCTGGCGCTGCTCCAGGGATGTCCACCAGCAGCGGCTCGCTGGGTTGGCTGCCCCACGCAAGACATGAAACGGCGAGGTCACGACCGACAGACACACCGTGAGCTGCGTACAACCCTGCGGCCCAACCTCGAACGGCATTCACGTTGAAATAGCTTGATTCATGTGTGGAAAGCACATCTTGATGGCGTCGAGCCCACTTTGACTGTGGCCCACTGGTGCGCACGTTGCAAGTTGTGGCGTACAGCCAGTCGGCAAACAGCGGGTTCTCGCCGACTGTGCGCCTCCAAGATCGCGAGATGCAACAAAGTGACGGAACTTCTCGAACACCACAAAATGAAGCCACCTTCACAATCGCAGTTTCCGGCAACTCGAGGCCTGGTGCACCAGAAGCCATGGCACAAACACCTGAAAGAAATATCGCCAGCTAAGCACGTCAGCCAAACTAAAACCGTGTGGGACAAAACAGCAACAACTACAGTGAAAATAAGGCACAAAAGCCCATAAATAATGAACAACGCGATATGAATGGCATTAAAATCACTTTGGAGCATGCCTCAGCAGAAACTAAGGGGGGGCAAGCAGGACACCACACACGCTGCCCTAAGCTCTGTCGACGCTCAATCCTCCTTACGGCGGCGGCGCAGGCCAGCAGGCTGGCTGGCTTCACCCTTGTCCTGCCCCTGCTTGACCACCTGGGCATAAGATGGGCCCCCCTCACGGACCTCGCCTCCAGTGAGCCCCCCCCCTGCACCGTCTTTAGTTGCCCCCCACCCCAGCATAAGCTTGATCTCCTCCAGCATGCCCACGTCCTCGTCCCCGTCCTCTGTGTAGGACATGAGGGGCCCCCACTCCCCCCGCCACGTGCCCACCAGCAGCACAGCCAGTAGGGCAGCCGGCACCAGGTACAGCAGCGCCGGCTGTGCGTGCTTCCACACCCACATCACTCCAAGCGTCACACAAAGCGCAGCCACATACCCCACCATCTGCGTCCAGAAGTACGGCTTGGGGAAGTCCAGCGACACCAGCGGGGTCATTTCCAAGTCCGGCACAGGCAGCGCAGCGGCAGCGGCGGCAGCGGCGGCTTCCTCCTCGGCAGTCAGCTCTGGGCCTTTGGCAGGGGGGGCAGGCGCCCACACCCCAGCCCGAAACGCATCGAAACGCAGCAGAATCGCGATGAATACACCAGGAACAACCAAGTCGCCCAGGCCAAGCATAGCTGATCCGTCCCCGCGGGGTGCTACAGAGTCGATCGCCCCTGCAGCTGCAGCTGTGGCATTGCTGGCGACGGCGGCGGCAGCGGCGGGGGCTGCCTTCAGCAGGGCGGAGAAGTTTCCGTGCAGCAGCGGCAGGATGGCGTCCTGAGCATTCAGCAGGCCCTGTGCAGCAGAGTGCCCCGCAAAGGAGCCAGTTGTCGCTGGAAACAGCAGCTTGATGGGGGCGTCCAAGGACTTGGCCACAGTCACCATGAGGGGTGTGTAGAACACCATGATGATGTCGTACACAAACAGCAGGCACAGCATGATGATGGCGGTGCGCACCTTGCCCACGGAGACCTGCTGCAGGGACGAGATCACGAGAGTGGTGGCCAGGAAGTTGTTTGCCAGCCAGTGCCCAGTCACACACCAAGCCACAACGGCCAGCAGAGTCACCAGGGCTCCAGGGAGGTGACTCCACGACGCGGCGCCGATAAGAGGTAGCTCGTACTGTTGCTGTGGGCGCCCGCCGCACAGGTTTCCCTGCACTAGCGGCTGCCACATGACTGCTCCGGCAAGCACCGCACCCAGACCCAGGTATGCATTCACCACTGCGTTGATGTACACAGAGGAAAAGAACTTGAAGGCAGCAAACAGGCCACCCAATGCAATTGATGCAACAATAGGAAATGTTACTGCATCACCTGCATTCATTGCTGGCGCATCCTGTACGGGGGAGCGTACAGGTGACAGTTCTGCGGAATTTGACAGCTGTCCATTTGCTCCCACTTCCTGCTCCGCAGGGCTGCCTTGAAGAGACAGCACAGCACCAATGAACACAATACATGGCGCAATCAAGAGTAATTGCAAGGTGGCGCTGACGTCTGTGATGAGCGCAGCTATGCTGATGCCTGCTAGCAGCAGGGCCGGCACTATCACAAATTTGGTCATGATGACGAGAAGCGGAGTGTAGTGCTCTGCACTGATGGCAAGAGCATAACCACGCAGCACGGAACAAGAAAGATTTGCCCTGAAAAGAGGCAAGGGTTCGAAGCCTGCAACTCATGCAGACCCAAGAATCCAACGCCCCACACAGCCTTCTTTGGGAGGTATTTTTAAATCTTGAGAGCCCCATTTAAAAGCAGACTCGCTTTTGCACCATGAGCGGCCGGACATTCAGTCAAAATACGTACCTGACGACAATCAAAATACACTTATTTCACTCCTGTAGTTCCAGTGGCGTTTCAAGCTTTCAACTTTCTCACTATGGGCATCAAGGTAAGCTACAAGCGGAAATTGGGACAAGAATATTTGAATTGTGCTTCCGTTTCTCTTGCAGAACCTCACCAAGCTCCTGAACGACATGGCGCCAGATGCTGTGAAAGAGATCACTCTCAAGCAGCTTATGGGCCGCAAACTGGCAATTGATGCATCGAACTTCATCTACCAGGTGCGTGCATGAATTTCACATTCTGTCGCCTGCCATCCGCTTGCACACCAACCGGAGCATCCGCCACTTGTAGAGCTGCATAACTTGCACATTTGCTGCTTAATTGTACAGTTTCTGGTGGCTGTTAGGGCCAGTGATGGGGACGGGCCGGCTCAAATGTTGACCAACGAGGCTGGCGAGGTAACCAGGTGAGAACCAGCACGAGCTCATCACACGAGGCATGGCACATGCAAGTGCTGCGCAGCCACTTGCAAGGCATGATGAGCCGCACCATTCGCTTGCTGGAGGCTGGCGTGAAGCCCGTGTTTGTCTTCGACGGCAAGCCCCCCGCGATGAAGGAAGAGGAGGTGAGACCGCCCATGCCACCCCCCGCAACACACACCCCCTGCACTCCTGCATGCACAGATCGCTAAGCGCCGCGAGGCCCGCGCCCAGGCCGAGAAGGACCTTGCAGTGGCCCAGGAGGGCGGCTCCCGGGAGGATGTTGAGAAGTACTCCAAGCGCACCATTGTGATGACCAAGCAGCACCAGGAAGACTGCAAGCGCCTCCTAGAGCTGATGGGTATGCCGGTGATCACGGCACCGTGCGAAGCAGAGGCGCAGTGTGCCGAGCTGGCCAAGGGGGGGGTGGTATGGGGGGTAGCCTCCGAGGACATGGACACGCTGACCTTCGGGGCGCCCAACATGGTGCGCCGAATCACCATGTCAGAGGCACGCAACCAGCCGCCCCTGCACTTCAACCTGGAAAAAGCACTGGCTGGCCTGGGCATGACGCAGAGCCAGTTTATCGACATGTGCATCCTGTGTGGCAGCGACTACACCAAGAAGACCATCTCCGGCGTGGGTCCCAAAAACGCGTACAAGCTCGTCAAGGCAGAAGGCAGTATTGAAGGCGTGTTGAAGAAGGTGTCGGCCGACAAGCTGCCCCCCCCCGAGGCCTTCCGCTGGGAGGAGGCACGGGCACTGTTCACGGCCCACGAAGTCACCGCCGCCAAGGACTACTCCCCGAAGTGGGTGGATGCAGATGAGGAAGGGTGAGTCAGCCTGCACACACGCGTCTGTCACGCTAGTGGTATCACGTGTATTTTTCGCAGAGTGCTGAAGTTGCTGTGTGAAGAGAAGGGCTTCTCAGAGGAACGCGTGAAGAACGCCATGAAACGCTTGAAGAAGGCCCGCAGTGTGGGCAACCAGAAACGCATGGACAGTTTCTTCACCATGGGTGCCGCCAAGAAGGACTCCTTCAAGGCGGCCGGGGGTGCTGCAGCTGGCAGCAGCGGCGGTAGTGCCACCAAAAAGGCCGGAGCCGGCAAGAAAGCAGCAGGACCTACGAAAGTGGGCGGCGTGAAACGCGGCATCACATCCACGGAAGCCAAGTCCCGGAAGAAATAAAATAGTGCACAAATTCACCATCCTCAACCCTTCTCTCCTGTTACGCGTGTGCTGGGGCTGAATATGCCCCCCAGGGAGGGCTACCGCCCCCTGCCGCCTACCGCCCCCCGCCCCCCCACGCCGCTGCTCACCAGCCCTCCTTGCCTGCTGCGGCAGCCCCCCCTGCACCCGCCTCCCCGGGCCCGATGCTCTGCACATACTTGGCCAGCTCGCGGGCCAGCTGCCTGTCTGCACGCTTGGCGGAAGTGCTCCGCCTTTCCAATTCCGCCAAGAAGCGCTCCACGCTGGGCCCTTTGGTGTCTGGCAGCAGCGCCTTGGCGCGGGCAGCACTGGCACGGGCGCGGCCCCAGGCACGCTGCAGGCCAAACACACGAGCCCTTAAGAACCACGCCGTGCCATCCGCATCGCGTCTCTCTGCTGCGGAGCGTCCTGAGCCCCCCTCGCCTTGTTTAGCGGCAGCCCGCTGCCCCACATTCCGCAGAAGAATGCCCAGGGCAAGGGCAGAGTCAACTGAGAACAACGCTTCATCAAGAATGCCCTTGCGGTCGTTGCGATATGGGGCCTCTGCAATCACACACCGCACATGATTCAGCAGCAAAGTGCGGAGCAGCTCCGCCCCGGCCATGTCTGCTGTGGCACCACCCAGCGGAACACCCGTCATGCGGTGTTCTGGAACATCATCTTCGTCCTCAGGAAGGGATGGTGTTCCGTCTTCGAACAGCACGTCAGCTGTGCCCTCTCCAAGAATGGCGACAGTAGCGGGGCGCACGGTCAATTGAGCAGAGCTGGAGTCAATCGGCCACTGCACCAACACGGCACTCCCGACGGCAAGAAGAGACGTCGGTGATACTTGTTGTGTAATGCGATGGACTGCAGTCAAGTACAGTGCTGCAGCGTCCTGAAATGCTTTCACTCGAAATAGCTGCCCTGCGCGGTCTCTGAGCTCTGCAGCTGCCGCCATTGGCAGCAGAGCAGCTGTGCCTTCATCTGGGCTGCCCGATAACTCGAAAGGGAGCAAGGGCTCAAGCATTGAAATCGGAATGCTTTCCAATTCCTCACCACCATTTGAAGCGACGACATCGACTGTGCCATCGTCATTGCTCAGCGCCACGGTGACGCTGATTCTCCTGCCAATGTCATTCATTTTTTCGTTTGGAAGTACAAGGCGCATAGAAGTGCCCACATGAAGCCCACCTAGCCCACTATATGTAGCTGTATCCCACGATGCACCGCCTGAACCAGCTGCAGCCATGCTTTGTCTTGCTGCCAGCGCCGCAGGCCGCGTCACACACAGCAAAAAGGACGCCAGCCCTTTTGGTAAAACGATTCTAAAACAACTGTTGTCGAATGCAGAAATAATACGTCATGCCTCGTGCCATTTGTGTAGTGCTTCTGCATAGTACAACATATAACTGAAGGGCCAATCTATTTTGAGAAATTGTCTTGGATCGCTCTTGAGATGCACAGGCCCCCCCGACGATGGAGTCGCAAGACTTTGAGTTGGCATGCTCTCTGGCCAAATGTGTTGAACTGCTTGTTAGCTTGTGTATAGAGTGAAAGCCTTTTTGTCGGCCTGCAACAGCTCTGCGCTAAGCACTCGAGATCTAGAGTCCTGTTCCTGATCCGGCTGGACACTCTACCGGAGTAGACCAAAGGCAGATACTCACAACATGGCAGGTGGGGTCGATGTCAACAGACTTTGCCAAGTCTTGCAGCATCAAATGTCGCCTGACAAGGCGACAAATCAGTCTGCTCGACAGCAACTCACCAGCTTTGCTCGGTCTCAACCAGCTCAGTGCTTGTCGCTTTATCTTCAGGTGAGCGCACGTGTGGCTCCTCGCAGTTTAGAGCCCAGACAGATTTGAAGCACTTTAAGCCTGGTGTTGCTATATGCTTGGCGTGTGCCCGCCACTTCATGGTGTTTGCTGCCATTTTGTGGCTGAGTGTTTCCGCGGCGTTTCGCTTGTGCACTGCATCTGCACTTCACCACCGTGTCTGTTGCAGATTTGCCAACAAGCATGCAGCATACCTGCTGACGCTGGAAACGCTGTTCAATCTCAACACAAGCAGCTGATGGCAGTTGCACAGCTCGCAATTTTGAATTTCCGCCAGGAGATTGCACCGGAGCCTCACAGCCTGTGGTGGACCATCAGCGACGCCAGCGTTCGAGACACCATCAAGCAGTCCATCCTGGAGGCCATGGTGTGCATGCCCCATCGCAAGATCGCCCGCTGCATCGCAGAGTCTCTGGCTGAGATCGCCCAGCGCGAGTACCAGCACCAGGGGTGGCCCAAGCTGTGGGGGTGGCTCATGCAGGCCACAGGCAGCACAGCAGGCGGCGACGCGGCGTCTGGGGCAGGCGGAAGCGGCACTTCCACCCTGCACCGCGAGCTGGCGTTCTTCATCCTGGAGAAGCTGTCCTTCCAGATCCACGAGCACCACCGGGGAGACTTCGCCCAGCTAGCCGCCCACATGGCGTACGGCATCGAGACTGAGTTCCCCACAGAAGTGCGCATCGCAGCCATGCGTGCAGCAGGTACCCTGCTGGTGATGTTGGAGCAGTCCACCTCTGAAGTGGCCTCCGCTGTCCCCCAGCATTTCATGGGGCTGGCACGGGCTTACATGGTGGCCCTGAATGGCTTCATCGCTTCCAGCGACGTGAAAGGTGTGCGTGCCACCCTGGACATGCTGTGTGATGTGACGCAGGCGCAGCCCCTGTGGTTCGCCAGCTTCGCCATGGACTGCATCCCCGTCCTGCTGCGCATTGCGGAGCAGAAATCCGTCACCTCCAATCTGCGGGAGCTGGCTTTTGAGGTGGGCGTGTGCTGGGCAGAGGCAGGGCCTGCTCTGGCACGCAAGTACGGCCGGAACAACCGTGTGTTCCTGCAGACCACGCTGCCCACGCTGTTCCAGCTGCTGATGGAAGTGGATGACGAGGCCTTGGAGGACTGGGGGCAGCGGCAGGAAAGCGTGGAGCCGGACCCGTACTGCACAGCCAAGTCCGCAGGCACATTCATGGAGCGGCTCGGCGGTGCACTGGGCGGGGAGCGCACGCTGAAGCTGGTGTACCCCATCGCTGCGTCACTGCTGAGTCAGGAGGCCTGGCAGCACCGGCACGCCGGCCTCATGGGGGTGTACCACTTGGTAGAACACACTGACCTGTCGGAACGCGACATGACCAACATCGCCAACGACGCCATCAAGATGCTGGACGACTCACAGCCACAGGTGCGGTATGCAGCACTGAGTGTTCTGGGCCACGTGGCGTTCCACATGCAACCCTGGCTGCAAGAGCTGTCCCACGCCACAGTGCTGCCCCTGCTGGGGAAGCTGTTGGGCGACCCTGTGCCGCGTGTGGCCACTCACGCTGCCAGTGCCCTCATGAACTTCACCATGGGTTGCACCGCCGAGTACGTGGTGCCGCACCTGGACGCCCTGCTGACTGCCCTGAAGCAGCACCTGGCGTACCCAGGCGTCACAGCTCGTGAGGAAGGCATTTCCGCAATTGCGTGCGTGGTGGAGGTGTGCGGTGCATCTGCTGCCCCCTACTACCCCATTCTCATGCCGGACATCCTGCAGGTGGTGCAGACAGACCCCGCCTCCCTCAAGAATGTGGGCGGCATCGGCGACATGCGCCCCATGCGTGCCCGGGCATTTGAGTGCCTCTCCGCGCTAGTCATCAGCCGCCCCCGGGAGGAGTTCTCCACTGTGGCGCCCTCTGTGATGGGCGCCTTCAAGCAAGCGCTCTCGGTGCCTCGGGAGGCCGACGACCCCCTGGAGAACCACCTGTGGACGGCTCTGGCCACCATCACCCGCCATGTGGGCTGCGCCGTCATGTCCCCCTACATCCCCATCTTCGCCCCTGCCCTGGAGGGCGCCTGCGACTACAGCGGCGCCGCCTCCCAGCTCACCGAGGCGGAGGAGGACGAAATGCGGCAGTCCCCAGGGGACGCTGCAGACGGCGAGGAGGGCGAGTGGGTGGTGGAGAACGAAGATGGCCACCTCGTGCGGGTGCATGCCACCTCACTGGAGGTGGTTACCTCAGCTGTGCGTGCCCTGCGGGCCATTGTGAAGGAGTGCTGCTCTGCCTACCGCCCTTTTGTGCCCAGCACCCTCAGCGCCACACTGCCCATGCTGAAGCTGTCCACACACGTGTTTGCTGACGCCAAGACGTACGCGCTTGAGCTGATGCCGGCACTGGTGCTGGCTGCAGCGTCAGACGGCCCTGCTCCAGCCACCGGCAGCAGCCCCACAGCTGCTGTGCTGCTGGGCACCCTCGTGCCCCAGCTGCTGGGGGCCCTGGAGCTGGAGCATGACGTCAGCAAGCAAGTAGAGGAGATGCAGTGCCTGCGTGCCTGCGTGGAAGCGGCGTGCACTGTTCCCCCCAGCTTGGCTGAGCGGGTTATCCAGCAAGCTGGCGGGGCGGGCTCGCCCAGCCCTACCTCTCCAGGGGCAAGCTCTGCCACAGCAGTGCTGAATTTGTTGTCTCCCCCCGGGGCTGGCGCCAGGGGCTCTGTCGCCAGGCGGCACGCCACCCCCTCCGGCACAGTGCTGGACGCCACGCCTTGCCCGGGGGTGGTGTACGGCCCCTTCTTCCAGCCACTCCTGTCAGAACAGGACTGTTCTGACTTGATTTCCGCAGTGCTCTCACTGCACGGCAAGTCTGTGCAGCGAGTGATTGTGGCTCAACAGGAGCAAGTCGTCAACGAGGAGATGTATGATGACGACGAACTGGAGAACCTGGCAGAGACCATTGTAAATGAGGAGCTGCTGCAAACAGAGTGCCTGTTCTTCTTTGGCTCCCTCCTCAAGACTCACGGCCCAGCAGCGGAGAGCGTGCTCTCCAGCAAGGTGCTGCCTGAGCTGTCCAAGCTGACTCATCCTGAGAACACCGAAGGCGTGCAGCGTCAAGCTGTGTTCCTGGTAGATGACATGCTGGAACACCACAGCAATCCGAACGCCGTTTGGGCCGAGTTTGGCTCCTTCCTCATTCGCTGCGCAGAGAGCGCCGGGACCTCCTCGCTTCGCCACGCCAGCGTGTACGGCCTGGGGGCAGCTGCAGCGAACTGCAGCAGCCTTCCGGAAGGCACTGGGAAGCAGCTGGTGCTGCTGCTGGTGCGTGCTGCAGAGGCTGAGCGTGCCGAGGGTATGGCTGCACCTGCCAACGCCGACTTGCACGGCACCGGACTCAAGGCTGCAGCCAAGGCAGGCAAATTCCTGGGCTCCCAAGTCACCGACAACATCATTTCAGCCCTGGGCAAGGTGGCTGTGTACACCTTGGGTGCCGACGACTCCCTGCGTGCGCAAGCCTCCAGCACCGTTGCCCAGCTGCTGGACGTGATGAAGTTCGACGAGGACGAAATCGCCATGATGGTGCACATGACCTGCGACCGGGTGTTTGCGGGGGACACGGCGTTCTTTGGGGGCACGGGCATGGAGCTGCTGGCGACATACTTGAACTTCTGCCTGCGATCCATGAGCAACAAGCAAATGGCTAACGAGGGCGCCACGCGACGCCTGCAGCTGACCCTGCAGGGCATTCAGGCACGCCAGCCTGCGCAGCTGCAGGCAGTGGCAGCTGCCCTCCCCGAGTCCTCACGGGCTGCACTGCAGCAGCTGCTGGGGGGGGGGGCAGGGGGCGCTGCCTCTCCCGGGGCTGTTTCCTCGCCCATGAGCCCAGGGCAGTAGCTTGGATTGCATGTGCGATACAGCCATTGAGAGCTGTATTTTGAGGTGTTGGCCCCATGAGGGCACACTTGTTTGGTATCACTTGCAGACATGCAATGCATATCATTCTGCACACTGTCCCCCCTCGTCCATGTCAACTGGCAGGCCTGTGACGAACTGCGAGCAGGCTTGCCGTGTTACCAATCTGAAGCCCAGGGAAAGCATGAGATGCTGGAATTTGAGCCAGGTGTCTTGACTGAAGCTGTGATGTTGAAGCCCCCATTGTCTTCTTGTTGCTGTGCTGTGCCATTGCTGCTCAGTACTTGCCCCCCTTTCAAAGACTACGACCCGCTCGGCCTGTACAGTTGCACGGTTGCGACTGAAATCGCAGAGTAGATTCTTCAACGCTTGAATTTGACGAATATACATTGAATTGTAGCCTGTGCGCAAACACTTCCCTGTGTGCTACTCATAAACTGCCAAGATGG
>Ga0307982_1001214_pt1 | contig 20905 bp, 12 predicted proteins | sample OrgLakmetagen989_FD_201847 | JGI IMG/M metagenome (GOLD analysis project Ga0307982, IMG submission 201847) | Saline water microbial communities from Organic Lake, Antarctica - #989 | ecosystem: Environmental > Aquatic > Non-marine Saline and Alkaline > Saline | place: Antarctica: Organic Lake... | reverse complement strand
TTCCCGACCACCCGCCCCCTTGTGGGCGATATACATCGACCCACAATAAATTGCCATTTCTTGCTTGCCTGTCTTCAGGCGCCTCCGATCCCGACTCCCTGCCAAGTGGACGAGGAGGGGGTCTCAAGGCTCTAGAGCCCCACCTGTGCAGCCACTCAAAAGACAAACTTTTCGTCTTCACTATTTCACAATGAGCCGGTACAGGGGCCCGTAGGGGCCCAGCGTCGAGAGGCCCAGCCAGCGGGAGAGGCTGAGAAGCAGCAGAGCGTGCCATTCTCGGCACATAGTGAAATAGTGAAGACGAAATGTTCGTCTTTTGAGTGGCAAATTTGATTGCCATTACTTCAACCCCACCTGTGCAGCAGGGGGCTCTGCGATACAGGGGCGAGCGTCTGCTGCCATTGTCACCGGCGGGCTCGCCTGCACCACCAATTCTACTCTCCATCAAACCCGACAGTGTGTATCACGCTGTATTTTGTCTTGTGTTGTGGTTGTTCCATCCCAAGACCCGGCATTATGGCCGCGCCAGTTGCGGATAACGATGCCTCCGCGCATCCCGGCGACATTGAGTTGGCGTCTGCAAGCCAACCTCGTGGATCAGCCAACAGCAACTTTTCTGTTCAGAAAGAACAGCTGGAGTTGATGGCTGAAGACCGCGAGTTTGAGGTTTTGGAGCGCCTTGGTGGCGTGAAAAAGCTGGCTGCTGACCTGCACTCTGACACTGCTCACGGCCTCACCTCTGCCCAAGTTGAGGCCAACCGCGAATTCTACGGCATCAACCGCTTGCCCGACAAGACAGCAAAAACCTTGCTTGAGCTCTTCTGGGAGAGTTTGGATGATCTGACTTTGGCTATCTTAGAGGTGAGCTAAACAGGCTGTGCCCAGTGCAATGTGTCTGCTGCAGCACGCGCCAACACGCCTATTGCTTTCGCAGGTTGCCGGAGTGATTTCTGTGATTTTTGGCGTTGCTGTGAGCAAAACCACAGGAGATTGGATCCAGGTGTGTTTTTTTGTTGCTGCTCTGCAACAAATTGCTACACTCGTTTGTGGTGTAGAGCGCCTGCACTTTCCTCACTTTGCGCGCTGTGCAGGGACTCGCTATTTTGATTGCCGTGGTGGTTGTGAGCACCGTGGTGTCATTCCAGAACTACACGCAGCAATTGTCCTTTGAATCTCTGCAAGGTATGTCCTTTTTTGGCAGTACTTGAGCCTGGCGTCGCTTGCGACATCCATGCTTTTGCCGCCCAACGACATTTCTAACCATTGCTGCCGCGCTCACCTTCTGCATTTCCCACAGAAGTCAAGGACGACCGTGACGTGGAGGTCCGCCGCGATGGCAAGGACATCAACGTACGTGCTACATTGCTTCTAAGCCCTACTGGTTTCCTGCATACAGCTTGCCTCACTCCGGCCGTTTGTTTCTCCAGGTTTCTGTGTTTGACATCGTTGTCGGCGACGTCTTCCGCGCCAACAACGGCGAGCTGCTGCCTTGCGACGGTGTCCTCATTTCCGGACAGAACGTCAAGGCTGGTACGTGCACCCCCCTCTTGCTCTGCTTTGACCCCCCCTGACCCCCCCTCCCCCGCAGACGAATCCGCCATGACTGGCGAGAGCAAGGCTGTGCACAAGTCTGCTCACTTCCCCTTCATGGTGGGCGGCTCCAAGCTGGTGTCTGGTGATTCCCGCATGCTTGTGACCACCGTGGGCGAGAACACGTCATATGGCCAAATCGTGAAACGCCTGCAAGACGAGCCCGAGAAGGAGACCCCCCTGCAGGAGAAGCTCACCGTGCTGGCGCTGCAGATCGGCTACCTGGGCTTCGTGGTGGGCACGCTCACTGTGATTGTGTTGCTGATTGCGTACTTCGCCTCGGGCACCCACGACAACGCGGGGACGGATGGCGAGCCAAGCGTGTTCATTTCCATTTTGCGCATGATTGTGCTGGGCATCACCATTGTTGTTGTGGCTGTCCCTGAGGGCCTTCCTCTGGCCGTGACTATCTCGCTGGCGTTTTCCATGAAACGCATGTACAACGACAAGTGCCTTGTGCGCGAGCTGGCTGCCTGCGAGACCATGGGCAGTGCCACGTGCATCTGTTCCGACAAGACCGGAACACTCACAGAGAACCGCATGACTGTTCGCCAGGGCTTCATCAACGGCCGTTTCATCGCGGAGGACCCCTCCAAGCCTGAGCAGGCCGGCGACGCCACGGATGTGCAGGTGATCGGACAGTGCTGTGCCCTGAATTCCACCGCCCGCCTGGAGTACCGCAACAATAACGACGGGAAGCCGACGTACCTGGACGCCCCCACTGAGGGCTGCCTGCTGCACATGGTCTACAAGGGATTCGGTGTGGACTTTGACGCCCTGCGCCAAAGCGACACGTACATGGACGCGTACTTCCGCCAGCCGTTTAGCTCAGAGCGCAAGCGCATGACCTCCATGTATGAAGGCAAGGAGGAGTGGCACGGTGACTTTGTGGTGTTCTGCAAGGGCGCGTCAGAGATTGTGCTGGGCGACACCATCTCCACTTACTACCGTGCCCCTGGCGGCAAGACCCTGCCTCTGGACGACAAGCTGGATGCCGCCACCGCTGGAGAACTAGAGGGTGCCAAGGAGGGCCAGACCATGCGTGCGTACCTGCTGGAGAAGGTTGACGCAATGGCCACCAAGGGCCTGCGCACACTGAGCATTGGATACAAGAGCATCAAGAACAGCGAGCTGCCCCACGGGCACGAGGATAGCGACTCCCGTGACACCATCTTGGGACAAGCACTTGAAGCCGGAACACTGGAGGAGGGCTTGATCATCACCGGTGTGGTGGGCATCGAGGACCCCGTGCGTGAGGGCGTGCCTGAGGCTGTGGCCACCTGCAAGCAGGCCGGCATCCGTGTGCGCATGGTGACTGGCGACAACAAGAAGACCGCCGAGAGCATTGCGCGTCAGTGCGGCATTTTGAGCGAGGGCGGCCTGGTGATGCTGGGCAAGGAGTTCCGTGCCCTGTCTGAGGAGGAGCGCATGGAGGTGCTGCCCAAGCTGGATGTGATGGCTCGATCGTCCCCCAATGACAAGCTGCTGATGGTGCGGGGTTTGCGTGCGATGGGCGAGACTGTCTCTGTGACCGGAGACGGCACCAACGACGCCCCTGCCCTGGTAGCTGCCGACATCGGCTTGGCCATGGGCATCACTGGTACTGAAGTCGCCAAGGAGGCGTCCAAGATTGTGATCACCGACGACAAGTTCACTTCCATCGTCACCGCTGTCAAGTGGGGGCGTTCCGTGTTGAAGAACATCCGTTCTTTCTTGCAGTTCCAACTTACCATCAACATCGTCGCGCTGTCTGTTACGTTCGTGGTTGCAACCACCAACAACGGCGACACCTCAAACTTCCCCATCAACCCCGTGCAACTGCTGTGGATCAACTTGATCATGGACTCCTTTGCTGCGCTTGCTCTTGCCACGGAACCGCCAGATGATCATCTGCTGACTGAGAAGCCAGTCCGCCGTGATGACGCCCTCATCACCAATTACATGTGGCGCAACATGATCGGGCACTCCATTGTGCAGACCGCTATCTTGCTGTGGATGAGCCTGTCCAAGAGCGGAGCTGAGGTGTTCCTGATTGACTCGGACAAGCACTTCCAAGATGAAACGCACTACACCGCTGTGTTCAACGCCTTTGTTTGGCTGCAGATCTTCAACAAGTTCAACGCTCGCAAGCTGCGCAACGAACTGAACGTATTCGAGGGCCTGTTCGACTCCTACATCTCCGTGGGTGTCATCCTCATCATTATTGCTGGGCAAGTGTTCATCGTTGAAGTTGGTGGCGACATCACCTCCACTGTGGGCCTCACGTGGGAGGCGTGGTTGATTTCCATTGCGATTGGCGCCATTTCCCTGCCTGTCGGTTTCTTGTTGAAGTTCTACGAGCCTCCTCAAGTGGACTGCCCCAATCTGTTTGCGTACTGCCCCGGCGCCGGCAATGCGGACAAGGCTGAGTCTGATGAGGTGGAGGGTACCTCTGCTGCCGCCGCCCCAAAGGCACAGGGAGCCTGGTCCACAAAGGCCGCCCCAGCGGATGACGGCGCAGTGCTGCCTGCCGCCGATGCCGAGGACGCATCCTCCGCCAAGACCGAGGACGGCTCCAAGCTCGTGGCACCATAGGTGGCTTTCCGCCAAAATGCATTGCCTGCACACCCCCTCGTCGCCCCAACCACCACCCTGCCTTTGCAATGCTGAAATAATGCTCGCAATACGCGATTTCCCAAAAAATGTATAGTGTGCAGGACTATGTGCGATTTTACTTCGTGCGTGTGTGCTGTCGGCTTGCTCTCACATCTCACCATGGCCGTGAATCCGTCTTCTCGAAACCCGCACATTGTGTCGCTGCCGCCGCGCGGAATGCTGCCAAGTCGTGTGCGCAACATGGTATGTTCCTTGCTACACATGAAATATGAACCGCATACTTGCTGCTTGGCTGCAGGCTTGGTGTCATAGGTTTGGCTATGTAGCTTTCAACGTGCTGCTGCTTGTGTGGCTCTGGTCATTTCGCGGAAGTTGGCTGGTGGATGTGGACGGGAAAACCCAAGGAGGCATGGCGTCAATCTTGATACTCTTGGTGATTGCCACAAGTGTTACATTTGCCGCTGTTCAGGGGAGCAATCCAGGCTACGTTTATGGAGGTGAGCTTACTTTCCTGCCGTTTTCACCCCGTAACGCCAGTAGCAAACGTGTCCACTTCTGCAGATAATCATGACGCCAGCACAGACCCAATTGCGTGGACAAGCAAAACAGAATTTGACCATTTGATGGACCGGGGTGATGAAGTTGACGATGCAGACATTGAGCTCGGCACAGCTGCCTCGGAGGCTGCCTTCGCAGGCAGCCCCACTGCCCACCAGGCCGCCACCGCCCCTGCCACACAGTCTGACGAGCCGATGAACGTGGAGCAGCGCCTGGCTGCAGCAGAGGCCCAGCCTGGCTCCGAGGCACTGCTGCCCGGTGGTGCATTTCGGGCAGCCGACGGCCGCGTGCGCTGCATCTGGTGCGCTGTGCAGCAGCCTGTGCGCGCCCACCACTGCAAAGCGTGCAACATGTGTGTGCACGGCTTCGACCACCACTGTGGCTTCCTGGGCACGTGCATTGGGGAGGCCAACAGGTGCCGTTTCTGGTGGTTCCTTACCCTGCAGACCCTCACGGTGGCAGTGGGGGTGGGGGTGGCACACTCCTGCTTCCAATCCTTCCACAGCTGGACCTGGGGCACATGGGCAGGCATCAACGCCGTGGCGTTCCTGCAGGTGTTCCTGTACTACATCTTGCTGGCGTTCCTTGGGTCCCTGTGGGGACTGCACACGTGGCTGGCCGTGACCAACGGTACCACCTACGAGCTCATCCGTGGGACTAAGGGGGTGTGGTACCTGCACAGTACCAAGATGTGTGATGTGCCTTTCTCCCGAGGCCTTATGCGCAACCTGTCGGAGTTCTGCTGTGTGCGGGACGGGCTAGTGGCGGCAGTGGCGCGGAGGGGGTGGGTCCCCCGGGATTACACCCCCCCCAGCCAGGCCCAGCCTATCGACCGGGAAAGCGATGACGTGGTGGAGAACATGTGGGAGAACAGGTATTACTCCTGCTGCTGAGGGGGGGTGCAGGGGGGGGCATGTTGTGCAGGTGCACTGGGCACGGTGCTGCGTGGCCAAAGAGGGCTTAGTTGCGCTAACAGACTGTGGTCAATAGCTGTTGCACTGGGGCTTCCCACCTTGTGGCGCAGCTGCATGCATCATGCATTTGTCTGACAGTGATGGCTGGCTTGTGCCGCTCTCTGTCGTAGCTGTGGAGGAGGGGGGGGGGGTGGTGATGTCGCAAGGGAGGGGGGGTGGGTGATGGTACGGCCCATCCTTAGATCCAGGCCATGCGACTACATGGTTCTCGGGCTGTACGATTGTGCGGTCAACTGAAATGGGGATGGGGGCAAAGGGCGCGGAGAGGGGTTAGGGGGGTGTTCAGCAACAAGCAGCTGCTGCCATGGTGAGGCCCCCTGCTGCATTTACAACAATCACTCCATTGCATGAATTCAAGAATCGCACCCCAAAAGTGACACTGTTTGGTGCAGATGCTGCTCACGGGCTGTGTTTATCCAACAGGCAGACACCAGCACAGCAAGTCAGTGTTTCTCAAACGCTGCACGGGGATTACAGAGGATCGGACACCAATCGCATCGTTCCGTTCAAACTAAACGAACTGCTTCCCATTGAGTCATGTCCATGCATCTGTTGCCACCAGTGGTGCAAGCAGGTTTAGGTGAGCAGAGTGCCCTCCATGCAAAACGGGAGATGGTCGCATGCGACTGAATGACATCGCCCATGTCCTGTGGCGCTTTGCAGTAGCACTGTGCTTTGAGACCACAGCAGCACTTCGTTCACGTTTATGCTAGTGTATTTGAGTCACGCCCCATTTGTTGTTTCCGCAGGTGTTGTGGCACGAGCCAAGGCTGATGCAGCCAGTGCTAGCAGCAGCCGCCTCGCCTCAAACGGCAGCGCTGGTGAGCGGGGCAGCGAGAGCAGCGCTGCCAACCTCGCAGTGCCACGCGCCCCGCTCCTGGAGTCAGGCTTCGCCGCCGGGGGTCGCCTTGGGAGCCTGGCTGGCAGCACACTGCACACCATGGCGAACGGCTGGTATGTCCGGGACCCGTGGGTGTTTGAAACTATGAAAGATCGCATGAAAACAGAGGCAGCCCAGGCCGCACATTCCGACGCATCGATGGATATGACCGCGCTGGGCGCCAGAGCAGAACACACCTCGGCGGCTCGGGCTGCCAGCCAGACGAACAGGTCCATGGCTCGGGCATCCAGGGAGGGGGGTACAGGGGCGGGTGGTATCACCGGCCTCCCCACAATGGTGCGGGATGTGAAGGCACACAAGCCCGTGTTCGGCTCCAGCACTCCCCGTGAGTTCCTTCAAACCGTGAAGCAGTCAGACGCATACGCCCGTGACTCTGCCCCACGGCCCCCCTCCCCGATTACACAGGGGGGGGGGGGCCTTCGACTCCAAAGTGCATCCACCCAACCACGCAGTGCCCGCAATGTTTCATCACTGCGAGCCTTGAGAGGGGGGGTGGCCCATTCCAGCGCTGCTCCCGGAGGGGGTGCGAGGGGGGGGTCGAATTTCGGCAGCGCGGCAGCGCTGGCCAATGCCAGCACTGCTGTTCTAGCAGGAACAGACGATGGAACACAATCCAGATCAGGCGCATCGACTGCTCGTGCACGACTCGTCACCACGGGGGGGGGTGTAGCTGACGACACCCCCCCCCAGTCGCCTGATGCCTTGGTTGCGTCTGGTCGCTTCATGCCAAGTTGGGTGAAGGAGCGACCGGAGTACGCTGCCATTGAAGCTGCAGACACAAGAACACTGGAGCGGCGTGTGCGGGATGCACTGCGAACAGCCGGAACACGGCGCTCCGCCTCCCAAATTGCTGTTCTGACTGGTTGGCTGCGGGGACACAACCCGCACTTTGAACGCATGCCGGAGCAACAGCTGACGCAGGTGGCTCGCTGCCTCACAATGCTGCAACTTACGCCGGAGCAGCAGCTGGAGATGGCCGACTTCGACTCGCAGCCTCTGCAAACTGAGCGCGAGGGGGGGTCATCCTCCGATATGGGGGCCCCTTCAATGCAGGTTGGGCGGGCCTCTGCGGGGCTCTCTAAGCCCCCTCAACTGACAGAGTTCGGTAATGCAGTGTCCGCAAGAGGTGGCATGATGTTCTTCCTTCTCAGTGGAACACTGCTTGTCTTGCGGGGCCTGATGGTCACCACAGTGGGGGTGGGAGATTATGTGGGGACCCCCCCCTGGGTAGCACTGCTCACTGCGGATGTGTCCAAACGGAACAAACTGCAAGCACGCCGCAAAGCCAATGCGGAGAAACTACTGCGCGACCCTGCATCGTGCGGCAGCGTGTTGTCTGCTGTCGGAGCGGAGCCAGTGCCGGTGACATCCCTGTCAAGGGGCCTTCAAATCGCCGCCATGGCAGCCACCATTCCTCCTGGGCTGATGCCAGTGGCCGAAGCTAGGCGTGTTGCAGCAGAGGCGCTGCAGGCGTTGTACTCGGAACGCGCTGCTGAGTTCGGCTTGCACTTGGGCAGTCCGGCTCCCCTTTCTGCTTCTCCACGCACAGCGCAGCAGCAGCAGCAGTTGAGTGGTGGCCCGCCCGTTCACATCCCACAGCTGAAGCTGCATGATTTGTCGAGTGGTGAGATTGCCGTGATGGCTCTTGGAGAAGGGGGGCGTCACGGGCATGCTTCACCCCCCCCTTCCACCTCCCCCAAAGCGAACCGCCTGCAGAGTATTTTGCAGCGCAGTCTAGGCACAGGGGCAATCGCTGGGCTCGGGATGGGAATGGGGTCCAAGGGGGGGGCTCACGGGGAGGGGGGGGGTGACGGCACTGGGAGCATTTGGCACGAGGTGTTTCGGGCTGCAGCCGCTAATGTTCGGTTTGAGGATGGCAAGCGGTACTCCCAAGTTCAAATCAGTAGCACCTTTGCAGTGGGCACCAGCCAGCTGCCCACGGTCGTGGCTGTGCCTCCCCCAGCTGAGGGCTCTGTTGCCTCTGCCGCCGCCTCTGCGCTGCTGAGCAAACAGACAAGCATGGCGGCAACGGCCCGTAACAAAAAGGGCAACCGGAACACCGCGAGTATTTACGCCGCGAAGCGCTCGTCCAATCGCGACATTGACCGCGCGGCACTCACGAGCATGATTGAGTCAGCGAACGGTGAGTCACAAGACATGCGCGCGACTTTGAGCCGGGGGGCGTCACGGTCAGAACATGAGAGCAGCAGACAACATGTGTCTCGAGCATCGCGCCGCACAGCAGGCAGCAGTCATGTGGATGAGGGGGACAGTGGGAGCGAGGGGGGTGAGGGGGGGGGTCAATTTGACCTCGCAACCACCCTTGGAGTCACCCTTGTGCGACTGAGCATGGCAGACTATGAACGTGCCGTTATACAGGAACACCAAAGGCGAAGCAGGAACATCGCAGCTTGGTTGCACGAACACCTTCCGGTGTTCTCAGCTTGGCCCCGTGCCAAACTGCTGTCCCTTGCTCGCCAATTTGAAGTGCAGGAGTTCAAGACGGGGGAGGTGGTGTTCCGGCAAGGCGACCCTGTGGACAATCTGTTCCTGCTGTGGAGTGGGGCTGTGGAGATCACTGCCACCGTGCCTGTGCGTGTTCTGCACGCGGTTCCGGCTCACTCATGTGGAGAGGCCTCCAAGCTCCGACCAGTGGCGAGTCAAGCCTCCTTGGATACGTACGCGGAACACTTGGAGGGGGCATCGGAACACGTCCAGCAGTATGCAGCAGAAGATCGCCAGCGGCGAAAGTCTGAGCGAAAATTGGGGCACGAAGACGCATCTGGGGGCCTTGCATGTGCCCTGAAGCCCCCCCCAACCGTGCTCTCAGCTGGCAGCAAGTACAGCCTGTGGTCGCGTCACATGAGTGTGCGAGTGAGGCGCGCAGCTGCGGGGGAGTGGTTTGGTGAGGAGGCGTCTCACGCCATTCGGTCTGCCTTGACTTCTGCTGAGAAGTGGGAAGGGGGGGATGCTGGACTGGTGACCCCCCCCTCAGCGGCGCCCAAGGGGGGGGTCCTCAGCAACCCTGACGGCGAGGGCGACGACGAGGGGGCACCCAGCATGTACAGTGCGTCCATGGAGTCAGGCGGAGCCGATGGGCCCACTTTCACCCAGCGCCGGCACCGCGCTGTTGACTCCACTGTGCTCCCTGTAGGGCAAGGGCGCTGGCCCCTTCGACTGGACGACAGCGGCCGCCTCATCATCAGGGGCTTCGACGCCTCCCGGCCCTTCACAGCGGTGGCAGCGGAACCCTGTAGTGTGCTACGGCTTAGCATTCGGGCTCTGCACAAGCTCATTTATGATGCAGCCAGCCTGGTGCGCGTGGATGGGGAGGGTGGCGCAGACGGGGGGGGGCTTGGCAAGATCCAAGCCCTGTCGAGGGGGGCTGGAAAGGCCCTTTTTGCAAAAGCTGCCCAGGCTGCCGACCGCTTGGCCAGAGATGAAGGGTTCAAGGGGGGCTCAAACTCAACTGGGGCCCCCTCATTTGACGCAGAGGCTGGGGGCGATTTACCTGACCCCTTGTACCTGTTGTTCGCGTTGCAGTACGCTGCGGACAGTGCGCCCACCAACGAGTCACTTGCACAAGAGTTCGTGCGGAACAGTATTTTCGCCGCCAAGGGGCAGGCAGACACATGGGAGCAGTTGGGGGGGCGGTATGTCCGCAGGCTGGCACGGGGGGGCCGGGAGCCTATTGGGGTGCATGCAGCCGCCCCGGGGCAGGAGGCGCACGCGGAACAGCCTAAACCTGTTCTGCCTGACGGTGTGGGCGGGTTTGGGAGTACTGCTGCACGCACTGCGCCCAGTTTGGTGTTCAGGGATGTAGTCGGAACACTTGCAGCAGACGACGAGACGCAGGCAGCTGCAGGCGAAGCAGTGCTGCAGATCAAGCAGCACCGGATCACAGAACGTGTGAGTCTGGCAGCACTGCACACGCTGCCCGTGTCATCGTTTGCGCACCCGGCTAGCCAGTACTGCAGTGCCGTGTCTCGAGTGAGCGGCCTGCCCGGGGCCGGCATAGATGAGCCCCCCCCTGCTGCAGCCCTGGGGACCCCTAGCAGTGCGCCACCGGCACTTCAACCCGGCACCGTCACGAACACAAGCGGAACACAGTCAAGCGCTGTGCTGTCCTCGGCAAGCCAGAGCAGCGTGTCTGGGAAGGCCGCTGCACTGCAGCCCACCCCCCCCCGCATCGGCGCGGCCCGCCCCCCCAGTCTGCAGCGGCTGGCGGCAGGTGTGGATGCCCGCAGTGTAGCTCACGCCATTGCTCGGCAGGGCAGCAAGGTGGGTGCAGCAGGCGACACGCGCAGCCTCACGGGGAAGATCGTGGTGGACCAGACCAGGGACGAAGGAGTCACTGCCATGCGGAGGAGTCACTCCACATGGCATGCGGGGGGTGGGGCCACACTGGGCAGCCAAGAGGACTCCCTGTACTTCGCCACCCCCGCCGCCAGTGTGCGTCCTGAGTCATCCCTGTACAACCCCCGGGCCGCAGTGGCGCAATCAGCCAGGCGTGGGAAACGCTCTCAAGCAGCACACTCGGAGCTGTCTGCCAGTGCTCGCATTGCACGCCTGCAGATCCCAGGGGCAGGCAGGGGGGGAATCAGTGCGTACGACGAGGATCCCATTCGCTCCATTGTGCCACGCCTGCTTGGGGGGCGCAAAGGGGATCAAGAGGGAGTCGGGTCAGCCACTGGCCACGTGGCGCCTGAAAGCGGAAGTGTGCGTCGTCGTGCAGCGGAACTGCAACAAGAGCAGGCTGTTCTTCACCTGGATGGAGTGCCGAAATACTTCGACGGATCTGGCCTGAGACGCCAAATGGGGCAGCTCACAGACGATGCATTTGGGCGCCTGTTTGACGGGGTGGCGACCCGGCTGCGAGCTGCTGAGAAACGTATCACAGCGCGTCTGTACGATGATTTAGTGGATCGCGTGCAGTACACTGGGTATGAGCGGGATGGGATGCAGGGGGGCTTCGAAAGCACCGTGGAGCAGGCGGGGCTCTGAGGGGGGGTGGTATTGTTTCGGGGGAGAATTGTACATGTGCTTGCTTGCGCTTCATGCAGTTGTATTTGTTCCCTGTTCAATGCATTGCTTTGGCTCCTCCGCTGTACATATGTGTCAGGGGCAGCGATCGATGCTGCATCCGGCAATCCCGTGGCCAGGCCAAGGTGCCGGAACACCGCGCTTCAAGCAGACGGAACACATTCAGTACACTGCACAGTGCGTGGAAGACTGCGTGCGAGTTTGGACGGCGCCTGCTTTGTGCCATGAGCAGCTGCTCCCCACTGTCATTGCTGCCTGCAGGGGTGAATGGGACGCATGGCGGGGTCACCGCTTGGGGGGGGCTGGTCTGGACACAGGCGCGGCCGCACCCCCTGCTGAGCTAGTAGGCGGCCCAGGGGAGGGCTTGCTTGGCCTGCGTGCACCGGGAGCAGCGGGGGCGGCCTTGGGGCCACTTGGGCCAAGCCCGCCGGTCGAGCGCGGCTGGGCTGGGGCGCTACTGCCTGTTCTGGTTGAAGCTGCTTTACTGGGAGAGTACCATTGGTATGTGCGGTCTATGTCCGCAGCAAGAACACGGTCTTGTTCGGACAGCGCCTTCAGTTGCTCCTCCCCGTAGCCCAGACGCGTTGTGTCTGCTGGCTCCAGAATGCACGCCAAGCCAGTCTCCACCACTGATCGTTTCTCATCAATGGCATTCTCAATCAGAGCCTGTGCAGCCTTTTTAATTCCCTCTTGGGAGTATTCCAGTTCATCCAATTCGACTGCGGTGGCAAATGTGACGGCACTTGGGGGATGCTAACCTGAGTTGCGTCGCTGTGCGACCAAGGACTGCGCGCTGCTCACCTTTTGCGGTCAAAGACCAGGTCTCTGTAGATTTAGGTGCAGGATCCACACGAACATACACAGTAATATGCACGAAGTGTTCGGGGATTGGATTTGTCTGGGTGACGTGTGACCAGCGTGTGAGAAATGGAAAGAGATTATTGGCAACGGAGTGCTGCGGCCGAGGCCGATCTCGAATTGCCGCCTGGAATGGTCCAGTTTGCCAAGTGGCCAGCTGCTGCTCCAGAAAGGCTCTCGCCACCTTTCGTCGACCAGGATCACCCATGCGAGTATCTGCGCCTGGCGTGTGTGAGGTAGATTGCGCCATGCCAGCAGCGCCGTTTCAGGAAATGTCTCCTTGCAAGTAGATGTTGGCTGTCAACGTGCGACGCTCAAGCAGTGTGGTCCAGTGAAGTTGAAGCAAACGATTGTTCTATATCACCAACTCATTGTTTTCACACTATTCTGAACAATGGCAGAATGAGAGTGTGGTTGCAAAGTCTGCAAGGCAGGGATGGGGGGGCCGCACCAGGCCCCCATGGCCAGAGAGGATTTCTTCTGCTCACAAGGCAGCACGCCGTCCCAAAAGCTTTTCATTGTGTGCGGGAAGCTTTCTCGTATTCTGAATTGAAGTGTTCTTGGTGCTCAGCGCTTCGGTACATGGTTGGCCGCAGGCACACGACACCAAAACACACCCCACACCCACGGCTGCAGAAACAAAGCAGCGTGCCTACTTACCCTCTCCTGCACATTCGCACACCTCCAGTAGCACCCCAGTGCTGGCACATGTGCGATTCAGAGCAGCCTCGGCCGCAAAGCCCCACGCTTGGCGACCTGCAGCAAGCTCAGACACAACTTCAGGGGGAACAATGTGTTCCTGCCCGAACACCCCGCCCGTCCATTGGTCGTCTGTCCATTGTTCCGCCAGTGGGCCCATCCTCTCCACCAGGTCCCGCACTGCAGCTCCGTCCTCCCCCCTGGCATAGGCCTGCATGTACTGCTCCGCGGCGCCAGCCTCCCCGAATTCAGGCAGGGACAGCAAGCTACGCAGCCCCCCGTACACATCAAAGGAGGATAGCAGGCGGCGCTGATTCACCCACAGGGCCCGCTGCAGTGTCGCATGTCGCTTCATGAGCCACTTGGGCGCGAACACGGAAAATGCCGGGAGGGTGTTTTTGGCTTTCAGCGCACCGCTGTCGAAGGGAGCGGGTGGCTCATGCTCCCCGTGGTCCCCTGCCACAATCAAAACAGTGTTGTTCAGGCTCTTGGTGCACTGCCCCTGTGCGTCCCGTGTGCGTCCCATGCCCCCCAGGAACTGTGCGAATTCAGGGTCCATCAGTCGAAGGACGTTGCCGCTGGGTTCGTGGTTCTCGAAGAACCACGTGATGCTGAAAGTGCTACCCCCCGCAAACTTAGTGTTGAAGTCCGATTGCCAGTCCAGCAGCCACTCATGCACTTGTTTGTGCCGCAGGCAGCGCCGGTCTGAACTGAAGGGCCCCCTGAAAATTGACAGGGGGCCCTCGGGGGGGAAGTACTCCGGGTCACAGGTGATGGTGTACTCGTCATAGTTCAGCCCAACGCTTGGGGCACCGAAGTACCCCGTGGTGAATTGCCCGCACATTCCGTGAAGCAGTGAAGTGACGGCACCCCTCGCCTGGGCCTGCGCCGGAATCCAGTGCCGGGCATACTTGTTTTGCCTGCGCTCCTTCAGCCACTGTTCCGCGTTGAACTTCTCCATGTTCTGGGCCTCCTTTGCCCACACATTGCTGACGCGGAAGTGCCCCCGGCTCAGTTCCTCCCCCGTGAACATGGCAGCGGCGGCTGGATCCGTCTTGATGTCCACCGCGTGCATCATGCCCATGTGAAACGCATCAGAGATGTTGGACGCGGCAGCCAGCGCTGCGTGGGAGTGCGGGAACACACTGTGCCACGACTCGTGAGACATGCCATCCACAAGCAGCATGAGAACACTCAGTTGTTCGCAGTCCTCTTTCCCCTGTGTTTGCTGCTGGTGCTCAGAGCCGAGGAGCTGTCGCTGCCGCTGCCGCTGCCGCTGCCGCTGCCGCTGTTTGTTGCTGACCCCCCCCCGTGCATTGGGGTGCAGGGGGGCAACACGCCACGCAAAGCTGCTGGCAGCATCCCCCGGGCACGCACCTGCTGCTGTGCCGGATTTCAGCCCCCCCACAGGCCCAGTGTATACCCTTCGGGAGGCTGAGGCGGGGGGCAACTGGGAACGCACTTCATCCGGAACAAAGGACTTATGGTACCACTCAGCGATTGGGGCGTCATACCAAGGCACAGTGGCCCAATCCACAGACCCCCCTGCGGCGACAGCGGCAGCGATATTAGCTGGCACCGGGTCACACCGCATCACCAGCATGTCACCCTCCCAGCGCACTGCAGGGGGGTAGCTGGCGCTGCAGGGGGGGTCGATTTGTAGCTTGAACAGCGCCGCCAGCGCTGCCCACAGGGAGTCCCTGATACCCAGGGGGTGATGGCGCAGGTTGCAGGCCCGGAGCCCCCCTTCACCCCCTTCGAACAAGTACCCCCCATGAGCGCGCGCGCCACCCCCCCTCAGAGCTTCAGCCCTGTGCACTTGTGAATTTGCTGATGCCAGGCTGGCCTTGTGCTGGGGCAGGTCACCCCCTGGCGCCACCGCCAGTAGGAGGAGGCAGCAGCTGAGGAGGGCGCCCCCGGCCACCAGCTTCATGTGGCGGGGCAAAGCCGCAAATGAGCGCTTGGCCGCAGCTGGCAGCACACGGCTGGACAATGCAACCAGTAGGGAATAAATCACCCATATGACAGAAAAGAGCGCCACGAAGAAACCTGTGAGCAGCAGCAGCAGAATCGTATTGAATTGCCCGTGAGCCTCAAAAGTGCTGCCTTGGTCACTCAGCACCACACAAACGTAGACGATTAGCAGCACACCAACAGCACGAACGCCTGCATTTGTCCAAATGGCTGCTTTGGGCGCCAGCAATGCATCCTTTAAGGCCTTCGTGTAGCACATGAGCAATGCGATGTTGATGGCCAGAAGCAAAGCGGCAATTGCAAGGAATATCGTGAGTTTGGTGCTCTTGCTATCCATTTGCTTCATTGTCCCGCCTTCCAGACTGAGCACATAAAGCACCAAACTAGCAAATACTGTGACCAGTGAGACGCGCACAGGTGTGATCTTGGCTGCGGCATTGCCCCTCATCCGGCTCATATGTGCATTCACTGCCACCAGCCAGTGTGGCCCCACGCACTCACAACGACAGAGCTGCCAACAAGCAGAGCACTGTCAAGGTTGCCACCAGGAATCCAAAAGTCCCTGCTTGCTGCTGTTTCACTTGACCTTTGTTCGCCCTTGGCTTTTGGCCAAAGCACTGGGCTGGCAGCCGTTGCGTGCTCTGCGCAGGGGGGTGCAGGGGGGGGCAGCGCATTCCACCACCCCCTCACAAGAGCACACACAACATCAAAACATCCCAGAAGCCATGCATTACGTGCTGTCATGGCAAGGGGGGCTGCCCCACCCCCCAAGCGTCGGCAGGTCCGAGGCACCTTCAGTCTCGTGCCAGCCCCCCCCCCCCGCTGCTGCTGCTGCTGCTACCGCGCATATCTCAATGACAGCAGCAGTGCGGCCGCACACTCAATCGTAAGGTTAGTCACCCAGCTCAACAGCCCGGTGACTTCATACAGGCTGGGTGGGTCTCCTGCCCTTGAGGCTGATTGCAGCCCAGCCGGAACCACACCTGGAACACTTATCATCCAGCCCAGCAGGTGCAGCCATGTTCAAGCAGGGAGTACCTGCTGAAAATGGTATGCGTGGTATGCCCGCACAAGGGGCGACTGGGGGGGCACATGTAACACCCCTGCACCCCCCAACTCCATCCAGGGGGTGGCTTGAGTCAAGTACCACCCTGCCAGGGCAGAGTGGCCGAGCACACCCACCACCAACACACCCACACTGTACGCCAACACTGGCCACTGCAGCAGGTTTGCCACTGGCGCCGATAGCAGCAGGCGCGTCGCGGGCGACACCAGCACAAGGTCAAGCCCCCAACACACTGCAAATGTGGCAGCGATCACTGCCAGTGTGGCGGCCCAGAACTCCACTGGGGTAGGTGCGCGTGTGCCCTGCTGCCGCGTTGCCCAGTGCGGGTACTCCACTTCCGCTGTGAAAGCACCAACCGCCTCAAATGCACTGGGAAGGCCCAGCGCCCGGGCCTGGGCGTGGGACTGCGCCCAACACCCGGGGGGGGCTTCAGACTGAGATGAGGGGGGGGTCAATGTATGCTGGTGTCCACTTTGTTGTTCCTGTTCTGCGTTCTTGCTTGGCAGCACAGCCCGTGCAGTGGCTGTGTGTGCTGTGGCCCATTTTCGGGCAATGGCGTCATGGTCAAGGTGCAACCAGGCATCCGCGCCGTGTTCTGCGTGCTTTCCATGTCGAGGCCAAGTGCCATTGATCCAAAAGCCGATGCTCGCTGCAGTGACTGTGTTCTGCTTCAACATGGGTCGTGGCACTGGCAGAGGCATTACAGAGTGCGGCATTAGCAGGCTCGGCTGGCTGAAGGCAAACACCATCACCATGCAGTGCACGAGGTAAGTGAGGTACGATAGACGTGCCAGCGGTTGAAAGCCTCTCCACGCCAGAGCCGTTGTCAGCAGAGACACCCCCCCTTGCGATGCCTTGTCACCCCCCCCCTTTCCCGAGACGGGGAGTGCGGCACCAGCGGCTTCCTTCGCAGCAGTGTCATCCGCGGGCTCTGCGGCGCTGAGCCCGCGGGCTGGCAGCTGCAGCAAATCACTGACGGATCTGGAGCGGAGGCGGGGACGATTTACGGGGGGAGTCTTTTGACTGAGGGGGGAGAGTGAAGCGTTCATCGACACTGAGCCATTTGCGAGGATGGGCATTTGTTCGAATTCTGCTCCCAGGATAGGTGTTCCTGTTACAGCCAGAACAAGCAGCCAGGACCAGGACAGGGCGGAGCCAATGCTCCCCACGTGCAGCAGAGTGGAAAGCAGGGCGGACTGGCTGGCGCCAAAGTCAGCATCGGCAAAGTGGACATATGTGGCCAACAGCCCCCAAGCTGCAGAGCGGAACATGAGGGCTGCAGGTGTCGGGCCCAGCGCCCAGTCCAACGCCGCCTGTACCTTTGGCCGGCTGCCGCTTTCCCAGGCGTGCAGCAGCCACGCCAGGGCTACACCCGCGTACACCACACCCACGCGGGCTGCTGGAAATGCATACCAGAAGAAGGATAGCACGCCCCGCACAATAGAGTTATGAGCCATGCCCGAGACGTGCACGAAACCAACAAGCTTGAACACGGCAGAACAAGCCAGAACAGCAGCACAGAACAAAGGCATGCGTGCCTTGTTCGATAAATCGATGTTCCTGGTGACCAGTGGGAACGTCAAGTAGAACAGGTACTGCGTCACGATCGTCCATGTGTGAATCATCGCACCCCCAAACGGGACAAGCGCTTGCAGTTGGAACAGATTGGCCCACCACGAACCACAGCCATTGTTGCACATGCCGTATGAGGCATCTTGAAGAGCATCTTCGCTGGGGGGCACACCCGGCGAGAACGGATCAGCCGCAAAGCGCTGCAGGTCCACTCGAGCCTCACTCCGCACGGCTCCAAGAGGATAAAGCCCGTTTGGGAACAAAAGCAGACAGTGCATTGCTATGGCAAGCATCATAGGTGGCATAATGCGCACAAAGCGGCGGTACCATCCCATGCGGTGGCGACTGCAGCAGTAGTCACGCTGGTCAGATTCACAGGTGGAGACATTGCTTTTGGCATTCTCTTTGCGCACGAGTTGGCGCTCTGACCAGCTACGTTTCACGGCTTGAAGGCCAAACAGGAATCCAGTAAGCAGTAAAAAAGCGTCCACAGCAATGTAGCCAATCGTTACGAATCTCTGTGCACGATTCTTGGTGTGCACAATTCAGTGAAGTTGCAACACGCCTTTTCTCCTACATTTCGGATTCCATCCACTTCTGAGCGACACAGGAAGAAGCTCATGAAGCACAAGCTGTGGAATACCAAAATCCATAAGTTCGCTAAGGAACGCACACCCGAAAGTGGCTGCAGCATTAATTTGCGCTCCATGCGGGTACCCATCAAGAAGTTCGTGGGCAAAAATCCTGCACGCCTGCACCACTGGCGAGCACGGCACTTGGCAAAGAATGGACAAAGTGAGGCGTTATGCATGTGCAACTGAATGAATGCCCAGAGCATTCGTAGTCGCACCCGTTTGTACAGCTTGCTGCTGGTGCCCGCTGCATTGGACGATTCTCTTGAGAGGCTTCTCTGGGGGGCCAGGGTGATTTCAATATCTTGCACGAGAGCTGTTGCTCACCATAAATGGGGGGTGGTCTATAAAAACTGAAGATCGCAGCAACAACCCAATGCTTTGGCGTGCACAGCAGCGCTCATCTGCTGTTTCTTTCGCTCAGGCACCATGATGAGCAGTGTGCTGCATTCGGGGAGGCGGGCATCACGCGGAATTTGCGGTTTGCCTGCCACATGCCGCAGCTTTGGTACAAGCAAGCCAACACGACCCACCGTATCCATTTCAAAATCAAAGTAATTGTTTGCGTCTGCTGAATCACGGAAGCTTGTACAAATGCCGTCTCTCTGCTGTTCGCAGGTTTGCTGATCGCAAGGGCAGGTCTATTGGTCGGGCTTTCCCCGTGGAGCCGGCACCGCTGGGCCCGGCAAATGCCTTCCCAGAGGGTGTGCCCCTACCAGGGCATGCTCTGACACAGCAACCCGACATGCACCACGGCGACCCCACAAACTTCTCCCCCGCTGAGCGACAGGACATGGAGGCCGCCTGCTCCCTGGCGCGTGATGTGCTGGCGGCAGCAGGAGGGCGCCTGCAGGCCGGCGCCACCACCGCAGACATCGACAGGTTTGTGCACAATGCTGTGGTTGCTTGTGGTGCATACCCCGCTGCGTTGAACTACATGGGCTTCCCGCGTTCCGTCTGTGCCTCCGTAAACGAGGTGGTGGTGCACGGGGTCCCTGACACTCGCCCGCTGCTGGCGGGGGACGTGGTGAGCCTGGACCTCGTGGTGTTCTTCAAGGGTATGTACGGCGACACGTGTCGCACCTTCGTGGTGCCCCCTGAGGGCACCGCAGCCCAGGCGGCGACGGCTGGACTGCAGTATGTGGAGGACGCCACGGCTGAACTCGTGCGAGCCACACACAAGTGCATGCATGTGGGGATTGACATGGCCCGTGCTGGCACACGTGTGGGGGATCTGGGCACTGCCGTGGGGGATGCGGCAGCCGCTGCAAAGTACGTCAGTGTGCACCAGTTTGCTGGTCACGGCATTGGCAAGGCGATGCACTCCAAGCCCCTGGTGATCCACGCAGCCAACAGGGAGCCGTTTGTGCTGTCCCCGCACATGGCCATCACTGTGGAGCCCATGCTGGTGGAGGGGCGGTCGGAATTGGCAATGTGGCAGGACCAGTGGACGGTGGCAACGATGGATAGGGGCCTCGCGGCACAGTTTGAGCACTGTGTGTACATCAACGAAGAGGGCCCACCCACGATCATGACTGCGTGGGAGGGGGAGGCCCATGCTCAGCAGCCGTGGCTGCCTGGCGTTGGCGATCGCCTGGACTTCACCATGAATCACTCCCAGTGGTGGCCAAAGGCGTGAGGAGGGATCGCGGACAAGAAAGAAGTCTTGGCAGGAAGCACATATGGCATCAACATGTGGCTAGGTATTGAGGCAGCTGGCTGGGTGACTTGGCATGCTCAGACAGGCAGGTTCATCGTCAGCTGGCCAAGTGCTGCAGTGCACTTCGCCTTCTGGGTGTAGCTTTCATGCCTGCTTGACTACAAGAGACAGAAACGTGCCAATTATGCCTTACTACAAGGCACTTCATGTATATGGGTTTGTTGTTTTTCTCTTCTCGCTCCATCTCGTGTTGCGATCCTCGGCTTCCATGTTGGTGAATTTGAGAGACATGTTTACTGGTGCCAAATGGCTCAACAAACCGCAGTGCTTAGGCAGGAGGCACCACCACCAGACAGCCGTGACCAGCAAAAAGCATACAGTGCTGTTGCCACAAGTAGCATGCACTGGTCCAACTGGGCACTTTGCGGTGAAATACAGGTTGCAGGCGACGACAGCTTCGGGGCAGTGCAGTGCGTGCTGCAGTTTCTGCCATGCAGCGGTGGAGGCAAAAGTGCCCCCACGACGAGCACAACCCCTGGAAATGACGCCTGCATTGAGTTTGAAAACTTAATGGCAATAGAAGTTCTTCTTGTTCGAAGTGTTGTCCATAAGTTGCCATACTCTGCCGGCAATAACACTGTGGGTCAGCAGGTATTTCACTTGCTCACAGCAGACTAGTCGCTCTTCAGACAAGCTTCAAAACTCTGTGTCGAGCATAAAAACACTAACATGTCTCAGATAGCTTCCTCTCGTGGCGCACAGCCTACTGTGCCGGGGAAAATG
>Ga0307982_1001213_pt1 | contig 20907 bp, 13 predicted proteins | sample OrgLakmetagen989_FD_201847 | JGI IMG/M metagenome (GOLD analysis project Ga0307982, IMG submission 201847) | Saline water microbial communities from Organic Lake, Antarctica - #989 | ecosystem: Environmental > Aquatic > Non-marine Saline and Alkaline > Saline | place: Antarctica: Organic Lake... | reverse complement strand
TGAGAACAGTGGGGTTTGCAGTCTCCTTTAGGAGCTGCAGAGCTATACAGGGAGGGTTCCTGTTGTTGGCGATGCTTTGCTCTTACCTCGTTAGCGATACTTGGTCACTTCCCAGTCTCTCCAGATCGAACTCGAACTCGAACTAATACAAACCCAAATGACACAGAAGCCAGTGCTGCGGGCAGAAGTTTACGCGCGTGCGTTGCGCGCAAGTCAAAATCGTAAAGAGGATAGTGTGTAGAGGGCAGGAAGCATAATACTTCCACCCCCTTCTAAAGATCAACACTAGAACTAATCACCTAATACCTAATGCGAAGCAAATTTGGATTATGCGCAGCTGGCGACTGGCGAGAATCAAAAAAGTTATCCATGTCCCGCTTGGTGGAGCTCTCGAACCACAAGCCAGCTGTTACCTATGAGACAGGCCCCGAAGGGCCGGAATTAGAAGACTAAGAGGTAGAGAAGAAAAGCAAAGAAGCGTAAACTAGACCTAAGAAGCTAATCAGCAATCAGGAATTATCAAAGAAAAGCCCCGGATTCGAACACGCCAAACTGGAGTAGTCTCGCCTTTATATACCATCACCACTATAAAGTGACCATGGAAGTGAGCCCTGTGTGGAAATTTCCGACCTTCCCACATCAGGCTACCGGTCTCGTGATTCGGCTAGCGCTGCTGCTGGAAATGGTTCTTACTTCTGCTGCAGCTGAAGGCTTGATACATACAGGTGCCGTGATTTCTGCGGTAGTGTCCTGCTGCACGTATGCTCAAGGGCGTGTCAGCCCACTTAACTGTCCTTCTTGGGCACCCAGAAATTTGTTCGACATGATGCGCTTGCGCTTGAGCCATCCCTGGACCACCAGCCTGAATTGACTAAGCAAGCGAGTACGCAACTGAATAGCTCGAGTCTAGAGTGATATGGGCGGCAGTCAGTAATATTGATTCGACCATTTTTTACTCTTCAGCATTCGAGCCTGAGCCAGCCTAAAGCTTGCACCTAGAGTTTACCAAGCAAGCGAATATGCCGCTGGATGTGACCGCAATGCTTCAATTGCTCGAGTTCGGCAAGGGCAACAATATGAGGAAGAGGAGTAGGAGAACCAGCATGACCCTTCGACGCTTGGGCCTGTAGCAGCCTAAAGCTTGCACCTAGCGCCGAAAACGAGATATGATCGCCATGAGTGCGGCAAGGGCAACAATAAGAGGATCTGGCATAAGCGACTGTACCGTTTTATATGAAGATTTCCAATCACTAGAGGGGGTAGTGTAGGGAGATTTTCTGCAACAGTACCAGCTTGACCTACCACCTAGAGTAGACTAAGCTAGCAAATATGCCACTGGATGTCTTCGCCATGCTGCAATTGCTTGAATGTCAATGAAGCGAATAGTTCGGGACTCCTGCGGCGGCGTAGAAGGCTGTGGTATTGGCGAATTGGCGAAGCTATAACTTCCCCTACAGAATCAAGGCCTCTGATTGGTCGATTCCCCCTTGTGGCTGAGTGCATAAGCGACATACTTACGTGCGAAATGACTCCTATGAATTCAATAGCGGAAAACGTAGACTTTTGCGAGCTAAAGGCCGTTCTAAAGGTATTCTAAAGGAGGATAAGCTCTCTAAAAACACTGAACACACAGCCTGTGTGGCCTGCCGAAGCGTACAAGGCTCGCGTCACGTCGAAGCGCTGCGTGCCTGAGAATCTGACGTATCGCTAAGTCAGCGCTTTCGGACCAGATCCCTACTGTAGAGACTTTTGTGCTGATGCAGCGAGTACATCTATTCATTCTTCTTCTATGCGCTTCGCTTCAACCGTCAATTGGGTTGCCCGATGGTTACAGCCATAGGGCAATGGCTGACAGGGAGCTATCCGTTACCTTAGCCATACCGTGTGTGTCAAGACACATCCAATTTTTGGAAGGGTTGTTTGTGGATATCGTCTCTCAAACGCTCATGCCCGTCGAGGTAGATGGTTACAACAGTACAATATGTACAACATTATCTCTTGGAAATGTCCGGAACTCTCGGTCTTCTATGCAAATCGAGAGAGCTGCAGCACGAGGATAATAAATTCAATTTATTCTTGATCAGATGCTGCAATTAATTTCATTTTGCTGCTTGCACGCGCGGTAGGTAGTCGTGGCTTTATCGGATGCCTCAGTAGGCGAAGAGGCTACAGTTAGCAACTCTTTTCACAATGCCTTTGCGCTTGTGCCGAACTCACAACGAACGACATTGCCAAGCCTAATCATCCTTTCGACTCAAGAGAAACGTAACCATGCAGAAAATCGTAATCGAGCCGCAGCTGCAGCCACCGGAGAAATCATAAGGTGAGCAGTAGGCATTTCTGTGAGCGTTCATGCGTACACCTGTGTTCCCTGTTTCCTGCAATCAACTAGTAGAAGGTCGCCCAATTTTAATTATTTAAATACCTTCGAGCATGCCAGAACATTTACACACTTGCTTTTCGTCGTTTGGCCTCATTTGCTGCATTGTCCTGGACGCTGACGATAGGATGCACCCAGATCGACTCGCTGTCGTAGCATGCGGTCTCGCAACCACAGGTGCGAACGCATTTTTACACAGCTTTGTAAGAGCCACTGATGACATCCAGCGGCATGATCCAACTGCTGCCTGGCCCTCGACTGCATCCACAAGCGACACCACATCGACTGCAAGACGCACCTCACCTGGGAAGGTTTCCTTTCGAAATTTGAAGTATACGTGCGGAGATGCACCTTTGGTCCGAGGTGATTCACTCCATGATGTCTATAATTCATTGTTAGAAGACCAGGGCCCAGCTGAGGGCGCACTGGAAGAAGATGGATACGGTTTCGCACGAGTAGTACCACTGCCAGTAGAAATTTCAAGTACAGCGTGGAAATTTAATCCCGCTCATGGCCACATTTCAATACGGCGGCACACCATTGATGCAAGTCCTGGCGTCAATAAGGGTTGCCGTAGCAGCGACAGAGGTGCCTGCTTCGAACAAATCGACTTTCCAGCGACAACTATATGGACTCCTGGATCCGGCACTAACGGTGAAGGCGAAGACGTGCTTTACACAAAAGCTATCCTGCAACGTAATGGCCGTACTAATTACTCTATGGCTTATTCACCGAGAAAGCTTTCGCTATATTTGCCAACTTTCATACGTCGCTGCGTTATTTTGGAAGGAGACGGCTCGGCTAGAATGTAAGTGGATTCATGATTTGTTCTATGGCTGTGCGATGCCTTTGGATACGAGTTCTAGGTCACTGCTTAGAAGAGTACGGCATTTCTACTGACGTTTCGATCATTGGATTTGGGCTCATTGCTTATAATTTCGAAACATGATTGCATCTATCGAAGCACAGCCGTACCCACGCAAGGTCCACTATTTAAGTTTTTTTCTTTGCGTATGTACCTAGGTTATTTGATTGCAAGTTTGGCGAAGATGGTGTTACGGTGCACTTTAGCGGCCTATTAAATCTACCTCCATGTTCTCAAAAGAATCACGTGCAAGGCTTGTCCTACACCGAAATAGTTGCAGTGCCGGGCCTACTTGAAAAATACGCCACCTGGAATCCATATCTCATCGAGCCTGATTCGAGCGACGACCTCACATTGGGCTTTGCATGCTTTCCACTTGAGAGACGCGCTGAATTTGCTCCTGGTATCATATATAGGAATGCAAAAGGGTCCTTTGCCTACAAAGTTAACTAACAAATAATAGCGAGGCCAAGCCACCTCACAACCTCGCACCTCATGGACCTCATGAACATTATGTTTGCCTTGGAAAATAGAAGCGCGAGCTACTGTAGATCACGCAATCTAATCGTCTGCTTATCTTATTAACTGACTCCTTATGTCTTATGTAATTAGAATCACTTTCAAAAAAGATCGCGCACTTCCGTAACGCACATCCGATTGGAAAAGGTAAAAACTCTCCTTGGGTGCTGCTACGTAGAAAGATGCATTAATGGACTTCAAAAGAGCAGATTCAGGTCAGGTCAAAACGATATACAACGGGCTTCTGCTTCACACTAGCACACTAAGTCCAGTATTTCCATGCACCTTGGTACATTCATACCTATACGTTCAACATTTACGGTCTTGTTCTTGTGCTTGAACCGCTGTTATGAATTATGCCTATATACGTCTTGTGTGGTGTTGGTGTTGAAAGTTGAAAGAGTAATAAGTCTTATGTCTTATGCTCCAATTACCTTATACCAAGCCATATCGCATATAGCATACAGTAGAAACAAACGCTTCGCTCGATTTCGAGCACCGAGCATTCTAATTCGCATGCTATGTGACATCTATGTGCTAATGCTTCTTGAAAATCCAACCACCCAGCTGTCCAACTCCATCTCAATCATCAGCCGGTCGGGCCCAAATCACCAACCTCCAAAATTTCTTTCTGTTGGCATTCTGATTCCGGCCCTTCTGGGCCTGTGTCAAAATCGCCTGTTATAATCCAGAATCCGGCATTTGAGTTTAAGCGAGGTATTTCTCAGAGAATTCTACTTGCGGGCTATATTTGAGTCCAACAGAAATAAGTGGAATCAGGCAGCTAAATATTCCGAAGACTTTTCAACTGCGACCACGTTTCTTGCTGCTACTGTGGTTGCTTTTGGACGAAGTCGGTGCAGCAGCGTACTCTTCGTACGGGGGCCTTGTCTTGCGGAGGGTGGCATCAAAGAGCCAACTCGGAGTCACCACAAAACCCGCTGGGCCGCCTGCAGCGAGCTCCTGCCATGCCTTGGCGCGCTTGGCATCTTGCGAGAGGGCCTCGGGCACGGCCACCACCAGGGGAGCTACTTCTTCTTTGCTGGCACCGGTGGAGATAGCCTTGGTCACCGCTGCCGGCGTTGAGCACCATTTTCCACCGGCGCACTCCACGATGAGCTGCAAGTCTTGCGGCGACGGCACTTTCGCCCCAGGAGGTGCCGGGGCGCAGTAGATCGCGAGCCCTTGGAACACTTTTTCATTGGACGCTAGGGCGTCAGCCATGTGAAAACCATACTTGGCTTCCGCAGCTGCGTCTTTCACAGCATACGCTGTTTCGTCTAAAGGAGCACCTGCGGCGGCGCTCTCTACGAGCCATTTCAAGTCCACAGTGTGCTGCACCCCGCAGCTCAAGCTTGCCATCACTTTCACGCTGCGTTTGAACGGCAACTGCTGGGCAGCTGCGGCGCACACCAGGTGAGTCGCCAACCTCGGGTCGTCGACGAGGGACGCACCAATGGAGGCGAGCTGTTTTTTTCCGGCAGCCGTGATTTCGACGTTGGTGAAGAGCACTTTTGGCGCTTTCACAGAGGACTTCGGCACCGCCGATGCAGCTGCAGCTGCCCCCGAGCCTGAAGCTATCACAGCTCCGCTCATCGGTGCAGGCGGCCCTGTAGCTAAGGAAGAAGAAGCAACCGTGGTTCCCTCGCGACGAGTGCGCTTTGGTGCAGGTGCTGCCTCGGCGGCAGGTTCCTCAGGTGCAGTGGCAGCTGCAGCTGCTGCTCTTTTCCCACCCTTTGCCGTGCCTTTTGTGGCTGCCGCACTTTTTGGGCTTGACGGTGCTATTTTAGCTGCAGGCTCCGCTGTCGCTGGCGCAGGTGTTGCCTTCCCACGGCGCTTGGGTAAAGAGATCTCTTCCAACGTGGCAGGCGTGCACTCTTCAACATCTTCTTCTTCTTCTTCAGCAGCAGCAGCAGCAGCAGCAGCAGCAGCTGCCGCCGCAGCCCTGCCCCTTCTTGGTTTACCAGCAACCACCGGTGCTTCAGCTCTATCAATTGGTTCTTCAGCAGCTGCTCCAGCAGCTCCAGTAGCTGTTGCTGCGGCTTCAGCTGTGACTTGAGCTTTGGTGCTGCGCCGGCTGCTGGTCTTTACAGGGGTGGGCTCAGGCTCTTCATCGGATGGCGGCAGTGGAGCTGACACAAGAGCTTTCTTCGATTTACTACCCCTAGTGCTGCCTGGTGATGGTGCAAGGGCTTGGTCTTGGTCAGCTTGAAGTTCGTCTTTAGAATCAGTGCCGCCCCCACGAGTAGTAGCGCCGCGTCGACTCCGTGAGGAAGAAGCTCGTGGCATTGCTGGCGAGGAAGCAGCAGGTGAAGGTGCAGCAGCAGCAGTGGCGGCTTTACCATCCTCAACAGCAACAGCAGCATCATTACTAGCGACAACAGCAGTGTTCTCCGACTTGGGCGCAGCCTCCTTTCCAGCTTCTAGCGCTGCCAGCATAGCAGCATTCGCGGCAGCTGCACCCCCTGTAGCCTTCCTCCCACTGCCACGCTTGCTGCTTGCACGACCAGCTGTTGTGGCTTTTGATGTTGCAGCTGAATTTTTGGCTGCCTTGCCCTGGTGCACCTTCGGGCTATCACTTGGAGTTTCGGTGGTTGCAGCATCCTTGATATCCTCAGCAGCACTGTCAACCTTTTCAGCAGGAGGAGAGATGTCCCCGGCAACAGCAGCATTATTGGGCGGCAGTGGCGGTGACCGCCCTCGCTTCGGTCGCTCCCGGGAGGAGGTTGGGTGAGCTGCAGCTGCAGGTGATGACGAGGCAGCTAAAGGTGATGCAGCAACAGCCTCAGGAAAAGCAGTCTCTTCCAGCCCTCCTTCATCTCCTGCCACGGCTGCTTCATATTCTTCTTGTTGTTCTCGTCGCCGCTCTTCACTTTTATGGTGTCGATGCAGTTCGGTTTCCAGACGGAGCTCTTCAAGTTCTTCGATCGCCACAACTCCTACATCTCCCAACCTAGCCTTTCTGGAAGGCGATAATAGGTCATCCTCGGAATCTTGCGAGGATGCGGTAAGTTTGTCCTCGTGCTCCGATTCGACCGTCGCTTCGGCAGCAGCTTCACGGTCAGAGGTGTCTGCTGCGGTCATTGCCACCGCTGTTGCTGCTGCCGGTAAGTTCGACAGATGTGGTGAAGCGGGCAACGGCGATTGAGATTTCGAGGCATCCTCAGCCTCGGCTTGTTTGCTATCCGCGGCAGTGGTTTCGGTAGGCTCATTGGCTGGCGTGGCTGCCAGTGGAGAAGCCTCAACCGCCACCTTTGCTTCTCTTTCCTCCGTTTCCATCGCCGCAACGTCAGCGTCGCCTGACTCTTCAGGAAGTGGCAAGGGCGCGCTCGTTTTCTCTTCTTCGTGCTTGAGACTGGTGGATTCGACGGCAGCATCGGCGTGGGAGGCGCCGGCCACCGTGATCGCTTCAGGTAACGCTGGCCCTGCCGCTGCCGTTCCGGGCGTCGCTACCGGTGCTGCTGTTGCTGTTGGTGAGGTTGGCGACTTCGTAGGCAAGGGTGATTGGGGTTCAGGGCTAACCTCAACTTCAGCCTCGTGAGTAACGGGCGCCGCAGCCACTGGAGTCGTCTCTGTGATGGTGGCTGCTGCCGTTGGAGGTGGGATATCTATCGTCTTCGCTTCTAGATTCTCTTTCTCTTCTGCTTCAGTGGTGCTTCCACCTTCCTCATCTAGGGCCGTCGTGTCCAAATCGGCAACCGTTTGTTCTCCATCGTCCATCACGGTGGCGTCGCCTGCCGCAAGGACAGTCCTGTCAACACCATCGTCGCCCTCTTCTTCCTCAACAACTGTGCGGTCAACCTCGTTGCCATCGTCGTTCTCGTCGTTGTCCACGTCTTCGTCCTCTGACTCGATGACCGACTCCATCGCTTGCGTAGCAGCTTCATGTACAAAATCCGCAGCAGAAGGTGCTGCTTCTTCGGTAGTCACATGTGGGCTGGTCTCTTCCTCATCTGCTGTGGCCTGCGCCGCTTTCGAAGCTGGCACCTCGGCCGATGCACTTAATTGACCTGTGTTTTCGGGCGCGTTCTCACCGTGGTCTTTGCCGTTCTTATTGATTTCCTTTTCCTGTCCTAGTGCTGCGTCTGCACCTATTTCTCCATCTGCTGCTCCTGAAACAGTTGTCTGCACACCTTCTGCTGCCTCATCAGGTGTGTTATCATAAGGTTGAGTTGGTTCTAAATCTGAAGCAGGTGGCAATGCAAACACCTGGATGGAGGGCAGATACAGAGTAGAGTTGCGAAAGCAAGTAAAGTCAAGTCGCGATGTTAGTACAATATGAAACTGATGACGCAAATATGGTGACCATTTCGGACTGACGCACGTTGAAATGTAATCATGGACGAAGTTTGAAAAGACCTACCTGAGTCGCATCGCCGCCGTTGTCTTCATCGTCTTCTGTACCCATCCCAAACGCCTGCGTCTCGTCTACGTCGCCAGCCTCCTCGCCGCGTTTCTCTCCCTCCTCGCCATTCTTCATCTCCGCTTCAACATCGTCGCCGTCTTCTTCCGTTGGCTCTAACGGCTCGTACGCCTGCGTAGCGGCGTCGTCAAAGCGCACATTGCCAGCGTCGGGCAACTTTTCGGCGGTCATGGGCGTAGGCACACTCGTAGGGTCTCTTCCTTCGTCGTCGTCGTTGCTGTCGCCTTGCCTTTGTGTGACCATCTCTTCGTTGGCGGAGATTGCCTCGGCAGGACTGGCTTCCTCGACTTGTTCCTTGACTTCGTGCTTTGATCTGCCCTCTCCCACCTCATCTTCGTCTTCCTCAGCTAGGCCCCTAGCTATGGTGGCCTCTTCCGGTGCTTTAGAGGCTGCAGTCGCAGGTTCGGTTTCCACGATTTCTTCTTCGCATTCCGTGTCGGAGCCCCCTTCCGCCTGAGTGCCCAGAGGTGAGCCCACCGGGGACAGGGCTGCTTGAAACGGCGACGGAGCGGCCGAAATTCCTGGAGATCCCCCACTTGCATTGGTAGTAGCACCACCTGCCTTCGTGTCAAGAGCACTGGCACTAGGAGACGTCTTGACTGTGGACACGACGATGACTTCCTCTTCGCACTCCGTGTCACTGCCCGAGCCGCCTGCCTCGTCATCATCTGACAATGAGCTCAGCATTGACGTAAACTTTGGCTTCCCTGCCTGCGGAGTTGCTGTTTGTGCTGCAGCAGGTGAAGTCTTAGAAGCTGGCTCTGAGCATGCTGGAGAAGCCGCGGGCATTGAGCTGCTGTGGCTGGCATGACTCGAGGCTACTGCGGGCAATCGCGGGGAACTGCCTACTTGAAAGACTGCCGCTACTTTACCGAAGCACACCGCGTCGCCGTCTCTTAGAGTGTCAGCCGTCACGCGAGCTCCACGCACGAATACCCCATTGGAGCTCTTTTTCCCTTCATACCCATCCTGCGTTGGCAAGGAAGTGAAAAATGATACTTTGTCGGAGGAAAAATGCCCAATCGAGCATCAAGTAGTTTAAACTAATCGTGCATACCAAGGAAGACATCAACCCAGCATTTACCTTGATCGTCCATGTCTCTCCAAACTTTTCAATGGTAGCGTGGCGGCCAGACACGCTCGCATGGTCAATCCGCAAATCAGAATCTTCAAGTCGCCCAACCGTTGTTGGGCCCGCTTTCAAAGAAAGCACTTCCTGTGAATTCTTGCCGGTTCCGTCGTCGATTACGACCTAACAGGTACATGGCAAGACGGCGATGAGATAATAGTCGTACAGGCACACGGATATTCTCAGCATAGACTCGGCAACTATTTAATGCACTGCAGTAGACTCCAACCCGACATCCTAGAGAGTTCTGATGTACCAGAAGCACGGTTTCGGCTAGAGTAGTAGAAGGTACAGTACAATGGCATTGATAAGCCAAGCAATTCGAACAAACCAGGTAAGCAGCAGGCTGGTCTATTGTGGTATCCTCGTCTTCATCGCTGAACTCGATGTTCAGCATTTGTGTCTCCATGGTTTGGGCGGATTATATGATAATTCAAAGCCCCATTCAAAAAATATTGATGACCTTGCCTTGATCCTCGATCTTCTCGATGTGAGATGATGTTGTCCAACACTTCACACGCTTTTGCCACTTTGAACAAAACTGCTGAGTCTTTCTGCCTCTGTCCCTCTTCTCAGAACTCTCAGGAGGCCCTTCTTCTTGTGGTGGAGAACTTCACCCAACATAGTTGTGCACTCACCTTGCCTTCTTGTGTCTACTTCCCGCGCAAAAACCCTTTGGAGCCCACACTGGGGAACTTGCTCACAGCTGACTTTGAACCAGCATCTTCTCGGCATGGATCAAGCAGGATCATCGCTGGTGAGTTCTTGTTTGCGTACCTCTGTTTCTTGACGGTATGATGCCATACTCAAATTATGAATGATCCGGCGTGGGCCTAGGTTGGGCGCAGGGTGTTCGTGGCTAGGTGCGACATGGGCGATCCGACCTCGGCGCTAGTTGTGGCACATAATAATCGCAAAAATGAGCATTGTCTGCGTTTTGCGGATGGCGAGGTAATTAGGGGGAGCACTCCTGTCTGCACGTTGGTCGCATCAAGTCAAGTCTGATGATGGGGTCAATTAGTTCAATCATCACCTGGAGATGTTTCCAGGCATAGCGCTATATTTCTTTGAACACATGATGTGCATTGAATTGTTGTCTACATACTCCTTCTATTTGAAAATAGTTGATTTGGCGCAAGCTTCGATCGGGCGATGTAAGGTTGGCTTCATCGCTTCACCCGCCCACGCCGGCCCACCCTGTCCGAGCCACCGCCATCATCACCTCAGCGGCCCAATGCTCCGCCGAACCCTCGCTGTCCACGCAGCCTTCCGTGACCCTGGGCGGTGGTTCCGTGTCGACAGTGCGTGCAGGTGTGCTGGTCGAAGCGCGGAACAATGAAGCGTTGGAAACTCCACATGCAGCCACCTCATCAATAGCGAAAGGTGACCAGCTTCAGCCGAGAGGCGACCGACCACCTCCATTTGATGAACGCGTGGTAGCGCTCAAGCTCTTCAAAACGTCGCAAGTCATGCACAGCCGCAGTCACCTCTCAGCCAGCAACAATTATTCCCTGTACCCCGAGGTTTGTTTTGGTAGTCACCTCGCAAATGATGCCAAAATGATGCTTGTTGAAGAAGAAATAATCGTCATGTTTTACTGTATCATATCTTGATTACCACATCCTCGCGCGCGAAACAATCTTGTTCTAATACTTGTTTTTGGTCTGCTTCTGAAGGTGGCGGTGCATGAAGCGTCTGTCATGCAGCTCGTGGCGCCCCACCCCCACGTGGCAGGATTTCTGGGCACTTTCCGCCACCGCGCCCCAGTGCCTCAGAGCACCAGCCAGTCAGGAGCTGCTGCTCAGGCGACCGTGCCGTTGGCTGATGACCCGGTGAACCCCTTGGAGTCGATGAAGAAGCGCCCAGCGCCCAAAGTGGTGCATGTGGGCAAAGCCTCAAGCTCCGACGCCGCAGGCAAGGAAGCCTCGGGCGCTGAGAGCACTGAAAGACCTCAAAATGAAGAAGAAAGAAGGCCTCACACTAGTGCCAATGAGGGCCACAGCAGCAGCAGTAGCAGCATAAGCGAGTCGTCGGCAGTGGCAGCAGCAGCGTCAGACGCAGCAGCAGATGAGGGTGATGCCGTGTCAACAACTCGTTCGAGTCGCAAAACGCGAGCCAGTAGTAGCAGTAGTGTTAGTACTGGCAGCAATACCGGCATTACCGGCAGTACCGGCAGTAGCGGTATCAGCAGTAGCAGTGGCAAGAAAGAAGCACGAGTAGACGCCACTCGTCCTCGTCGCTCCAAGCGCAACAAATACGATTCCCTCAACGACGAGGATCAAGGCGCCAAACAGGAGAACGAAGAAGGGGTTTTGACGGAGGCCTCTGTCACTGTCACCACTACTGCAGCTAGTCAGCCCTCTGCGCCCCAGAAGGCGGTTAAATCCAGTGCCACAGCGCCTCAGCCTTCCCCATCATTACCTCCCGCTGAAATGCAACTGCCCCCACATGTGGTAGTGGCCTCGGGCTCAGGTTTGAGTCTTCACACGAGCCTCCATGATGCTCTTCCCACAGCAACAACAAACAAAACTATTACCGGTGCAGAGGGAACCGCCGAAGCAACGAACGCCCTAGCAAATGACGAAGGTATAAGGGCTACGCCTGCCAACAAACGTCGCCGCGGTGGCACCAACAGTGCCGCTACGAGCAGCAGCAATGCCAGCAGTGCCAGCCGCAGCCGGTCGTCGCCCCCGCCTCGCACGCCGCGGCTAAGTCGTAGCGCTGCTGCTTCCTTTGCAATCCCGTCGGCAGCTGCTGCGGCTGCTGCTAGCGGTGCTGGTTCGAATAATGCAGGCCAGCGTGCAGATGCTGAAGTGCCGCCCCCCTCGTCAACTGATGCCAGGAGCGCTTCTGCTGCCTCAACAACGGCAGTAGCACGGCCACCAACTGCGTCGCTTCCTCCCCCACCGTGGGGTGACCTGGAGCTGAGTGATCGCCCTCTGGTAGGGGGTCCGCGCCCGCTGCCGGCTCACTTGGAAGAGGAGCTCCAGCACTCGAGCCTGGGCGTGTGCGTGGCCTTGGCCGAAAGCGACCTAGACTGCGTTCTCACCGGCACCGCTGGCTATGGTTTGGCGCCGCTATGGGGGCCCGATGTTTCAAGTGCGACAACGCCGACGATGCCTGCTGGGGACGATGTACCATTGAGCGAGGGCAGCGCCGTAGAAAAGAACAGTGCTCAGGGTGCTCCATACAGTAGTAATAGTAGTAGTAAAAAACTTGAAGACGCACGATGGACGAGCAAGCGTACAAAGGCCGTAATGCCTCTGCCGAGACCTGAGCCCGACGCGGCCGCTGCCTGGAAGTGGCGGAGGCCGCTGCCCGCTGTAAGAGCGCAACGGCTCTTTTGGCAGCTCTTACGGGCCCTGGAGGGCTGCCACTCTCGCGGAGTCGTGCACCGCAACGTGAAGCCGGCCCAACTCCTGGTGGGGCGCCAGCCGAGGCAGCGCTACGTGCCGAAACCACACAGAGTCGGCAGCGGTGGCGGAGGCATCGAAAAAGTGCGCGGCGGGCACGAGCTTGAAGGTGCAAGCGACGACGACGACGACGAGAGCGATGCTGGCGAAGACGTTGAAGACGACGAAGTGCTGCAGCTCTGCGGGTTCAGCCACTCCATTGTGCTCGCCCGCGGGGGCACTGCCGAACCGGTGGAGCGCACCGACGCGGGCACCCTGTGGTATCGCCCCCCGGAATCTCTGCTTGGGGTGCGGCAGGTCACCTGTGCGGCAGACCTATGGGCGGCGGGTGCAGTGTGGATAGAAATGCTCACTGGCCAGCCCTTGTTCTCGAGCTGCACCACCGAATACGGCACCCTGCTCGGGATTTTCCAGTTGCAGGGGTTGCCCGCCCTCGACTGCCCGCTTCGAAAAGCGCCCCTGTTCGATGGTGCAGTGTTTCCGCACTGGCCGCGCGCGAAATGCCCTGCGGAAGGCAGTGGTGTGGCGGGGCTCTTGGGCCCCCTAGGCTGTGCTCTTTTGAGAGGCCTGCTGGCGTATGATCCGGTAAACACACAAAAGTCGCTTGATGATGTTGCTCGTTTTGAATTTGCTCGTGCATCAATCAGCTTACTCCTCGATATTCTTTCTTCTCATTCTTCTTATCTTCTGATTCACTCTTGATTTTCTATTTCTCTTCCCTCGTCTCTCTTGCTCTATATTGTTCTCTGGCATTTGCGGCGACTGCTTCTTCAAATCCAGGCTCAGCGCTTGACGGCTCGACAAGCACTGGCTCACCCGTACTGGCGAACCTTTGACCCTCGGCCACCATCCAGCGGAGTCATATTTCCTCACTTCCCCTTGAATCCGCATTTGAACCACAATGCTCGTGGTGCGTGTGCAGCTTTTCAAGCTGCAGTGAAAGCTGCCCAGGAGGCCTCGCGCCATTTCACGACGCGCGAACAAGCACGTGCGAGCGCGGTTGCTCTCTCTACTATGGCCCAAAATTTGACTGCTGCCCCAAGAACTTCGACTGCTGCTGCTACTGTTGCTTCTGTCGCCTGTGCTGCGGAGGCGCCTACGGTAGCACCGGCAGCAGTAGGAGCGGTGTGGCAGCACGCGACCATCGTCGAGGACGCCATCCGAGAGCTCGAAGGAGCTGCACGTGCCAAGCAGCAGCAGGAGCAGCAGGACATCATTGAATCTGGCAGTCGAAACAACCACCACCACCACCACCACCACTACAGTGATCATGGCCGCTATGCCGTCCCCATGGAAGGTGGGGCAGCTCAGTTGGGCGTAGGCAGTGTAGTGCTCGAGCGCTCACGCTTAGCGCGCTCTTTGAAGACCCTTCTCCTTGCCAAGCCAGTGCTACCTGCACCCTCCCCTGAAGTCTGTGGCCAAGACCGTGCAGGTTGTTCACCGTCGAAGGGAGTTGAAATCTCTGCACCGTCACCAGAAATTGTGGCAGATAGTGCTGGCGAAGGCATGCAGGTGCCTCGTCACCGTAAAGCTGAAGAGTGCCCGCGTGCATTTGCAGTCCAGGCCTTGCAGCGCTTCTGTGCGTTGGCAGCCTTGCCTGAGCCATCGCACCCACAGACACCTCAATCCTCTTCTAGGAGTGCTGTCACTGCTGCTGCTGCTACTGCTACATATACGCTTGCTCCTGAGCAAGCGGCAACTGCACAATTTGGCCCTGCAGTATCCGAACTGGCCCCTCTTTCCGATCCTGAGCCACAGTCTCCAGTGTCACCGCCTTCGTTAGCGCGGACTCGGAATGTCGCCGGGGCAGATGCCCTTCTCTCGTCGTGTTCTTCGTCTTCTTCATCTTCATCTTTATCTTCGTCTCTGCATGCAACCGCGTTCCCTTCATCAGAATTCCCTGCTACCAATGTTTCGTCTGCTGCTGCTCGTGCTGCTGCTTTCCTCCCAAAGCGTCTTGACAGCCTCTACCCGGATGGCCCTGGCGCTGACATTACTTTCGCCGTTGAAGCACCAGCTGACTACGACCATCACAACGACTGCTTCGGTGTTAGTGGGTCCGTGCCTACTGGTAATGGGCTCGGCAGCTCATTCTATGACAATGGCGCATCATATTTCGCTCAGCCATCAGTGCCTTCCACGCCTCCGCCAAAAATCCTCTTGCCAGGCGCCTTTCCTCCTCCTCGTGTAGAGTACGCCAGGGCCCACCGAAGCGTGCTCTTGGATGTGCCTTCCTTGGTGCTGGCGACCAACATGACGCACGACACCAGGGACACCACCCAGGGGCAAGTGGTAAAAGTGCTGGGCTGCCGGCCGGATTCTTTCCGCGCCCTCTTGCACTTCTTATACTTTGGTGCTTTGCCTGCAGCTGCTGTTATTAACACCACTGCTACCACCACCGATGGTGCTGGAAGCGCTGCGACAACGACGACGACGAAATCCTTTGAGGATCCATCGTTGTCCTCGTCGTTGGCGGTGTCGGGGGAATGCGCAGCAGGGCTCGTGGAACTTGCAGAGCGGTTCATGGTACCCTCCCTGCACGCGCCGGCAGCCCGGGCGTTGCGCACTTCGCTCGAAACCCTGGCGCCGCTCTCAACCATGACGTCAACCACTCTGACGTCATCAATATCACTGCCGCTGCTTCAAGTTCCTCACAGTACCAAAAGTGGCGACGAGGCAACCACTCAATCTCGAGTTGATTCCGGAGCCGCAGCCGCAGCGGCACAGACGGCTGCTCTAGCGCGCGACCAGTTTTGGCGGGTGCTCGAGTGCGCGGCCGGTTTGCAATTCAACGAAAGTGCTCAAGCAGCGCTGCTGAAGGTGGCGGGGCAGTGGCTGGCTCCGAGGCTTCACGACCCAAATCTAGCGCTGCTGGAGGACCCGCGCACCTTGGACAATTTCCAAGTGGTCGTGGATTTAGTGGTCGACCAGACCTTGGCGCTGCTGGCAGACCGCGGCGTAGGGTTCTACGATTTGAGCGTTCTTTTTCCGGACGATGCACCAGTTGCCGCATTAATGGGGAATGGTGCAGAGGTGCGTATATCCAGGAAAAAGGAAGCAGCTATGGACGCAAGCCCGTCTTCGCTGCACAGTGCTGGAGCCGCCGCAGCATCGGCAGCAGTAGCCTCAGGCTGGGCCACTCCTTCGTGCTCTCTTTCCTCAGCACTTAAATTCCCGATGCCTCAGCCTTATGGTTTGCTTGAAGATGACGTAGCCCGTTTGGGCCGCACTGCTCAATGGGGTTCGCTGCAGAATAGCAGTTCTAACCGTAGCGACAGCAGCAGTGGCATCAATAGCAGTGGCAGCAGCAGCAGTTTTGGCAGCAGCTGCAGTAACAGCAGTAGCGACGCAAGCATGCATCCTTTGAGCGTGCCTTGCCCCTGGGGCAGTCGCGGCGTAGGGCGCAGCGTAGGGCGTGCCGACGGCGCTGCGTTGGCGGTCTACATGTGGCGCGCGCGCAGTGCGAGCCGGCAAGCGCAGCCGCCCGTGCACTTCCTGGAGCGTTTAGCCGGGCGTGCTCGCCACCGCAGCGCTCAGCTTCACGAAGAAGTGCAACTTGATGCCGCGAGAGCTGCCGCCAACGCCAGCGCAGCCTTGTCCCTCTTTGCGTCGCCTCCCCGTCGGACCCGCGCTGGAGCTGCTGCGGCATCATCGAATGGCCACCGAACCGCTGCAGGCGGAGCAGCAGCAGCAGCAGGAGGAAGAGGAGGAACAGCGCCAGGAGAACCGCCAAATCCACCACCTCCGCCTCCACCGTCAGCCGGGCTCCTGACGCCCCCGCAGCCGCCGCCGGACTTCTCCTTTGCGCCCACGTCGTCGCAGCGCGTCATTCTCCTGGATTGGCACACGGAGGTGGCCGAAGAGTACCACATTTCCACCGAAGGTTTGCACCTCGCAGCGCGGTTACTGGACCGGGCCCTCGTTGCTCTGCCACATGTAGCGCGCAACACGTTCCAGCTCTTGGGGTGCGCCTGCATGCTGGCAGCGGCGAAGCTCACGGAAAATGACCCGATTGACCTCAACGACTTCGTGTACATTTGCGACAACACGTAAGGAGATTGACCGCATGAACAACAGCCTGAAGTAACTTTGCAATGTGCTCCTTATGCCTTTCTTCTCAGAATCTGCGCCTTCACTTTTTTTAAAGAAGAGGATCCATTCTAACACTATGATTTCTTGGAGTTCATGTTGTGGTGATAGCATCAAATCCTTACTCACATCTTCACATCTAATGTGTTTTTACTTATTGTATCATTCGCATCTCTTGATGCAAACAGGTACACTCCGCAGCAGTTCATGGTGGCTGAGCTTCAAGTGATGTCCTGCCTGAAATGCGACGTTGCCGTTTTGACCCCGTACATTCTTCTCGGCCCTCTGATCGACGCTGCGGAGTCACACCCGATCGAACAGCAACTCGCGGAGTTTCTGCTCGAGCTCAGTTTGTTAGACCCTCTGATGGGCACCGCTGCTGTTGATCCTCCAACTTTAGCCGCGGCGTGCCTGTTTCTCAGCCGCTTAACCCTGCTCCACGCGCAGCGAAAGAGGCAGACCACGGCACGCGCGGTTGCGGCCGCAGCGCGAGGGAGTGACACCGCGGCAGGAGGAAGGCGAAGAGAACAGCATCACCCAAGCAGGAGCAGTGGCAGTTACCAGAGCACGAGTGTAACGAGTGCAGTGTCCACTTCTTCTTCCTCGTCCTTGTCGTCGTTGATTGGCCGAGGCGTGGGCTCGAGTCTGGGTGGAGGAGGAGGCCGCGAGTTCGAGTGGGGCGGCATATTTGACGTGCTAGGCCCCACGAATTCGACGAGCGGCGAAAGCAACGGCAACGGCAGCGGCGGTGGCAATAGCGGTGGTAGCCACGGTAGTGGTCACGGTGATGGCGGTGAAGAGGTTTTAGCAGCAGGTCATAACATGAACGCGGAGGACACTGATGAGTCCGATTTCGAAGCACCGTCGGAGAGCGAAAGCGAAAATGAATTGGAGGGTATTGCTGGCGATAATGGAGGAAGTGGCAGTGTCAGCGCGAAGAGAAAGACGCGAACGGAGCTTTCAGACTTTCCCCAGCAAGACGAGCTGGAACCGCCATCTTCGTTTTACGAACACGAGCAAGATCAGCAGCAGCGCCGGCGAAGACCCGCGAACCGGCCTCCTGAACTGGGGCGCTTTGCTGCTCGTGCCGTGGACAGGTGTGAACTTCGTTATGAGAGAGTTTCAAGCCTTCTCTTGTTCAATTTGAAGACACCTTCTGAATAATGCAATGTGTAATCTCTTTCATCATCATCATCTTCTTCTTATTCTTTTTTTTCTTCTTTTCTACAGTTACGAAGCCAAGCTTACGGTGTTTGGCGCGGAAGAGTTTGTCGCTGCGGTTCACTCATCTCGTGAGGGGCGTGAAGGCCACAACAATGGTGAGAATAGCAATGGCGCAGCGGACGGCGACACCGATACTTGCAACTATGGTGATATTATAGGAAGCCCAGTAAGGTCAAACGGGAATAACAAGCATGTTAGCAGTAGTGGCGGGCCCTGGGCGTCCCCCAAAGCTACGGGTTATGACACGCCGCCGTGCTCGCCGCCCCCCGTGCTGTCTCCTTTGGCTCGACCGCGGTCAGGAGGGCCTACATCTGCTTCGTCTCATGCGGCACCCCTGCTACCGGGTGCCTCGGGCGGTGGAGGCTTCGCTTCCTCCACTTTTTCCTCGTCGTCGTCAACCGCAGCGGTGTTCGCCTCGAAGTCTCTGCATTGGCTCGACTTAGTGTGGCCGCCGCATTTAGCAGCCCTCTCCAACCGGTCAGTCGCGAGCTTGTGCGCTCTGGCCGTGCCCCGCTTGCACGAGTGCCACCGCGCTGCTTTGCGCCTCTGCCGCGGCTTGTACCCTCACCCGAGCGCTGCCGCCCCTGTCGACAGCTTCAGTGGCAGTAGCAGGCACGGTAGCGACAGCCCTAACAATCATTATGGCGGCAGCACCTATGGTGATGTTTCTGCTGGCAGCAATGGCGGGGCTAACGAACTCAGTGAGGAGGCAGAGCCACCTAGGTCAACTCGGCGCAAATCAACACCTCATGCCACTTCCAGTGCTGAAAGCAGCACCGATTCTAACCCAAACAACAGCACTTCTCCAAGCGCCCATCTAGGAGGTTCTCCCACTATGAGCGTTCCGTGGCGCGACCGCAACTGGTGGCTCCCGCCTGCCTCGGCAACCTCTCCTCAGAAGCCCCTGGCGTGCGTGCGCAAGTTTGAGCGCCCCAAGCCTCACGTGGAAGCTGCAACCATAGCGCCCCTCGGCCCGCGGCGCCTGCGCAATCGCATGGCTACCTTGTTAGCGCGCGAACGGTCCTCCAGTGATGCCACCGCTTCTTGCTTTGCTACTTCTACATCCAATAGCCATGGAATTCACCACAACACTTCGTTGTCAAAGCCCAGTGGTTGCAACCATCACGACGGTGCAGCAGCTGTCGAAGTGGACGAGTATAGGCGCAACGGGTGGCCAGATGAGACCTCTGGCTTCAGCAGAGCTGAAAAGCGTACCGGACCTGCTCAGCTGTCACCTCAGGAACAAAAGCTCCGCCGACGCAGCTCTGACTAGTTAATTTCCTCTACATTTCTAGAAGTTGGAATATAAGCTCCCCAGCTGCCTCCTCTACTTGCGTGCGTTCTAGGGCCCTGGAATTGGCGGGCTAGCTTTGTTTCATGTGGGCTATTGAAACCCGTGCCATTTTGGATAATATATTCATTAGAAACGCCACTTTTACGTTTAGTGTCAGGCGGTTAAAGTTAAGGTGGCTGCGCAGCCATGTGCGGGTTAACAATTAACAACACGCGAATTTTCGATAAACAAAGAATAATTGCAATTAAGGAACTCCATTCTGACTACGGCGCCAATTTAAGCACTAAGTTTAAGCGCAATTTCCATTTCCAAGCAAGGTCGAAAGTCGGAGCAGCACTTAGAACTAATCACGTATTCGAATGGCTAAAAATAAAACAAGTCCCGGGCATCTGGTTGCTGCTCTCAGAGCCCTGTCATCTTTGCGATCTTGACCACGGGCGTACACTTTTGCCCGCTGAATTGGCTTCTGTGTCATTTGGGTTTGTATTAGTTCGAGTTCGAGGCCGGATGCTCGAGTATATACTGGGCACACGCCAACGGCTTTTGGTTTTCAAAGGAAGCACGGCCAAAGAGAATGCGGGCGATTCTTTCGTGCGGAACTTTCACATCAGCGGCCAGTTCTGGAGCAAAGACGACATTTACTAAATACGAGACCCAATATGCTCTTCTGTCATTCCAATTGACTTGTTTTCAGCGATCTTACTGAACATAGCGTCATCATGTGCTGTGATTTCCAGCGGCTTCTTGGGGCCATCCATCGCATCTGCCGCAGTGAAGTCCTTGGCAAGAAACGCTTTCAACATAGCCTGCAATTCTTTGTGGCCCTCATTCGTAAGGCCATCCTTCTTGCCCTCATCTTTCGTAAAGTGAAGAGCTTCAGCAAACTTCCTACTGGTGGCGCCAACATCGTCATCGCTCAAAGCAGCGTTGGCAACACCAGTCATATTTGCTACAAACAAGATACACATGACAGCAAGACCAAAGCATATCGTTGCATTGCCCTGAGCAATCCCGAGGGCTTCGAAAAACGCTGTCATAGGCTTTGGAGTGCATGCAAAGTAGTCCTCGGTCAATTTAAAGGGTTTCTCATGAATATTATTTTGAAATGCTTCCGCCGACTCCGGCTCCAGAAGGCCAAGAATTCCACCCGAGCCTTCGGTTGTCGTGTTGCAGCCGATGTGCCCTGGGTCCATGTTGTCCTGATTGAGAGTGTCGAGCTGATCTGCGTACAGGCTGACCCTGAAGGCTTGGTCACTGGAAGGCTGCGTATAATCAAGCACGAACCACGGGGTGGAGCAGTACCGATCACCCAAGTTACAAGCATTCGGACAACGAAATGGGCCTGCGTACTGAGAGTCATACCACTTAGTAGCCTTACTCGCTCCTTCCCAGGAGTAATAATAGCCACTAAATTCAACATCTCAAGAGGCTTTACCTATGCGTTGCTGAAATTTCGCTGTGCCTGATTCGATAGAGTATGCATTAATAACGGCTGCCATGTCCGGAAACTTCGAATCAAATGAAGCAATGTACCCGTATATCCCATCGAATCCTGTTGCGTCGTCGGTCTG
>Ga0307982_1001212_pt1 | contig 20942 bp, 13 predicted proteins | sample OrgLakmetagen989_FD_201847 | JGI IMG/M metagenome (GOLD analysis project Ga0307982, IMG submission 201847) | Saline water microbial communities from Organic Lake, Antarctica - #989 | ecosystem: Environmental > Aquatic > Non-marine Saline and Alkaline > Saline | place: Antarctica: Organic Lake... | reverse complement strand
GAGAAACGAAACAATTATGTCGTGCTTTTCCCCCGGTTTCTCGTCCACTTCGGTGCACCTGGGAAACAATCCCTGAAAAGTCCATGTTTCGTTTCTTCCTATTTTCCGTGTTTCAACTTCTTCCCTACTCGCTACAGTAGTACTGTACTGTGTGGTTCGATCGGCTCTTCCTTCTTCTCTTGCACTTCTCACATCTCGCAATGACGGTCCTGATGCTTTGACGCCGTATGGTGTTCCTGCTAGCTTGCTAGGTAAGTACTACCATCGCATCTACAGATCAGAGAAAATGATGTTTCTGAGGTTTGTCTTGATGTGTTCGCATCTGAGCATCTTTGGGTTTCAAGCCGCCTCGGAGCCATTAGTCGAGCTCGTTGTAGACGCCGATTCCTGGCTTTCATTTGCTTTCCCGATGGGAGTTCGGCTATGTCCCACATCGCGTTGTCAGTCTACCGTGTACGGTTACAGCAACAGTTCTCCTGAGGCATCAGCCACAGTTTATTTGACGAGCTTTGGCGGCCGAGTGTCTCCAATTAATGTCCCCAGTAGAAGAACTCTCTCAGGTGAGAGCAAGAGCTTAGCTTTATCGGCTGTAGTGTTCATGGAGAACGATGCTCGCTTCGAGAGAAATCTATCGCAGAGGCTATCGTCAGCTGGGTGGTGGCAAAATCTAGATTTGGCTCTTGGTTATGCATCTGATCCGCCTGCTCCGATCCGCTTCGGATCTATGAACATTGGACCTCGGGAATGGAAGCAGCTTTCGTACATAGATGACTCGTTTCAGTCCTTTTCTAACCCCCCGCCTTTGCCATGGGCAAAGCAGCTGAAGGCAGTGGCATATTTTTCGTCCCAGTGCAGTCCTGAGTTCGCTGCTCCTCGCCTGGCCATTGCATCGGAACTTGCCACTCATCTCGGAGAGTCCTTGCATTCGTATGGAAACTGTATACACAACAGGGAACTCACGCAAGAGCTGCCTCAATGCGCAGACTTGCCGATACACAATGTTGATCACGACGGCCCAAAGCACTGCGCACTAAGCCATTACCCATTCTATCTTGCCTTGGAGAACAGCGAAAGCAGCGGCTATGCAACGGAAAAATTGTGGCAAGGGTTGCTGGCCGGGAGCGTACCGGTGTACTGGGGTGCTCCCGACATCCTGTCTCTCATTCCACACAAAGATGCAGTGATTGACGTGCGATCGTTTGAGACTATTGAGGCTCTTTCCGTGTACCTCAAGGACGCCTTGCTGGATCCTCTGGGTGAAGTCTTCGAGCGACACACGGCGTGGAAGAGAATGTACCCAAGCGAGTGGAATGAAGGATTTCGTTCGCTGTCAAGTCGACACAAATCCGGCGTATTTTGTGAGGTATGCGAGTGGGCCTCTGCACTTGCGAGTCGTGTTCAGCAGCCAGATGTAATCAATCCAGAGGCTACGAAGTCGTCGTCTATCCTCTATCCTCTACCCCCATTGATTTGTGATGTGTTGGCCAAATGTGGAGATCGGCTTGGACAAGACGTTAACTGCAGCTTCGCTGTCTCTGCTTTCGATGTGGCCGATGAGAATCTTAAGTTGAATGAAAGCTTGATATTTGAAGTTTTGAATTCTACTGCGAACAAAATTCTTCCTAGTGAGGTTGAAACGCTGCCGAACCTAATTAGTGCGCTGAGTTACCTACTTCTATCTCCGGACCATGGCCTTCACGCCGGAGCACTGCGAGTCGCTTGCGCCATGGAACTGAAATGCCCACCGTATAAAAAAAGACATGGGTCCGAAGGTCATTGTGATATCTTATCTCTGTCGGCGTGTGTGCGCGCATCATGGTTAGTAATTGAGAGACGTCTTGCCCTCGGAGGTTGTGACTCGCACGAATCTCTCCAGCCAAGCGAGTCTATGACGCCATCTTCGCTTAAAGACGTTTCAACTCAAAGCACTCCGGACGAATACCACGTGTTTCACAGTTCAGATTCGCGGTGGCCACGACGGCTCCCGTGCTCGTTTCGTGGGGTATTGAGATTTGATATTTCATCGCTTACTGCAGTTGGGAGTATCTCATCGTCAACCGTAGACGTAGGTAAAAAAAGTTCAAGCCTCGCCCTTGATATTCCTCTCTCGGACGCTCTAAATGTGATTTACAGTTTTGACAAGTTGCACCATTATTTCTTAGAAGATATTAAAGGCGTGTGCCATACTGTAATGCCCTCTTCGCACATCGAGAAGGAAGACGGACGATGCGTTGGAAATCTCTTTGTATTGCTCGACAATGAGATCGCTCGGCATTGCCCCGACTGGGCTTTGTCAGAACCAAGCACAGAAATCTTGATTAATAGATCCAACGATGTAACTAATTTTGAAGAGCAAATATCTTGGTCAAAACTCCGTGATGTGCATTTGGTGTCAGCGGCGGATCCTGACTTACAGCGATTTTGGCATATCTTTTTAGGCGAGCTCCTTCCTGTCGCATCAGTAGCGCTACGAATGACAGAGAATACGATCAATACACCAAATTCAGTTTCCAAGAAATTATTTCTTTATAGCTCGGCTGGCAATTGGGGTCAAAATCCTTTGCACAGGCTGTATCGCGACCTTTCGACCATGGGAAATGGCACCTTCGAAATCATTCTCATGAATGGGCCCGGACCAGACCCTAAAGCGAAGAAAGAAAAGGGCTCTCTTGGTCCAGTTTCGCTTCCGCGTTGGGACTTTGGCTGGTATGGCTTCGATAAGGTTCGAGCACTGGGTGCAGGCCGCTACGTCGAATATCTTGCGAGAAAATTCTTTGCCCTCAGTCCGAGACATAGCCCTGATTCTGCAGACGAAAGAAAATGCGAAAGCGTAGAGAATGATGTGGTGTTTCAACTCCGGACTGAGGATGATCCAGCTTTAGTTGCTTTCTACAGAAAGCTGCATGAGGATCTCGAGAAGCGGGGCATATCTGATTTTGGCAAGCAAAATTATTCACTGTGAGTTTTTTATCACTGACAATACATAAGGTGTAAATTCATTCGTTTTTACAAGCTTCAGCCCTTGAATGGATCTCTGTCTTTTAGGTATGGCTCCTCGCGTCGCGCAGTCGTTGGTCTTGGCACTGTTGCAAGCCTCACCGCAATAGAATATTCGCACCTTAGAATCGCATCCGTTCGTGGGAAAGATGGAGAATCTCTACAGGAACAGGTACTGTAGTACTGATACCTCGATACTTTCTCATCTTACTTGGAGTACCGGGACTTTTCCACTCAAGTTCCGTGATAAGATGTGTGTGTCAGTCATTGCATTCGCCACAAGATGTTTGGTAGTAGATGGGGCCAGACGCTGCGTCCGTACTTAATCTTTGCTGATCGCAAATTTACATGAGTACTCCTATGAATTTACAGATGCGGCCGTACCTTGGCGCATCAGTCTTGGTTCTGGGTCATGGCGCTGGGATGGCGCATGCAATGTGGCTTCGCGATAATGCCACGGTTATTGAGGTAAAGCGCACGAAAGGTAATAACGTGTGTTCATTTATTACCATGAATGCTTAGAATGGCTTCTGCTATAATCTCAGGTTGGTGTCGAGGCGGACTTGAAGAATAATTATTTAGCTCGTTTGAGCGATGTCTTTGGTCTGCGCCACGTAAAAGTGATTTGTGCATCATCTGAGGACAATGTGGCCGCAGAATCTTCGACAGCACCTTTGTGGCGTCAATGGGCCAACTCGTCATCGGATTTGGGTGACAGAGTGCGCCCTACGCAGACTGCTGAGGCGCCAGCGTGCGCAGTGGCCTTGCGGCGTGCTCTCGACAATGTCACCAATGAGCAAATACAGCGACCTAGGTGCATTCATCGCATGTAATTCCTTATAAGCCCCCCCCCCCCTCCCCTTAAATGGAAATGTCGAAATGATGAAATAAGCTCCCTTCAAAGGGGATCGGCTAGCGGGTCTAGTTCAAATAACAATAACCATCCACTGCCGTGGCCAATCAAAACTCGTAAACCGGCGATATCCGAGTGCGAGTGCCGCTAGCTATTGAGGTGAAGTGAACCAGCCAATACAACCGAAGTAGCACAAACACACTTGCTCGAGAGCAAGCGCGTCGAAACTTATGTATTAACTCTAAACTTATGGAGTTATGACTTCGCTCGGTGGCTCGGTGGTCGGTGGCTCGGTGGCTTTGGTAGACTTGATAGAGCTCCCTTCCCTCCGATTTCTGGCAGTCCCACTTTCCGGAAATTCCCTCCCATTGCCATTGCCATTGCCATTGGGAGTGGCCCTTACTTTTGATTTTCTTATTGCCTCTTCTTGACCACCACCGTGGCCAACAAATAACCTACACCGATGTTTCTGGTCCCTTCCCGAGATGGCACACACGGCACACAAAGAACTCTACTGTCCATAATTTTCGGATCGACAAATATTGAAGAACTACCCCATGAACTCATCCACCTCAAAGGCACCGTCCATAACGTAACCGTCACACATAGTGTAAATCCCTTGGCCGTGCATCTGCCCGCCTTGCCAGTCTCCCTCGTAAACGATCCCGTCTTCCCATGCCTTGCGGCCTTTGCCGTGTGGTTTACCTTCTGCCCACGAGCCCACATAGCAGCTTCCATCGGAAAACACCATCGTGCCGTGCCCGCACCGCACCCCATTCACCAGTTGGCCTTCGTACACATCGCCGTTGCTGTACGTAAACTTTTGTACCGCGTCTGAGCTTTTCTCACTTGCAGCTGCTCTGGCTTGGTCTGCGGCAGCTTGAGCCTTGGCAGCTTCTTGCTCAGCTCGAAGCGCGTTGTCTTGCGCTGTTTTCTCGGCCAATTGCGCAGCCATCTTTTTCTGCCAAGCGTCAAAATTTTTAGTGTTGCAAACTGGACAGTAGCCGTCGTCGCGGGACCCGTTTTCTTTCCAGCCAGCGCCGTCGATGTAAGTGTTGTAGGTGCCTTCGGGCTGTAAAGGTCGTAGGTCAGAACAAGCACAGCATTCTGGCAGCGAGCTAGGGAAGCAGTAGTGGCCACAAGACTTCCGCTCCTGAGGTGAGCCCTGTGGTGAATGTGTCTGGTCTGTAGCTCTGCTTGCTCCACCAGTCGCCCACGAAAACCTGAAACATCAGAGAGTTTGAAGTTAAGCATTTCGCAAGTTGAGTAATCAGAGCAATTTAGACTACACGACTAGCTAGTCGGCATAAATATAAGCTCTTACGAAGTGTGGCCGCGCGGGCACTTTGAAGATGAATTAGTGCCCCAAGAGTAGCTTGTGTGGCCGCGTGGGTGATCTGCCATGGGCCTCTATTTCGAAATGAAGTAGTCTATTGTGACGAGTCTCTAGCTAGCTGTAGAATCTAGAAACACGTCAGCGCAATCAGCGCGGCAGGTTCCTAATGCCAAGTTGCAATTTCTTCCTGCTCAACTAGCTGCTCTGCCGCTCTACGCTCTCGCAACAGTGAATTATTTCAATGGAATGACCTGGGAATGACCTAAGACTGTACTTACCTTGACTTCAGTTAGCCGGACAGCAGCGCAGCCCGGCTTACTTATGGCCAGAGTTGAAACAGGAAAATCGTGGTCCTCCCCCCGGGGGAGGCGCGAAAATCGTGGAGAAACGAAACACCTACTTTTGGGGGGCTGTTTCGCATGGCACTCAAAAGTAGAAACGAAGCAGGAAACCAGCTTCGAATTTACGTTCCGTTTCACGTGAAACGCACGCACCACGAGATATTTTAAAACAACAGCAGGAGCAAGGAGCAAGCAGCAAGCAGGAAGCAGGAAGCAGGAGCCTCGCCTCCATCGTAGGGCCAGAGTTGAAACAGGAAAATCGTGGAGAAACGAAACACCTACTTTTTGGGGGCTGTTTCGCATGGCACTCAAAAGTAGAAACGAAACAGGAAACTAGCTTCGAATTTACGTTTCGTTTCACGTTGAACGCACGCGGAGGGCGCTGGGAATGTTTCTGCTTCCATTCATGAAACGAAACAACGAAATTCGCAGCGCCCCTTTCAAAATTCCCCCGATTTCACCTCCGAATGCAGGCAAATATCGACATTTCCGCCCACGACTCCATAGGGCCGTCTTCTGTTTTGCCAATTACGCGGTTTCTTAGTGGGTATTACGTGAATTCCGACTATTTCGTGCTGCTTCAGAAATTTTTATAATATCATATACCAATTATATACCAACATGCAACCCCCCGAGAGAACTACGTATACGAAATGCGAATCCGCGACCTGCGGACGAAGCCGGAGAAACGGGACTCGGTGCCTCAGTGTTTCGTTTCTCGAAACATGAAACGCCCAGGGACATACGATGGTCTGTTTCGAAAAACGAAACGCCGGCGAAAATCGTGTTTCGTTTCTGTTGTTTCATTACCGAAGTGTTTCAACTCTGGCCCTAGCCCGGCTCGCTCTGTAGACAATTCATTTCTTTCTCTAATATAGTGATATTCGAGAACCCCAACCACTTCCGTTTTGTATCTGTAGTGTCGTAATGTGTGTCTGTGTCTGATTTGTTATCAAAACTGATTAGCACGTACCATCAAAATCCCTTTGTCTTATGCGCGATGGAGAAATTTGCCTGTGTGAGATACCTCACTAGTAAGCCTATGGTTTCACCTGCCGGTCAAATTACTCTAAACTCATATGTCATATGTGAATGTGAATGTGATATGTGATGCTTATCCTAGAGTTCTAGTCTAGAGTGAGGTCGAGGTCCGGTATACGGACCGACGCTTCCGCTAGAGGCAGAACACCCTAATGTAGTGATAGGGGATATCAACATCAACACAAATAACCCGGTATTCTGGTGAGAGCACCACAGCACCACAACCTTTAGTACTGCCTGTTTGAAAGCGTGTTTGTGCGGTCAACCATGCTCCCATGGAGCTGGGGAGGTTACCCAGGGCCTCCTATCATTATCTCTCTCTAATTCAATGTAACATATAAGCCAGACCGCATTCTACATTCAGCACGCACGCCACCAAGCATTTCCTTCCCGAAGCAGTTGCAAGCCCGTCGAGTGACCGCCAAAGCCAGTTTAGCACGCAGCAAAAACTAATATCGTTATTTCGAGCTGCGTATGGTAAATACCATGCCACAGAAGCCAATGCCGCGAGCAACACGAAAATTTATGTGCTAGCCTTGGTGACCGGTGGCAGCGTTACGTTAGCTGAGGCGCCGCTACTACCCTTCCCGGCACTCTTGGCACCACTATTCGCGTGGTTGTTGCTTCTCTGAGAGGACGAGCTCGAACGATCCACTACCGCTGCTTTCTTTGGTGACGCTTTTGGGGTCGATTCTGGCTCTGGCACCGGCATGCGCAAGGGCGCAGGCACCACCGTGCTCCCAGCCGTTTTCCCTAACCGACTCGGGTCCCAACACCTCACCTGGGAAAAACATGCAGGCCATTGGAGACGTAGTGTGGGCTGTAGTATAGTTTTGAACCAGGGGCATCATTTGAAAATACTAGGAATCATTTGGAGGGGGTTTGTTTTCTACGTACACCGTCGAAAACAAAATCACGGCAGCTCCTTCTCGACACACGCGCACAGGAGCAGTCTAGCTTGTAAATGTACATTGCAGCTCGTTTTTAATCTTTCGACTGGATTACCGCATTGTCTTCGCCGCCACTCGCTGAAATTTTCCCACCAGCTGACCCCGCCAACACGAACACGGCCGCGCACTTCACGCTCTTGCTGTGACACCCCACTCCTTTCCCGTAACACGTGTACAGAGGCAAGAGTTTACGCGTTCCCGGGTCCCAACATTTGACCTGTTCGTGTGCAGAGTGCCGAGTAAAAATCACGCAACGTCAACAACAAAGAAATTCGTACAAGGATTCGTACTATTTCAACTAACTCAGCCATGAAGTCTTACAACGTCAATGCTCAAATATTTGTGCGTGATTTTTCGGATTTTATTTTCGTCAGCTGTCCTAACTCTTAACGCCTTCTATGATGAGAGCCTCTCTACACCAAAAACAAAGAGAGAAGTGCTTTATGAGATCAATGCATGTGCTTCTGTGAAATCATCTCACCGTGTGGTCTTGGCTGCCTGACACCAGCCTCGGCAGTCCTTTGCGGTCCGCAAACGAGGCCAGGCACCAAATGTGCGAGCTGTGGGCGTCAATCACCGCCAAGGCGCCGCCGCCTCGCAATGGGTCCCAAATCCGCACCGTGTGGTCCGACGACGCGGACGCAATCCGCTGTTCGCTGCTTTTGGCGTCGACGAATGCCGCAACTGCGTTCACCCAGCTGCGGTGACCTTTGCAGACCGCCAACCGACCGCCCGCTGGGTCCCACACCCGAACCTGCAGTAAAACGGATATTAAAAAAGGGGATGGGAAGGGTTTTAGCCGGCGGCAGCAGCAGAGAGCGGATAAAGAATAAGCAACAGGGGAAGAGATGAACTGTGATTTAAAAACAAAGAGCCCGTGGGGGGTTGGGTGTATTCGGCATATATTGGAACACCCAAACATTATTACCGTCATGTCCATGGAGCCAGTCACGAGGCGAGGTCGTCGCAGCAACTCACCGCCCTCGGGGTTGCTTATGTACCTGTGTGCCATAGCGATGCGAGAGTTCCAAACGAAAAAACAACAAGGAGTACACCATGAGAGAATTTGCAACAACTAGTAGGTTTGGTCAGGATGCCGTAAAGTGTGACCCCAAACAAATCGTCAACTCCAAGAGGGGAAAAAGGAGAAGATTGCGAAGAAGAGGATGCTGCTCAAGGGAGGTACGTACGAGTCAAAGGCCGCAATGTCGCAAACCCACGAGCTGTGTCCTTCCAGCACCAGCAGAGGTTGCTGCACTAACCCCGTCAACAGCGGGTCCCAAATGAGCACGTTAGTGTCTTCTGAGACGCTCGCCACTCGCTGCCATCCATTTTCGTCGCGGAAGCAAGCCACCCCAAACACCGAAGACTGGTGCCCCGCCAATATAGCGACGCACTCTTGCCCACTCAAGCCTTCGGGGTCCCATACTCTTAACGTGCCGTCTTCGCTGCCAGACACCAGTCGTACTATGCTGGACTTTCCTGCTTCAGAAGAGGTTTTGCCTTGAGCGGGCTTGGTTGCTGTTGTCGTGGGTTGAGGAGTATGCGCTGGTGGAGACGAGGAGGAGACAGAAAAGGCGTCGATCGCCATCACAGAAGCTGAGTGGCCTTCGAGAATACTGATGGGCGGGCTTTCCGCAGCGTGCTCGCTCAAAGGGTTCCAGATTCGAATGGTGGTGTCTAAGGACCCGCTCGAGAGCCGCAAACGCCCATAGGAGCTGACGAAAAACTTGAGGCTTTCGACGGACCCTGTGTGGTCGCGAAGCACCAACTCGCGCTCCTGATCTTCCTTGCGCTGCCGCTCCGCTGTGTTCGGTCGATTCGCTTGTGAAGGATCGTTTCCTTCTCCCTCCTCCATGATGACACTCGAGGACTCGTCTCTCTCGTAGGCAAGGGGCGCTACTGTGTGTTCTGCCATCGTGTTCGTTCGCGGCATTGTAAACATAATGTTGATGGGCGAACAAAGTCGAACCCAATATGGATTCTTTAAGAATTTGACTACTAACTGCAGCTCAGATGCTAGCTCAGCTGCTATCGAGAGTCTTTTTCACGTGTCCACTCGTCGACGTATCTAATCAACGCAATTACCGCTCGTCATCGAGGCAATGGACACACAATTTCGTATTGGGCAACCTGGTAAGAGCGCTGTCTTTCCAACGTGAGTTGCGATACTCACTACACAGTATACTCCTCTCGAACTAGAGCTCTAGCTAGAGGGAGCAACAAAGTAGACAACGTTCCTCTTCCCCATTTTCCAGTGAACAACTATCACCTGTGGTCCTGTGGTCGGTGGTCCAACGGCTCCCAAATTTTTAAAAGTGTTCAGCCAATCAGCTCCAGCTTCCTGCTCGATTTACAAACCAGAATTGGAGAATGAGAGGCTTAGTCGAGATGACGCCCCTCTTCCTCTGGGGTCTCTCGGCCGCTTCCGTTATAGCGGCAGCGTCGGGTGTTCATATACATGTCCCCTCGACGCTTCTTCCACCGCCCGCCTCTCTGGATCTCGACAATGCTTTAAATCCCGTTGGAGCTGACGCTGACGCGGAGCCAAGCTCCGTTCCCCCAGGTATGCTAGCAGCAGCTCGAAGTTTGGAGGCATCGCGCGCCAGCCGATCTCCGCGGAAGCTCGCAGATCTCGGAGATTGGCCGAACTACGACTGTAACGTTGACTCTGACGTCAATGCCGGAACTTGCGTAACGTCTTCCGATGGCAAATCGATGGCGTGCTGCAATTTTACTGGTGACACCAATAACTACGCCGACACTCGGCAGTCCGCCAGGCCATGGCTTTATGGGATAAATACTGGGTCGAAAACGGACACAGGGCCAATCACCGACCACACGTTCGGGTCAGGTGGCTACTTCCTCTATTCTGAAGGCGGCAGCAACACCAACAGGAACCCGAGCTTATTCATGAAGCTGCCTACAGACGGTGGGTCTGGGTCGGTCTTCTACGAATACGGCTACGGGTTCCAGTTCTGGTACTACATGTACGGCTCAAAAATTGGCGACCTAACGGTGGATTTGACGAATGACGGGTGGGCGACAAGGTGCATATTGTGGCTCAAATCCGACCAGCAGCAGTTTTCTCAAACTGAGGCCTGGCAGGCCACCGGCCTCATCTCCCTCCAAAACCCACCTGCGGGCACCGGCGCCGACTGCGAGCTCAACTACGTGTCTACAGCTACGGACATGCGAATCATGCACTACACTACCCTAGGCAGTGGTGGTCAAACAGCTTCGGACGTCGCCATTGACGATTTTCGGATCATCTCCATGCCCACGCTAGCGCCCACACCGCTGCCCACGCTCAAACCTACCCCTTCTCCGACGTCACTGCCCACAACAGAGCCAACGCCTCTGCCGACTCTACAGCCAACATTTCTCCCGACGCCGCTGCCTACGCCGGAGCCCTCTTCGTTGCCGACATCGCAGCCTACTTCTCTTCCGACGCCGCTGCCTACGGTGGAGCCTACGTCTTTGCCAACACCGCTTCCAACGCCTGAGCCAACACCTGAGCCAACTCCGCCGCCAACGCCGCTGCCGACACTGGAGCCTACTCCTCAGCCAACGCAGGTGCCGACGGCAGCACCAACGCCACTGCCGACGCCTAAGCCGACGCCTCATCCCACGTCTCTGCCGACACTGCCTCCGACACGACTCCCAACTTCAACGCCAACATCGGCGCCAACGCCACGGCCAACGCCATCCCCGTACCCTACAGCGCTTCCAACTCCCCTCCCAACGGTCACGCCGATTCCGAGCAGTTCCTTCGATCCGACGCCTCAACCGTCCATCTCGTTGCAGCCCACGCCGCTCCCTACTTCAGAACCCACACTCCCGCCGACTCCGTCACCATCCCCGAAGCCCACGCCGGAACCCTCCTCCCTACCGTCATTACCGCCTACTCCGCTGCCAACTATGCAGCCTACCATCCTACCCACTGCGCTGCCCACCATACCGCCAACAGATGTTCCATCGCTTCCGCCCTCGCCATTGCCTACCTCAGAGCCAACGCTCGCGCCTTCGCCTCTGCCCACGATACAACCCACAGCACTACCGACTCCGTTGCCAACCCTTCAGCCAACTTCCTTACCCACTCTGAGCCCAAGCTTCAAACCTACGTCTTTGCCGTCGCCTACACCAACACCAAGGCCTATACCTGAGCCAACACCAGTGCCTACATCATTGCCTACAATGGAGCCTACTCAACTACCGACGCCGTTGCCTACCATATTGCCTACATCATTACCTACAATCAAACCTACACCAGCACCTACGCCGCTGCCTACACCAGAGCCTACATCATTGCCCACGCCGCTGCCGACTACGAAGCCGACGCCGTTACCGACTTCCGAGCCGACATCTGCGCCTACGCCCTCGCCAACCTCAAAACCGACGCCCCTGCCATCGCTGCTACCTTCGTTGGCGCCCACACCATTGCCGTCGCCATTACCAACTCCGAAGCCGACACCTGTGCCCACACCGCAGCCTACACCGCAGCCTACGCCGTCACCTACGCCATTGCCCACCCCTGAGCCTACGCCAGTTCCTACTCCAGGGCCCACTCTGGTGCCTACGTCTCAGCCCACGCCAGCACCAACACCTCGCCCTTCGCCTGCACCCACACCAAGACCCACACCGCTGCCTACTCTGGTGCCGACCTTATCGCCTACGCCGGCACCATCTATTACGCCCACTCCCGCACCGACTTCCTTGCCAACTCCTTCACCAACGCCCAAACCCACACCGGTACCGACTTCGCTTCCAACACCCGTCCCAACAACACGACCGACGCCAGTGCCCACCTTTCAACCTACACCGGCACCTTCCCCTAGTCCAACTCCAGTGCCCACATCATTGCCTACTCCTCTGCCAACACCAGTGCCTACATCTGCACCAACACCGTTGCCGACTCCAGCACCAACAGCCGTGCCAACGCTTACGCCTACACCGCTTCCCACATCAGCTCCCACGCCGTCACCGTCGCCTGTACCCACACCTATGCCAACGCCCGTGCCGACGCAACTGCCCACTCCGTCGCCATCGCCTATCCCTACGCCTGTGCCCACTCCAGTGCCTACGCCTTTGCCCACCCCATCGCCAACGCCTGCGCCAACTCCAAAACCGACTCCAGTGCCGACTCTGGTACCGACACCTTCGCCGTCCCCAGAGCCATCTCCTGCCCCGACAGGTGCACCGACGCCTGTGCCGACGCCGTCACCTACACCCGTGCCGACCCTAATACCCACGCCTTCGCCATCGCCAGTGCCTACACTGATTCCAACTCCCGCACCAACACTTATGCCAACCCCAACGCCTTCGCCGGTACACTTACACGCCTCGAACGAGTTCGAGGATAAAATCAGTTCCCAAATAATTTTGAAGTACTATGACTACTTCGCTTTCCCAATTTGTGTTCCATGGTTACGCAAAACACTTACTTGATTGATTGATTGGTTCATTGATACACTGCCATGATTTTATGACATGGCGTCAAATAATCGTTTGACCTGTGTTTGGATTTTGCATTCTTTTGCTTTGTAGGTTCCAACTCCGTTGCCGTCGCCTCTACCGACGCTGGTATACATTTAATTATGTGTTTTATAAGGCCAAAAGGCTGCTATATTTATTCTTTCTTTTCAAGAATCTTTGTCTCGTTCACAATATAATCAATCAGGATGAGAATTCATCGAATTTTTCATTTCTCTTGTCAAGTTGGATTATATTTCTCTATTGATTTGACATGAATATCAGGCGCCGACGCCCAAACCGTCGCCTTTGCCTTCGCCCGCTCCTACTCCAGTACCTTCGCTTCTGCCCACGTCTTCGCCCACTCCTTTACCTTCTTCAGTGCCTACACCTTCACCCTCACCCATACCCACACCAGTGCCGACATCGGTGCCCACCCCATTGCCCACGCCGTTACCCACTCCTGTACCTACTCCGCACCCAACTCCGGCGCCCTCGCCAATCCCCACGTCGCCACCAACCCCTGCACCAACCCCTGCACCAACTCCGATTCCATCGCCGGTTCCGAGCCTTACGCCCACACCTCTGCCGTCGCCGGTCCCGACGCTGATGCCAACACCTGTGCCCACGTTGATGCCAACTCCAGTACCTTCAATGCAACCAACCCCATTGCCAACGCCTGTACCTACGCCAGTGCCTTCTCCATTGCCAACATCTTTACCTTCATCAGTACCATCTCCTCTACCTACGCCATTGCCCACACCTGTTCCGACGATGTTACCAACCCCGTCACCGTCGCCTGTACCCACCCTTATACCCACACCCGTGCCAACGATGGTCCCGACGCTTATGCCAACACCTGTTCCAACCCTTCTGCCCACGCCAGTACCGACACTTGGTCCGACCTTGATGCCTACACCTGTGCCTACCCTCATGCCCACACCCGTGCCAACAATAGTCCCGACGTTGATGCCCACTCCTGTGCCGACTTTGATGCCTACTCCGTCGCCTACACCAGTGCCCACTTCAGTGCCCACTCGGAACACCCCCGAGCCAACGTCAGCTCCCACTCCATCACCTACTGGGCACCCTTCGGTGCCACCCACACCTTCACCTTCGCCTGTACCCACGTTGATGCCCACCCCCGTACCATCATTGATGCCCACTCCACTGCCGTCGTCGGTTCCGACGCTGCTGCCCACACCCGTTCCTACCTCAATGCCGACGCCATTGCCTTCGCCTGTTCCAACATTGATGCCGACGCCTGTGCCAACGTTGCAACCGACACCTTCGCCATCGCCCTTGCCAACACCTGTTCCTTCGCCGGTACCCACTTTGGCCCCAACACCTACGCCGACGCCATTACCGACACCAGTCCCCTCGCCGGTACCGACCTCGGCTCCAACACCTACGCCGACGCCCTTACCGACACCAGTCCCCTCGCCCGTACCCACCTTGGCCCCAACACCCGTACCGTCATCAATGCCAACTTCTGCTCCATCACCATTGCCAACCCCTTTGCCAACTCCTGTGCCTTCAATTCAGCCTACCTCGTTGCCATCACCCATACCATCACCTTCGCCATCACCAGTACCCTCATTGCAGCCCACTTCAGTGCCGACACTCATGCCAACGCCGGCTCCATCTCCAGTACCAACATTACTACCTACTTCAATTCCAACGTTGCTGCCGACTCCCTCGCCATCTCCCGTGCCGACTTTGATGCCGACACCAGTTCCAACCCTCTTGCCCACTCCGGCGCCTTCGCCAGCACCGACTCTGATGCCGACTCCTGCACCGACGCCACTGCCAACCATTAGTCTTCTACCGTCGCCTGCGCCGACGCCTTTACCTAGCCCGGTGCCAACGCCTGCACCGTCGCCGGTGCCCACACCGGTGCCTACCCAGCGACCAGAAATTGTCAATGTTACAATTCCATTAGAGAGGCGTGAACTTGGCAAAGGTTTGCGTACCTCAGGTGGAGACATCGTCACCATCACGGGTATTTACTTGGGTACCAGTGATCGCTTCGACGGCAGCGATTGCGGTGGGCAAGGCGCCAGCCGCAACGGTTCGGCATTTGACACTGTTAGTTGTGACACAAGCCAAAATGCTTCGTTTCTCTCATCAACCATGGTAACCTACGGTTACGACGGGTATGGTTACACCGCTGTGAACTGCACCGTAACCTTGGCCAATGAGGAGCTTCAATGCACCACTGTGCCAGGCACTGGTGGCCCGCACTACTGGATAATTCACCACCAGGGCTCTCAGTCGCCGTTGTCAACTGCTTCTACCTCGTACAGTATTCCCACGGTTGATGCCATTGCAGGGCCAAGATACGATGGAATGGCAACGGAGGGTGGTGAGCAGATTACGCTTTCAGGAACAGATTTTGGGCCCCTTGGCACACCAATCGAAGTACGTTATCAGAACTTCGATGACGTGCAAATGAGCTCTTTCGAGTACACGAACGACGACGCAGCGCCCTCATCGTCGCTTTCTTTGGGCTCGTCTGAATATCTTGCACTGGATTGCAATGTCACGGTTAACAGCGTTGAGATCCAATGCACGTCAGTTCCCGGCGTGGGTGCTAACCATTACTGGGTGGTCACCGTTGATCCAGATACTAACCCCTCGGAAAACACTTTAGGCTCAAGCCCGACTACAAGCTACCGTGAACCAGTCCTAGAATCACTGACTTTGGTAGGCGAAGAGGAGAATTACGGCCGCACTGGGAACTTTCTGCTCGAAACTTATGGTGGTCAAGTGGTCTGGCTAAACGGGTCTAATTTCGGCCCTTTGCGTGGCACGAACCCCATGGTGGTGGCCTACCAGAACGCAGAGCTCCGGGAGCTTGCAGGCTCTCAAATTATGGCAGCGTCATGCGAACTAGTCGTGCCACACCACAGTGTACGATGCAACACAGTTCCTGGCGTGGGCTTCAACCATTCATGGGCCATTAAAGTAGGCGAGCAATGGAGCGGTGGCCATGAACAGAACGATACTTTTGCATCTTCGTACAAGGCCCCCGTGCTCCTTAACTTTACTCAATCTTCGGCGCTCCTCGCGAAAGAGCTCCTAACCAGCGGCGGAGAAGAATTGGTGATTAATGGTGCAAATTTTGGCCCGAATGTAACCGACAATATTATTCGGTATCTGTACCAGAACCCTTTGCTCGATAATTTAGCTGGTGAAGAGTACCGAAGTGCCAACTGCAAGGTGAGCATTGAGCACGTGCAGGTGAAATGCTCAACACTGAGTGGAGTGGGTTTCAACCACAAGTGGCAGCTTACGGTGGGTTCCCAAACTGACAATGGGGCAACGCTGTTGCAGTCCTCGTACCGGCCGCCAGAACTCAAGCAATGGTCAAACCCTGAGCTCGCAGTGGGCTTGAAAACCTCTGGGAGCCAAGCGCTCTATATTGAAGGCGACCATTTCGGGCCAGTTGACACAAACAACACGTTCACTGCCACTTATGCTAACCCAGGCTTGGTTGGGCTGGCTGGGAGCACGTTAACTGCGACTTGTGTGGTAGTGGAGGCCACTACGAAGGCTCTTTGTTACACGATTGAGGGTGTGGGCTACAATCACACATGGCAGGTCACTGTAGGTCACCAAACAGCCGACGACTCGAAGGTCCTTTACTCTTCATATTTGCCGCCCATTGTGCATTCGGTGTCGCCTGCTACGCCTGATGGTAAATTAAGCACAGAGGGCGGTGAATGGGTGTACATCAACGGATCGAACTTCGGACCCAACACGACGGACGCGCAAGCCCTGACTCACCGAGGGCCTTCTGAAGCAAATATCATCAATGCTTCGTATGCCAACCCAAGTCTTTTATCAGAGCGAGTCGGCGGTGCTCTCGCTGGGCTTACGTATCGCCCAACCGATTGCGAAGTTCTTGGGCATTCCCTCGCTCGCTGCCGGAGCCTTCCCGGCATCGGCTTTGGCCAGCTCTGGACGGTCACTATCGGTGACCAAGTTTGGCCAGTATACGAAGTCTCCAGCCGTTACGTGTCTGATGCAGTCTCCACTATTACAGAGGCGCAAACATCGTCGTACCGGCCGCCGCGCATTGCAAAATTGCTGGGACCAGAGGCACTGGGCGGTGCTTCGAGTCTTGGGCTTATGCTGAACGCGAGTGGCGGTGACGTGGTGGTTTTACAGGGGCGTGATTTTGGGCCGGATGATTGGTACCATTCGCAGTACTACGTGAGCTACCGCAACCCTGCTTTGGTAGGGCTAGCGTCGTATCTCTACGAGCCTAAGTGCAACATGACCGTGCCGCACCGCGAAATCACCTGCATTGCACAGCCTGGGGTGGGCTTTAACCATTCTTGGTCACTTGTAGTCGGAAACCAAACGCACCGGGGCTCGAAAGAGACTCAGTCGTCGTACAAAAGGCCTGAAATTTTCCATCTAGATGATGCTTCCATAGAGCCAGGCATCAACACCGACGGTACCTCACGTGTCACCATCACTGGCCGCAATTTCGGCCCTGTGGCAAGCAACAATTTAGCGGCCGCACGGTACTTGAACGCCGATGCATCCGTGAACCATCCTGATTTGCTGCTAGGTGCTGTGCACGATGTCACCTGCAATGTGTCGTCTCATGACACCGAAGCCGTGTGTGACGCTCAAGTGGGCGTTGGAGCAGGCATGCACTGGCGGCTTGATATTGGGCTGCAGTTAAGCGAGTACAGCTCGGACGCAGCGCGGTACCAAACGGCTGAAGTCCAAGAAATTTTCACGCCGGAAACGTTTACTTATTCCCCAGGCGAACAACCCGCAAATGTCTCAAGCGTTGTCTCCACATTATCCACAGCAGGTGGTGAAGTGGTGCTTTTGCGTGGCACAAACTTTGGCCCTGCGATTGGGCTAGGGCGCAGCCGATCACATGCATTGGACGGTGCCAATCCTGTCACTGTCACGTATGCAACTTATCCACGGCACTTCGGTTGGCAGGCCAACGACCCCACGCAACCAAGCTACCCACACGCACTTGAGAAAGAAACCCGCACCGCGCTTTGCAACGTCACCACTGACCACACGGTCATGCTTTGCCTCACGGAGGCGGGTGTGGGCACGCGGCATCATTGGACGGTGGTTGTAGGGGACCAAACCTCAAACTCAAGTACTTTCACGACGAGCTACACTCCACCGCGCATCGTAGGTGTAGACGCGTTGTCGTACGCACAGCGCTACGTGAGCAATTCAGAAGCTATTTTGGATGCTTCGGCAGCGCCACTGCAGGCGTTCAGCACCAAGTCTGCGAATGTGACCAAATTAGTGTTCAACACCACGGGTGGCGACTGGATCATCATTGACGGCACCAACTTTGGGCCTGTGAGTGCGAACAACAGCGTAAACGTGCAATTGTCCAACCCAGCGATTCGCTCTGCAGCCGACACCATGTACTTTCAATCGCCGCGGGGTGCGTATGTCGAGCTGGCGAACTGCAAAGTGACTGTAAATCATGTCAAGATCGAGTGCAACCTGCCACCTGGCGTAGGGTTTGATTTTACATGGACCGTCACGATTGGATCCCAGGAGTCCACAGCTTTAGAGAATTTTACGTCGTCGTACTCGAGACCGGTCGCCGAGTCGGTGACGTTGCTTGCCAGCTTGGATGTGGGCACCACATTAGGTAACCTGGACACAATCGGAGGTGACGTGCTTCTTTTCAAGGGGCGTAATTTCGGCCCCCGAGAGTCGAGCAACAAAGTCTACGCCACCTCGTTTTCCCACACATGCGAAGGCTGCGCAGTCGTGCACTTGAACTGGACTTGGCCTTATTTCCGGCCAACCTACAACTTCAAGTCCCCGAGCTGCGAAGTTACTGCCAACCACACCGAAATGACGTGTGTAGTGCCCGCTGGCGTTGGCCTGAACCACACCTGGACTCTGTACGTAGGTGCACAAGACTCGCTCGCGCTGAATGAGACCCAGACTTCTTACGAGTTGCCAGTGATTCAATTTTTGGCGCCCGTACTTGGCCCAACTCTTTCCGTCTCGAAGACAGTTGTTACGGTCTCAGGCAGGTACCTAGGCAGCCCAGAACTCGGGGCAGGTACCCTGCACGTTTATGCTTGTGAGGGAACGGCGGGTGAATCTGCTCCTGCATGCGAAGGCGGCGCTGGTACTCGGTATGAATTGGAGCGTTCAACAGAGACTCACGATGATGGGACCGTTACCTTCTTGGCGCCGCATCTGGGTGACGTGGATTATGTGCATGGCAACGGGCGAGAATGTGTCACTAGGTCTTCCACTTGCCTCGTGTTTGGCGACACTCCAATGACCTTTTCTGTAGGTGGAGTTGAGACCCCGGTGTCTCTCACATACCAGTATTATACTGTAAACGAAGTTTCGCCTGTAGATGCTCCGCAGACCACCGACCCTGCTTGCCTCACTTACGACTACATCACCGTTTCTGGCTACGGATTCTTGACGAGAGAATCGTATTTTTCGAAGAACCTTCATTTACAAGACGGCGAATATGCATCTCGAGGAGCACCTGAGACGTATCTCCTGCTCGCCGACAGCGCCTACGGCTACCCAAATTATCTCAACAGTGGGTACAAGCTCCTATCATGCCGAGTCATTGATACTTCAACAGTGGTGTGCCCGCTAACAGCTGGCTTTGAGCCTGCTTCACTCCTCGACACGTTTTACACTGAAGGTACCGTGGTCCTGGAGCCCGTGATGACCCAAAATACCAACCACTCGTGGGCGAGTACGCTGAATGACTTCACGTACTGGCGGCGCCCCGAGCTCAGTGCTTTGTTGGACGTGACTGGGCCGCGCAGTGGGCTCACGAATGTGACGGTGCTTGGGAAGTACTTCAAGGGTACTGGGCGTTTCTTCACCTACTTCGGTGACACTCCCGTGGAATGCAACATCTTGGGCGAGAGCCGTGCTGCTTGCACTACCCCACCAATCGATGAGTCCATTTTTGCGGGCGATTACTCTGGCAGGAAAGTGAACGTCAATATATCCGTGGACCCAAACTCGCTGTCACAGCCCATATGCTTATCATCATCGCCCGATGTGAACTTCTATTACCACCCAAAACGGTTTGAAGTGGACGGCCCCTTCCCATCGCTTGTGCCTGATACTGGTGACTCAACCCAGAGTATGCTCGTCGACGCATCGCCTTTCTTGGGAGAGGGCGGCCTGCGCTCTTTCGACTTCCATGAAAAAGGCACGCTGATGGTGGACAATGGTGCTGACGTGGTCGTTGCCATTCGGGAAGACCACCACGTCATTAACGTGTCCGTGGCGGGTGTAGTGGTGCCCGCGGGCAGCACTCGGCTCGTTCAAGTTCGCTTCAACACCATGGTGCAAATTGAGCTCGGGTACATGGCCAACGACTGCAGCGACGTGTACTTCTGGCGCGATGATTACGTCACTGAGCTCCAGTACTGGCTGCATCCCAACAGTTGTGACAGCACAGCCACTGAATTTATCGTTGAATTGCCTGGACCTATCAACCTTGACGCATCCTCATTGTCGAGCCAATTCTTCATGAGTTTCGGTTCAGGCACTGTCGCAGCTGCCATGGATGGTAACGCAGTCTTTGGTTTCGCCGATGGCCGAGCAACCCACGGCGCTGGCTACTTCTTGGTTGAGAACTGGGCATACCCTGACGCGATGGCGCAGCAGTTGTCGAGTGATTTTCGGTTTCGAAAGGTGATGGATCCTGACAGTGGTGACGATGACGGCAGCGCAGTTACTGCTGTGCAGTTCAAGGGATCTTGGTCACACCTTGTTTTCAGTCGCACAACCCGCACGTTTCAGCCTTCTCTGCGAGTCGACTGCGGGTGGAATGACGTGAATCCTGCCAGTGGAGCTTCTTATGTGTTGTCCTTAAGCGCTGATTCTAGCCACGCCTTCGTGCCTTTCACTGATCAGTCGTCGTCGCCAAACTACTACATTGCTGATGGTTC
>Ga0307982_1001210_pt1 | contig 20944 bp, 21 predicted proteins | sample OrgLakmetagen989_FD_201847 | JGI IMG/M metagenome (GOLD analysis project Ga0307982, IMG submission 201847) | Saline water microbial communities from Organic Lake, Antarctica - #989 | ecosystem: Environmental > Aquatic > Non-marine Saline and Alkaline > Saline | place: Antarctica: Organic Lake... | reverse complement strand
TAGAGATTCGAGTAATTAGTATCAGCTATACAGTACCATCGTACACATGGAGCATGCCCAACCGACTGCATCTCCAATTAGAGCCGGAAGAAGTGGGCTCTCTAGAAGGACTACTCCTTTGGCAGTCGATGCTTCGATTCCGCAGTTTGTATCGACGCTTCACTCTGCTCCGCACGCGGGGGTGCCGATAGCCACTTCCAGACGACCACAACATTCCTCTACCTCGGTCGATCTCCGCTCTGACCCAAAGCTAGACCTAGTGCTGGGCCGGCAAACGCGCTTGCTTAGAACCATGGAAAAAGCCTTCGACCGCGCGGTAATATATGACTCTGACTTCGACAACGCCACTCAAGCTGCCTTGCGTGCTCAGCGCTACGAGCGCTTCAAGAGACAGGAAGCCCTAAGCCGCCCTCGGCACCAATCACGCACCATTGCTCGGCCACGGCCAACTCCGACGGGCCCATCCGGGGCGCTTGCAGCCCACTCAGAAATGTGGATTCCCCGCGAGAGGAAGGCAGGCGAATCCCAACGCCAGTTGCGCGAAAGAGGGCAGGCGGGGACGGCGCTCCGTGCGAATGCTGAATCAGAGTACATGCGGCGGGCAAGCGGCGTCACTGCAGCGTTTCCGCCCACCTTTACGTGGTGGACCCCGAGCACCAGGCCCTGGGCGTTCCCTTCGCGGCCAACATCACCTTCAACTCCTCTGGTCGATGGAGAGTCAGGGTCAGGAAGCCCTACCTCTACTACGCAAAAGCTAGCTTCCAGCCTTCCGCAGGCTTCTTTGGCTTATTCCAGAAGGATACACAACCCAATTTGATTCATGAGCGGTGTTCCTTTCTACCATTTACGAGGATTATTCAAAGAATTTTTGGTTGCGCTTAAGATCCTTACGACTGCTTTTTAGTTAGTAGTTGATTAGCCCAATCAACAATAAACTGTCCCGCCTGGCCCGTATTTCGTGTAGAGTAATAAACCAGAACCCTTCTTGTAATTCGCTTTGGAGAGGAAAGAATGATGTACGCGAAGCACTTCGAAAAGTAACTTGTGATGCAGGCCCCGAGGGGTCCGAATTAGGCAGGTAACAGGTGGATACGGATACAGAGCAAAGCAACTTAAACTGTTAGCTATAAGAGGGGCCATTGAACTAATACCAGAAGAGGAGCCAACTAGACAATCAGAAAGCTATGCGGCCATGCCCGAATTTTCCGAAGTAGTTTCCTGTTGTGTTGATGAGTTGTTGTCGGCCTGATATCTGACTGGAAATCTCTAATGATCTGTACCAATCTGTGCACTGTACTGTAATCTTCAACACAGTACTGACGGTATGTATGTACTGTACAGATAATTAGTACCTAGTACCTAGTACGTGTACTGTATGCTGCACTGTACACTCTGTACTGTATTCGCACAGTAACCGCCAAACCGACAATGTGACATTGCCGATATGCGGACACGCTGATATTAACTAGCTGCTATGCTGCTGCTTCTTATGCTTCACAGCTCCTTGTCGTCTGATCTTGAATGACTTCTTGATTACGTTGTATATTTATTCACACGGCGTACTCACCAAAGGAGGGTATCCTACCGACTACCCGGCATTATTTGAGACAACTCACGAACAAATGCCTCCGAGATCGCTCAAGAAGAAGAAGTCAAGGCGCATAAAGGCTGCCTTGCCAATCCACCCTCAAGATCTACACGCATTGCGCTCAATCTTTGAGTCTACTGGCGGGCCGTTTGGCTGGAAAGTGAAAGTGAACTGGATGACAGCCGCACCGCTTGCGGAGTGGACTGGGGTATTAGTAGACGAGGATACGGGCCGCGTCAAAGAGCTCTGGCTGCGCGCTAATGGCTTGACCCAGGCTATGCCTGATGCCCTAGGCTTGCTTAGCGAGCTTCAAGTCTTAGACCTAGGAGAAAACCCAGGCCTAGGAGGACCCTTGCCTGCAGCTCTCGGAAATTTGCTTCACTTGCGCTTGCTCATGCTCGACGAATGCCAGCTGGATTTACCGTTAGCGAATAGCCCAGAGCCTTCGCTGCGCTATAGCAACCGAGAAGAAGTCTTGGCCATATTCAAAAGCATAGGAGGAACCATTGTGGCGAAGGTTCGAAATGTAGCAAGCTCGCCCCTCTATAGTAACTTGAAAAAAAAAAATAAGCGTTCAATGTGTTGAGAACACTCGTGCTTAAACCTTTCTTGACGCCCAGGTATGGTCATCTGATGCCTCGTTTTGCTCCTACACAATAGACATCTTGTGTCCTTGCTCTCGTGCGTTGTTGGTTGTATAGGACCGTCCAGCGCTTGCGCAACTCTTCTTAGCCTGGGGCGGCGTACACTGGTTGAAACAAACGAATTGGTGCTCCAGTGCACCTTTGGGCACTTGGCACGGAGTTACCACAGACGGTGGAGGCCATCACGGGTCTCCTCACGGTCGTGTCACCAAGTTATACCTCGGCGGGAATGGACTAGTGGGGAAACTGAGTGACGGTTCAGACGGCCTCCAAGCACTGCACAAACTCTTGAAGCTGTCGATGTTTGGGAACTTTTTGAGCGGAGCATGGCCCCAATGCTTGGCCATGCTTCCCCATTTGAATTACCTAGACCTCGAAGCCAACGATGGCTTACACTACATTGCCCCCTCGCCGCTGCTAGCCCTCGACAGCGAAGCTGCAGGAGGACAAAAGAACCAATCAGTGGCTGCACCTGGCGCTGTGAAGCTTGAGTGCAAAACGGTGCGTGGTGAATGATGCATGCTATAGGGTGCCATTTTCGAGTGGTTGGCGATGTGAAAAAGGGATAATTGGTGCTTTGTTTTTTTAAAAAAATACTACATCTCTCTATTCTGGATCAACTGACGTGGCATTCTACAGGTAGATGACCTCCGCGACCTGCTGCGTGCGCTCGGCTTAGAAGACTTGTACAAAAGAGAGGCAAGTGAGCGAAATAAAGGCACTACATCCTTAGTTACGCGTAGGCACAATACTACACAATTGAAAATTTGTCGTCGTTATGGTCCTTTGCTGACAATAACATCAATCGATAGGTAGCGAAGGAGAAGAAGCGGGAGCGGGAGCGGCAGGAAAAGATCGACGCAGCTGCCGCCAAAGCGCGCCTCGAAGCCGAAAGCGCAGCGGCCGCTCTGGCTGAAGCCTCCGCCAAAGCTGAAGCCGACCATGCAGTCCATGCTGCTGGAGTAGACGGAATGAAGTCCAACTTCTTGTCGCTGGCGAAGGCCAAGGAAGACGTGAGTTCTACTAATTGTGGTCGGACTGCTCAATTGTGGACCGCTTTCTTCCTGTACTTTGTGAGCATGTGGCCCTGATGATTTCATTGATAGTTTCCTAGGTCCCTGAATCTGAGTGATATGTCTCTATCTCATCTGTGCGACCTCATAACTATTAGGCACAAACTGCGTTGTTGAACGAGCGACCTGCCCTCTTAGCTTTTGGGGATGCTACTGGCCGCCGCATTCACTGGCGCGACAGCACTGGCTGGGACAGCAAAGACAGCGAGGCACCTAATGCGGCTGGGTCAGGCAAAGGAGGTGCTGGAGGGCACCGCGGTCATCACGGTTCAAGTGCTACTGCTGCATCCAAAGGAGCTGCCGCATCTCCTCCTCAAGCTGAACCCGTGAGCGAAGAGTGGTATGGGGTCACGCTCGAACCGCGGGGCAGTGGCCGCGTCGGAGGCTTGAAACTCAGCGCCAACGCGTTGACGGGCAACTTTGCGGCGGCAGGCGACTTGCTGTTTCCGGCCTTGAGCAAGCTCGTGTTGCTGGACCTGCGCGCCAACGCCCTCACGGGTACCTTGCCGTCCTCGATTGGGTCGTTGCGGAGCCTTGAAGAGCTTTACCTCAGCCTCAACTTTCTGGAAGGGCAGTTGCCAGACGACTTGGGCGACTGCAACCGGCTCAAGAAGTGCAGCCTCAACGGCAATCGCTTCAGCGGGCCCGTGCCTTTCGGCCTTGCGCGCTGCTCGGCGCTTCACTACTTGGACTTGTCGTGCAACCCGAAATTGGCGGTGCCGAAAGCCGCTAACCTCGAGTGCACTTCCCAAGTGAAAATCGTGAAGTTATTTGAGGATCTCGGAATTTTGAAGCGCCGCAATTAAAAATTCCTTTTCAGTTGTAGCAACTTTGCCCCGTCGGCTTCTTCTGAAATGCATAAGAGGACTAGAAAAGTATCCCAGAGGAGTAAGTAATGTGCTTCTTATATATGTGGCCTTGTGAGTGCGTTGTGCGTTGTGGGACGTTGGACTTTGAGTTAGCTGGTAACTTAGAGAATTTGTGTTGGTCCTCAGTCTTTTCTACCTGTGCGTGGTGCGTGGCGGATGCGCAAAAGCCCGTGTTGGGTGTTCGGGACTCATAATTTGGGTCCCTAGTTCATGACTTACTATAAGTTGCCTCTGCTCTTAGATCTTTAGCCCAAGATACTCTAAATCCTTACTTGGAGCCTTGGAGCTTGTAGTGAACAACCCAATTGCTAATTGCCAACAAGTCCGGGTGGTGACTCCCCGATGAAGCTCGATGTAATGTCCTTGCTTTATTCAGGAGAGCAGCAGTAAGATATTAGGGAGAGAGGGCTATGGCCACTTTCACTTGAAACCCAAAATGAAGGCTGTATAATTCAATCGCGAGTCGTGAGTCGTGAGTCGTGAGTGGCACTCCTGTAGTAAGCCACGATGGTACTGTACTATAGGAAGTGAGATCCGTTGACCCTGTTTTGGTTCGGGCCCCGAGGGGCCGGAATTAGAAGGCTGTTTTCGTGCCTTTTTGTCTTCTCTCGTTGAGCCGACTTCGTCGGCCGCTAACACTTCTTCGTTTACTTTTTGTTAGCCCCTCTCTGCTAGCAGCGTCGCTGCACAACGCACAGTTTACTGAAGCCCAAATCGCAAGCATTGTTAGCTTACCTAGGTTAGGTCAAATCTTCTTCGAGTCATCAGGTGGGCTGTTTCTTCATCATCTTTTTTATTGAATGTGCGGTGTGAAAGGGCTCATAACGTCTCATTTTGATTCCCCATTGCGATAAACAAATTCTAGGGCACACGTCGCGCTTTACGAGTTTAGCATAACATGGCGCAGCCCATGTCGTCAATGACGCCTAAATTTTTCGGATTAACTGCGCTCGGCGCACCCGACTCGTGGCACTTGAACTTAAATGGTACAGTGATGATAAACATCTTCACTGCGGACGATGTTGCCGCTGCTTACAAGCGCACGGAGCGCATCGAAGGCAAGGCCAAGGCCAAGGGCGCAGTGCTCGGTGATTTTCTGACAGAGCTATACCGCGGGGAGTATCCTCCAGTTGAATTACAGCGGCTGAAAGAAATTGTATCTCGCAGCGTCACCAACAGTTCAGGCGAGCTTGTGCCCCCCGAAGAGTTTGATGAGCTTGTGGGTTTGGCAGTCCTAGAAGACGCAGTCGAGCAGCTGAAACAAGTAGCGGAAGAGCAAGTTACGGATTCAGTGTACAACATGGGCAGCGGCTCAGAGCACGCTTCCAATGCGCTGTTTCGGGCTCATCGGTTCAAGCACACACGGTTGAAGGAGGGGCCTGAGGCCAAATACACTAAACCTGCCACTGCGTCCCAGGAGGTAATTCATACATCCACGAGCCCCCTCTCCCCCACATAATTAATATACAATGCTCCTTGTTTTCAATTCTATGCAGTTGTTTCTTTGACCTGTTTTTAGAATGGCTTGATACAAGTGCTTTCTTTTTAGTTGTCTCGCGTTGACGTACTCCTCCATCGTCGGGCTTTTTCTATTTGCCTGTCAGGTTGGGTGGTCAGCACCTGCCGAGCTCACTGACACATTGAAGACGAAGATCCATCCCAAGAAGAGTTGCGCTGAAACGAAGTACCAGGACGCACTCGTTAAGACTGGAATGACCTACCGATAGAGCTATTATTGAATTGGGCAAAGCGCCCCTGAGATCCGCTGATGCAAGGAGCGCGTTCGATACGAATTATGATTGCGATTGCTGTAATCAGGTGATTGTGTATTCAAATCCAATTCCGTGTTGTTGATGGGATTGGATTTATGAAGTTATGGCTTATAACAAGCGAGTTCGCGGGATTCGATCTAGATCTATCAGATAGCAGATAAAACATAAAAATGGGAAGAAGAAGAAGAAGAAGGGGAGTCTTAATAACTTAATACTGAATAAAGTTTCTTTGTTTTTGGGGAGTATTAACTAGACTAGACTAGACTAGACTAGCAAAAGGGAACCAAGGTGTAGATGATGCACGAATCATGAAGTGCTGCTTAAAAAGAAAATTGGGCTTGTGTGATTGATAGCTATCTCTCTAAGTTTACAGCTCTTTGAGGTGCGGCTAGTCTATGCTCCTGTGAATTCCTACTTCTCCTTCACCTTCCTCTTGACCTTCTGATTTCGGCCTTTGGAATATTTATGATAACGCAACATCGAGCTTCAGACCCCAAAACAACTAAATCTCTACCTATGCCAGTTTTACCTAGCCAAAACAACTGACTATTCTAGCTGCCCAGAGGCGGTGATTTGAAGCGCAGAGCGCGGCTCCACGCAAACTCTCGCTTCCCAATGCGCTGCGACCTCAACAGCGACCAAGCTTCGCGAAACCCGAACTCGCGGAGCCAAAGAGACCGCAGCTTCAGGGCACTGCTGGTATTCAAAAGATCCGAAACAGATAAACCTGTATTCGAAGGTATTGTGGTTGTAGAAGACGCCGAAGTACTCGTAAACTCAGCGCCAGCGGATCTACTGTGGTTGTCGTCAGCACCAGCATCGGCATCGGCATCAGCACCAGCATCAGCACCAGCATCAGCACCAGCATCAGCGCCAGCACCAGCTGCCATTTCTGGTTTCGGCGCCCCGAGCGCTCGACAAGTCTCCGAAATGGCTTCCCCTAATCCTACATTAGGGTCCAAGGAGTAACCACCTTCGAGACCTAAGACAAGCTTATCGCCCCATGAGCCTTCTCGGAGCATCGTCGCCATTTTACCGTAGTCGCTAGGGTTCAAATTCATGCCAGCGAGATGATCCGTTGCTGAAACAAAAAGACAAAAGTACTCCGTGAAATGCGCGTGCCAAATGATTACATTATGAAATAAATGCGAAATTAGATGATTTAGCTATATTAGCACATGGGCGTGAGTATCACGCATGCGAATTGGTCATCAGTAGCAGATAACACATTATAGAGAACATGCACACGGCCATGCTATTGCATTGATCAAGAACGTGAAGGCGAACATGCAAGCACATTCTCTACTTTAAATTACCAAGAGCATCGAAGCCAGCGCTGACAAAGACTAAGTCTGGTTGGAAGTCTTCTAACCACGGAAGCACCCTTTCTTTCAAAACAACCTGCCACGTAGAAAATGCATTTGGAGGACGAATACGTCGGATGCATGACAAAGAACGAACAGGCAAGCAGCAATCCAGGAAACCCGAAACAGAGAGTAACCGAGAAAAGGAGACGAGAGCAAGTCTTCTTACTGCATGTGTCTGCCAACCGTTCACAATTGCATGTGTCTGCTAATCTTCTCTCCTCCTTTCAAACCTCGTACTCTGGCCACTGGCAGCCAGCAGGCAGCGGCACATTCAGCACATTGTTGCTACTGCCCGTCTCCGTGACCAAGCCTGTGCGGGGGAAGCCGCCTTCTTCGTGCAGAGAGCAATAAGCGACGCGAGGATCGTCTCCCAGGAGCTGCTTATTGTTTTCGATATTTTTACCACATTAGAGGGATGATATACATAACATAAAATGGTACACATCAAGTGCACATCACTTCCTTTCATGGATGTATTACGTACTAGTAAGCAACAGGTGACATTGATATGGTAAACGGCGCACGAAATAAGGTAGCAAGATGAAACAAAGGGTCAAAGTGAGGAGGCCAACAGAACAGTAGATTGGAGAAATATTCATCACTAACCGCTTGTACTCCGTTGCCGTGATGAACGTCCCTGCAAACAAGAAGAGTCGTCACACAACCGTACAGACAAAGCAGAATGAGGCACAATTGCAAACAGAAACAATACGAACATTTCCTTACTCTTCCCAGTCCCTAATGCCTCTTTTCACGTACCAGTCTAAAATGGCCACTTTTTCGATGCCTTTCTCGCTCCCGTGCATCTCCAGAGCGTTCACCGCCGCAGCCGAGACAAAGTTGAAGGTGCAAAACCCCATTCCGTGAGCTTTCACTGCGTGATGCCCTGGCGGTCGCACCAAAGCAAAGCAAGGTCGATTGGTGGCGAGGGTGTGCTCTACTGCATCCAACCTACGTGATTGAACGAAGGAGGCTTATTAAAAGACACAAACGGGTTATGGGCAAGTTTTTCAATTATCGACCATAACAAGTGGAGACGAAGGACAATTCTTCAGGCGACCTAGTTCAAGCGAACAGGCTTAAGTTACTCACCACGCAGACTGCGCTAGTAGCGCTACTTCGTAGGTAAGCGGGGCAATATACGTGTCGGAGTCTAATTGGCCGCCACCGTCGCGGCATAGGGCCTCGAGGTATCGCACATAATCGAATTCGTGTACGCGCTCGACAGCTGCTAGCGCGTCGGCCCTAGCTTTTGATGCGTTGGGCTTTGAGGGTTCGGCTCCCGGAGTAGCCCTGTACAAAAAAATAGAATACGCACGCTGCTGTTGAATTGCCAACAGGTAACTAGATTCGTCAAGCTACAGACCAGATAATGACTCGTTGGTGTATCATTCATAACGCTTCATTTGAGACTTCTTCCAAACATAGCCCACAAATGACGCATTGAACCTACCAGTCGATAGCAGAGCCATCGCCCTCTAAGCGCTTCCAAGCTAGCTCAAGCCTTTCAGGGCACTCCGGGTGCGACCTTCCTTTCGGAGGCTTGTGCGACAGAAACAGCTTGCTCGTGATGACTCGGACTGGCGTAAGCTCACCCGCCAAGGCAGTGCTCAATCGCAACATGCGACAGCCACGATGCTGACGACTGAGCTTGAGTGCAGAGTCGAAAGCCTCCACGTTCACAGCTCGGGCTAGCAAAATCATGCATGTCCACCGAATAATGACTTCCCCAGCCATTTTTTTTGTGTTTAGGTGTAATTAGGTTAGAAACACAAACGTACTGTACTGTACAATAACATGTGATGCATGATGACGTAACGATACAACCTTGTTGTCCTCACTTCTCGCGTCTTGCTTCCGCCTTCCAGCAGGAAGCAATAAGCCGTAAGAAGCCACCAGCCACCAAGATAATGAGGGTATTTTTTCAGCTTGTGTCGTTGTCCTCCAGTCGGGAACTCTAACAGCAGACAAACTAGCTTGCTGATGCCTAGATATAAGGGCTAGGTTAATCCGCAGCAGCCATAGTAGGTGTGGAAAGCATCTGTACCTACTACTAAGTAGCTAGGCTATTCCCATTCTGTCAGTAGTGAGAAGCACAGAAGCGCTCGTTCTCAGTTGCTACTTGTACTTAATTTCGTGTATAATTTCGTGTATCAGCTTTTGAGTAAGCAATATGGATTGCCCAATATTGAAACCGTTTGGCCTGACGTACGTGCAATATGTCAGCGGCGATCATCTCGGCCTCGTACTCAGTGTAATTACTTTGTTTCCAATCCTAATTCCTGCCCAGCTGGTTGCTCTGGTCTTAATTCAAAGAGACTGGGATACGTTTGTGTTTCTCGTTGGCAATCTCGTAAATGTAGCACTTAATGGTGTACTGAAGCGTGTCGTGAGAGAGTCCAGGCCTTTGAGCTCATGTGGTGCTGGCGTATCGCCTTTTGAAGCAGGAAGTCACGAAGAGTTTGGAATGCCGTCGAATCATGCCCAGTTCATGGGCTTTGTCGCTATGTTTTCCACGCTATACCTTCAAGTTAGGTCAAAGAGGTCAATGCTTGAAAAGGTCGGCACAGTTGTGGGTACTTGGTGTGCGGCGGTGCTGTGTTCGTATTCGAGAGTCTACCTCGGGTACCATACTTCACTTCAGGTTGTTGTGGGCACAGGAGTGGGTGCTTTATTTGGTATCATTTGGTTTGCACTTTATGCTTACTATCTTGAGCACTTGGGAGAACAGATGTTCAAGATGATATCATCCATTTATCCGACACTCTTTGCGCAAACCAAGTGTGGAATGCATCAACTCAGTGATAAGGTTCTTGGACTTTCTTGGAACAACCAAAAGACAATCCATGCAAAAGTAGTGACACACAACATATCTCATTGTCAAGCGGAAACCAGTTTCGCAGATGATATTGAATTGCTGCGTCAGCAAAATGCCGATGTCATTTGCTTGCAGGAAGTGATTGGAACATCGTTGCGTCGAACAATTGCGCACTCAATTGCTATCGAACTGCGCATGTTTTGTGTCTTTGTTGAGGCCACTCATGGCAAATGCTATGGAAATGCTATCTTATCTCACTGGCCCATTCATAGCGTAGAGAGCATCAATTTATCATCTACCACAAAAACGGATCACAGTGGTTCTATCAGAACTGGGGATGCCGAGCAAAGCGTAGCTCTTGCTGCAGTCATTTGCCCTTTTCGTGACTTACCTGATCGGGATCTCTTAGTCATTTGTTCACACTTCGGCAAGTCAAGTGAGCAGTGCTTGTCTCAAGAAGAGGCGCTTGACGAATACCTCAAAAAGCAGAACCACTCGCACGCAATAATAGCTGGTGATTTTGACAAAGAATCCGGATCACCTTTCATTCGAGAAATGGTAATGTGAACTGTGCTGCCTCGCAGTCGCGCTGGCTTTCTATACATAAAGGACACTGCTTTAGAACTAGGAGCTAGAGCTAGAGGACTGGTGGAAGGCTAGAAGTGTCAACTGTCCCTTCAAGGGCCTTCACTATTCTTATACTTCGATTTCATTCCTTTTTGATATCTCCCTAATTCGAATTTGACTTGCGTATCGCTCGTGCGAGCACCTTAACTCCAGCCCGGAATACATGTTGAAACTTATAGCTCTTGGCTGGTGGGTTCTGTGCCCTTGAGTATCTAGGTATCAGTCCGTGTTAGACCTTACTGTTAGACGGGTATATATCAGTGCTTAAATTACAGCACGAAAGTGAGGTGTGCTCGATGGCTGAGCTTTGAACCAATGGGCAATAGAGCACACCGCAATTAAGCCCAGTAGACCAAGCCAAAATGAATGGTTTACGTTGAGCCATATTTCGGCACTTCAATTTGAAAACCGTGCAGGGAGGTTGTGGTTCAGAGGGTCTGGAAAAATGGCGCGTGCTCTGGGCCGACACTTGCAACAGTCCCAAACGCCAGGCATGCAAGGGTCCTACGAGAAGAAAGTGAGCGCGCAACAGATAGGAGAAGAGGCGCTTAAAGTAACGAGGAAGGACAGAAAACTACTCTCTCAGATGACGTCTAAATCATAACCTCAAGAGAAAGATATGAAGCGCTTCAACATGTAAAACAAACACTTGAGAGAATAAAACAAGGAACGTGATTCTTCTTGCACAACTCCAGTGTTTGCACAGTAAAGAATGTGTAGTACATATGAAAACCTCGAGTGTTTGCATAGTAAACATTGTGCAGTAGAAGGACCTCGAGGTGCTCAGCATAAGTGGTCTTGGAGTAGTGCGTGCAAAAGTCTGCGTAATTTTCCACCGACTCGCACAAGCTCTTAGGGCTGTGCCGAAACCACCGCTCAGCTTCCGGTATGCTGTCCATCGCATTCTCAGACAGCTTGACCTGCGTTAATACGCGAGGGAGCATGGCATGGAAGGATAAATCATCAAATCATCAGCGAAAACTCAATGGCAAAGTTGCTGATGAAAAAGAATAACACAAAAAGAAGGGTTGATTTTGCGCGCGCCGTGACCTGAAGAAATGCGCTGAGTTTTCGAATCGCAGCGCGATGGTTGGACGTGAGCTCTTCGTAGGTCATCGTTAACGTAGGCACCGCCAAGTACTCTACCGCTGCGTCGAGCAATTTCTCGCGCTGGCTCACCTAGCAGTGCAGAAAGATTCGCCATGTGTTGAGAAGACGACGAACTGGAAAACAAATTGGAAGGCTTAACTAGTCATATTTATTCCTTGTGTTTTCATAAATCGAAGCAACAAGTGCGAATGTACCATGGCCAAAATGTCATCCAGCGCGTTGCGGTCCGTCACTGCTTTCGGCGCATCCCGCGGCTTAGCCGACGGCCCGCGCACTAACTTGCCGTTCTTGCCAAGCTCCACTGGACGCTTTTTCCAGTATATCGACAGCGCCTGCACGAAATGTTTGTAAGTTGAAATGGTGGGAGGGCTGCTTACTTTCTACAAGTGCGTAAATAAAACATCCCTTGTCTAAAATGTCACTCTGTTCATGAATTGGTTGCCTATTATCAGAATGGAATGGCGCTATTTACCTGCTCCAGTCGGTTTGTGCGCTTCATGCGAACCAGTCGGACTCCGCCATTGTGCAGCTCCTCTTTCACCCGAGCCCACTTGCTGCCTTTGCGGTCGCTGAGCATGCCACCCGTGAACAGCCGTGTTTTGAAACCAAACGCCCGCACGTAGGTAGCGTCACATCGCTCACCCTGCAAATAGAGTATAGAAGGGGTCAGGTGTGCAAATAGCTAGTTTTCTTACCCTCAATGCAGATCTTTGAAAGCAATGAGAGCAGAACTCGAAACGAGCTCGGTTGGCATAGGAAAAGTCCCGCGTGTACCTCAATGCTTTCGCCGACTTCCTTCACTCGACAAGGTAACGCGTGCTGAATGAGCTTGCCCTTCCAGAGTCGCCACGCACGGCGCCAGGCCTCACCTCGCCGCTCTCGCCCGTTTGAGTGCTCCGAGTACACTTCTAGGCTAGGCGGAGTCAGCACTACCCGTAGCCAACCAACTTGTCGTTTGCCGTTCTGAGCCTTTCGCTGGCTGCCCGCATCGCAATAATCATCGAGCGGCTCGTGACCAATCACACACACGGAAGGGTTCACTGACAGCTCCTGCATCAGCCACGACGATCCTACCGAAGTAGTGAATACCAACATGAACGGAAGCGGCTTTTCGTTGGGCAGCGGCGCCTCAGCGTTCCATACGCCGAGCCGTCGGTGCTGTTGCAACGAAGTTGAATTGCCATACATTGAAACCGAATCCAAGATACGCTTCTGGTCATCACTAGAGTCGATTGATCCTCTATGCCAGGTAGTTGAGTTGTTTCTTGGCAGGACATTATTAGGAATTCTCCCAAGACTAACCGTCCTAGAATTCAAGACGACTAGCCAAACGAATCCGAGTCTTAGCCTTCCACTCAATCGCATGGTATGAACGCAAAAAGCACCTTGCCTCAGCTATGCTATAAGCTGACTACGGCTTCCTTCGTGCAGAGACAATAGCATTTTTGGATCTAAGTATGATCTATGATGGCAAAGCAGCTGATCACTTCCACACGCAACTACGGGGCACACGCCCCTACGGGTCGCTTGAACATCGCTACGGGGTGCTGACCCCTACGGGGCGGATAGGTACAGTACAGTCAGTTCCGGGTGATAAGGGTGGGGAAATTTGGTCTTAACCCTTGTTCTCTTAGCCAATCCCTTGTTTTTCTGCTTGGAACCCTCGTTCTCTTAGTAGCCTTCAACAGGGGAATGCACTGAGTTGAGTGGCGGCGGTGTGTAAATGCGGATTAAACCCTTGTTCTCTTAGTGAAAAACACCAAATTTCTACTCTCGTTCCCTTAACGTGACAACCTCTTATCACCCGGAAATGGCTGTACACATCACAGTACAGTTAGTCGGTTTAGTCGATAGTCGAGTCTAGAATCCAGGCAGAACACAGAGCAAGGTAAGTGCACGGTTGTAAGGGCCGTGCAAAAAAACGAACCTCCCGCTCCAGAAGGCCGATTGGGCTCTACCTGGATTGAATTAATTGGTGTCTAATCATAACTCTATCCATAGACACCAACGCTGACGCTAAAGCACAGCCACATCAAATCTGATTACTCACGTACACGTAGTTAATTGAATTGTTTTTCCTATGCAGGTATAACTAGTGAACCCAGTTCTCTGTGTTTGGGTTGTACATGTCTGAAGCGCCATGTCTAATTAAGCAGGTAAACAGCAAACGTCGCTGCTTATCATCATAATCGCAAAGCCGAGTTCAAAATTATCACATAAACCTCTTCGTAGCTCTATGCTGCAGTAGCCGAAGCGGAGTCAACAATCACCGAGGCTGAATCGCCAACCTAATTAGAACAACCCAGTGGACGGTGTTATTTGCGTAAGCACATGCAAATGGTATAGAATTACTGTAGGATGGAGTCTTCAAGATAGAAAAACAATCAAATTGCCTTGGTAACGACGTCGATCGCATCAAAGGATTCCTCTAATTCGTCTGCAGCGCTATCCTGAAGTATCAGCAAGACTGTCTCGAAGCCTCGCTCTCGATCGAGAGTACTTAACAAACCAGAGGACACCGTGGATGTTTCTACTGGTGCAACTGCTGTGCCATTTGTTATTGTGGGCGCTGTCTCTGGCCTTGTGGTCAACGTTCGTAAGAGTTGGGCCACCTATAGGGACTTTGAGTCAGCAATCTTAAAATATGGGAAGATGCAGTATCGTTCTGAAGAAAGGCAAATTTGCTGGACTATACTAAAGTGTACAAGAACAGTTATTAAAGACGTACAGGACGGTTAAGCAGGGGTTCAACAACCAGAAGAAACGACCTGACGCTCAGCAGGGAGCCTCACTTTCTTTTACCTTCGCTCGGCCGTGAGTATCCAAGTGCACCATTGCTTCGTCCAACACTAGCAAATTGCAGCTTAACTTGCCGCGCCGCCTTGCTAGTTCTGTGAACGCTAAGGAAAGCGAAAGGGACGCGCGGCGCCACTGCCCCCCGCTCAATTGGGCCAATGAGCGCTCGACGAAGCGACCACCGCCTGCGCGCACCCATACGCGGCGCTGTACCTTGTGGTGGTGGTTGTGGCGGTGCATGCACACCATATGCATGTGAGTGGCACAACCAAGTTGCACCAATATCCCCCGTCGAATGGATAAGTCCAAATCATTCGTGAAACCAAAAACGAAGAAGCAGAAGAAGAGAGGCGAAAGGAGTCAGGTTGCGCAGTCACGGTGAGGAATATTAAACAAAAAAGCCGACGCGTATCGCTACGAACTTTTCTCTCCTCTGAGTCAGACCAGCTCTCCTCATACAAGCCCCTCTCCCCCATGGCTTCTCACCTATGCAACCACCCACTCACCCGATCTCCATCGAGCCGCAGTCGAAGGGCGAGGGCGCCGTCGCTGAGCGCTGCCAAGTAGCCATGAGCCACGCCCTCGAGCTCAGCGACGAATTCGCCCAACACAAACGCGGGAGCGCCGCGCGGCCCTGTCGAACAAGATTAGGATGATAGACTTCAGAGTTGCCGAATTCAAACGAAATCTGTAATGACAGGATTACATAAGAAATGAGTATTGGCAAGTCAGCAGCCTCCCGTTTGTCCTCCCAACTCCTCCAGAGACCTATACTGACCAAAGAGTTCCGTGATGGCGGTATAAAGCTGCGTCTTGCGCTCCGCATCTGCTAATTGAGCTTCGAGAGCAACTACTTCCGCTGCAGCAGTTGCAGCGTGGCTAGCGGCTGAGGTGGCGGCGGCCGTCACCGAATCCACTGTTCAAATGTTTTACGATATAGAAAATGGCACGCGCTACTTCGTAAGAAAACGCACGATTTTGAAAAAACACATAAACCCACACACAAAATGTCCGCTACTTGATTTCACCACACATCCGCGCACAAGTACACTCGTACACACACCCTCAAAGGCGAGCCGTCCTCGTCGTTCGGTTCTCCACATGGCAGCAGCGCGCTCCGACGCTGCGGCTTCTTTCTGCCATGCATCCGCCGCTGCAGCTGCCGTGGCGGCCGCCCGTGCCCTCTGCACCTCTTCGGTGGCTGCTACTGCTCTCCTGCGCGCTTCCGTGGCAGCATTTGCCTCTGCTTCTGCAGCTGCTCCTGCGGTTGAGCTTTCGAGCCGCACCCGATGCAGCTCTTTCTTAGCGCTTTCCACCACTTTGTGGGTGTCTACCAATCGCAGCACTATTCGCTGCAAGGTAGATGCCGCCCGTGCAGAGTCAACAGCAGCTTTCTCTAACTTGGTAGCTTTTCCGACGTCGTTTTTGGCACTGGAGACGGCGGTTTCTAAAGATGACACATGAGACGCCAATTGACCCTCTTTCAACGGCTGTCCACAGGCGCCACACACCGCCACCGGCGAAAGGTCAACACCAGCAGTGGCAGCATCGGGAACTGTGCTGTGCGCAACTACGGAATGAGCGGTGTCTGCCACTTGAAGCGCTTCTAAGGCGCTGGCCAAGCGCGCAGTCGCAGTCGCGGTCGAGCGAAGCGCTTCACCGGCAGCATCTTTGGCTAGCCGCACGCGCTTTTCTGCGAATGAGCGCGCGCTTTCAATCAATGACAAAATACCTTGCCCGTCATCGTGACTGTCGTCATTTGCTACTTTCGGCACGACATCCTGTGCAAAAAGACAAGAAATAAACACGTAAGTAATTGCAATTACCACCCCTTTGAATCGCAGGGACCGTACATACCTCCAATGCCAGCCAAACGTCTTTTTCTTCATCCTCACTTGATAAAGAACTCACAGAAGCCAGTCCTTCGGTGACAGCTGCTGTCAACGCAGACGTTGCCTGAGCCACATTGACTTCGGTCCTACGGCTTAGTTCTAATGAGCGCATAGCTTCGATGTTTGCTCCGCGCGCACGTTCTTCTGCTCTTGCAGCGATCAAATTCGCGCGCTCTGTTGCAGTTGCAGCTACATTCAATGCCTCGTTGGCTTCTTTAACGGATAGTTCCGTCATTGTTCCATCTGGTTGCATGTCAGGTACTGAAGAAGGCAAGGGTGCTGCTTCAAGATCAGTGGCTGCATTCGCAGGCTCTTGAAGTTTTTCCAGTTCATGTGCCACTGAAGCCTTAGTACGAGCAGCAGCATCTGCAGCGACATTGGCGGCTGTCGCGCGCAAATCCGCATCCTTTCTTCGAATTTCCCGTTGCGCTGACAACCGAGCAGCTTCCAACCGATTCGTCTATGAAGTATCATGTCCTTGTAAATAACAAGCTCATTGTATGAGAATTGGAAGTCAGGCAAAGATGTGCTTCTAAGACTTACTTTAACAAGGGCCTTGGCGAGGGCATTTGCATCTGCCCAAATGTTCAATGGAACAACGGCTGACAGTTCTTCCTTGAACGCAACGTCCGGCAGCTCCAAGAGCCCTGCGACTGGATGCTGCCCATAAAAGACGCACCTGAAGAGAGGAAGACAAATTTGTTAAAAATTCTCATGAGAGAAATAGATACTTTTAAAGAGAATAGAATGTACAAACAAATCTTGGATTTGCTCTATTTCCTTATAAAACACCAAAGATAGGACACACCTCGAGAGTAAGCTGGTGGTAAACCCAAGCCTCTCTTCAACGAGAGCTTGCGTGTCGCGCACTGCTTGTGTCGCCAAATTCACACCGTCGACAACGAACGAAAGCTTGGGCGACGCATTGTTGCCGCTCGAGCGCTGCCGCACGATTTCAAACGCGGACCCGTCTGCACTCTGTCCACGCACTGTGACTTTCGCCCACGAAGTCCCAGTTTTCGGCACGGCTTCAGCAATGATATCGGCTGACGACTTGTGCACCACGTCACCGACGGAAGCGTCAATACCGCCTGCAGGCCGTGGATCAGTGCGGCCAGTGAGGCCCCACAACGCCGCCATAGCGAGGGCCGTCTTGCCGGCGCCATTCGATTTCCCCTCTAAACCAGTGCTTGCGCCGTCCTGGTCCTCGTGGAGGCCCCGAATGAGAACCAGGCCCCGCCGGCCCAATGGATACGTGGTTGGCGGTTGACCAAAAGGGCCATAGCCCTCCACTGTTATCGACGATAGCTCAAGAACCCCTGTGGGGTTGCTTCTTTCACTTTGTGTGGATGTAGTGTTGCCGCTAGAATCAGGCACGCGTGAAGGCATCGCAGTCGAGGTCCCAGCACTGTCCACATCGGCTAGTAGTCGCAGCGCCTCTTTGAACCCATCGTAACCTAAGGCTGTTCCTTTAAGCAATTTCTTAAGCTCGGAATCAGTGGAAACTAAAGCACTTACTCCTCTGACCACTTTGCCACCTTCTTGATCCTCAGCTGGATCTTGACCAAACGTGTGCTCAACATATGCGCGAAACAAATTTTCAGGCGCAAGTGCTTCGACGCTCTTTCGTGGTGGCACCGGAGAGTCTTCAACATTTACCTTATCACTTAAAGGCCAGCCATCGAAAGCACTTGACGCAGCCTCCTCGAATTGTTCCATGGTTAAAGGTTCGTCAGGCACGTAATCTAACCGTCGGGCAGGAGGCCTTCGGAGTTCAACCAGGACACCTTTATCGCGAAGTGCGCGCACTTCGGCGAGTGCTTGGGCAGAAACCCGACCAGACGACACCTCCACGATAAGACGATCGCCAGGCCGAGGGGTGGGTAAGGCTTCATCGTCGGTTGAAGAAGATGCGTCTGATGAGCCACCATGTGGGCTGGGCGGCATCGGACCAGGAGCATTGAAGACAAGGCCACTGTCGCTGTTTTCGATATCGTCGCCGCCGTATTCGCCTGAAGTCATAGGTAAATCTTTCACAGTAGCACGAAAGTGTCGCCGCCCAATGGTGATCTCAGTGGAACTTACACATTGCCACTGGCTCCTGAAATATGCTGAAGATGTCGCGTTCTTTTCGAGACTTACTTTGCTCCGGGCATAGATTAGGAGGGCCTTGCGCTCACCAGCTTCCGAGTGCGAAGTTTGCCAAAGCGATCCACAATAGCGCACAACTCGCCCAGCACCACGCACGATGTGGGGCTTGTGGAAATGCCCTGACACGATTGGATTCAAGGGCCAGTCTTTTGAATATTGTTCATTGCTGCTACTTTTCTTCAAATCGTCAGCAGAGGGTTGTATCGAAGGTAGCGGGAAGTCTGCAGGTGCAATCCCTCGACGCGTGGTAAGGCCGTCATTCATTCGAGCACCAGTAACCTGTAAAGTGAAAATTTATAGATGATAAGAGGTGTAGGTATCTGCAGTGAAATGAACTAGACATAAGCCGCTCACCTCAGCATGGCAAAACACAGCACTAGCTTCCAGAGCTTGAGGCGATCGCAAAACTTCAGCTAAAGCCTCTTGGTCTCGCATGTAAGGCACCCATAAAGCTCCCAGAAAGACTGACGGCTTGTCAATAACCACGCATTGTTTTGGACCTGCCCGGCGGAGGGCGAAGGCGAGAGGTGTCAAAGCGTGTTCAAGCCCTCCAAGAGACACTTGGTCATGATTTCCTGGCAGCAATATCACTGGAGCTTCCCACTCTGACAACGCATCGAGGCAGGCATTCAAAACCTTAACATTCAGACTCCCACGCACATGCCACCAATCCCCAAGGAATGCAATTCCTGCACCGCGTTGCTGAGCTGTACGGTGAACTGTTTCAAGAACCTCGAGGCATGTAGGGAGGGAGCGATCGCTTAAATGCAAGTCGCTAAATACTACCCATTCTGATACATCTGCGTGAGGGACATTTCGTTCGTTGATAATAGGCAGCTCTAGTCGTGGCCTCGTAACATCCACGTGATGAGATTGCCTGCTAGAAATTATCCTCCTTGGCAGTACATGAAGTGATGAAGGTAGCCATGCATTCGATGGAATGAATGATACCGCGATTAAAAGAGCTGATGCTATATGCATAGTGATAGACGCAATAAGATTTAGCTCAATGTTATGCTTTTATTAAGCTATCATAAATCTCAGCCAGCACGTCATGCGATAAGACGCTACAACACAAGTACATCACGGGGTTACTGTATCTTCATTGCTTTTGCTTTGCTTTCCTGCTCCTGGATTTTGGTACCGTATCTTCGTCACAAAGCTAATATGATACAAATATGGGAAATATTTCATGTTCTATATTGAGGTTCTTCATCAAAGTACCCGTTCTTTCCGAAGATCTAAAAACCTTGATCGGGAGAATGCAGCTTTTCTTGTTCTGGGGTGGTTCTTTCCGAAACAGCTTCACAGAAAAGCTGACAAGCTCGATACTGGCTTCGGAGGTCCAGTTCAATCTCGTCCATTTTTTGAAAAAATGTTGCTAACTTCTCGTCCGCATTAACGTCAATGATGCGAGCAAAAGACCAGAGCCGCCCTCGAAAACTACACAGATTTTGATCTTAGATCGATATAAGAAAAAAAAATAGAGTAGGCACTCTGAAGCAAAACATATGTCATGCTAGCTAACACAGAGGGTCAGCCGTCTAGCCTGCAAGTGAAGGTACTTAGATGAGAGACATGGCATGCTAGCAAGAACAGAGATCCATCAACCTAGCATGCAAGAGGAAGCAACCAAAAGCCAGACAAGACATGCTAGCAAACATCTCAACACACAAAAGAAGTCACGGAAGGCACACAGATGGCAACCAAGGTGAAGCGATAGGCAACCAAGCTCCAGGCCTTGTCACCGTCAAGGGTGAGTCGAGTTAGCGAACCCGTTCAGTGGCAAAAATTCGTCTATGGTTCTGATCGACGACAGTGTCAACCATGCATTATCTGATTCGGACACAAAAAAAATCATCGGTCGAAAAGGCGTTTCAAAAGAATAGTAAGAAGGCGAAATCCTTTGCACAGGAAGTGCATGAACGTCTGGCGCTCACCTGAGAACTCGAACTCGAACTAATACAAACCCAAATAACACAGAAGCCAATGCTGCGGGCAGAAGTGGGAAAGCGCGTGCGTTGCGCAAACAAAGCAAGTGCGGAATGTATCATGAGGGGGAGGGGCATTGGCCAAACTTCTCGCAAATATTGCAAAAAAAGCGAGGCATTTGTGAGTAGCGCGCACTCCGCAGAAACAATAAAGAGGAAGGCGCGCGAGCTTAGCTCGTGACGTGCGGAACACGAAGTTCCATTGGCAGAGGTCAAAATTTGCCTTTCAGCGCGCAGGGCACCTAT
>Ga0307982_1001209_pt1 | contig 20946 bp, 17 predicted proteins | sample OrgLakmetagen989_FD_201847 | JGI IMG/M metagenome (GOLD analysis project Ga0307982, IMG submission 201847) | Saline water microbial communities from Organic Lake, Antarctica - #989 | ecosystem: Environmental > Aquatic > Non-marine Saline and Alkaline > Saline | place: Antarctica: Organic Lake... | reverse complement strand
AAATGATGTAACTCACAGGTAAATGTAGGTATTGGGCTGCTTTGAGTAGGCTGGGAAAGACCCCCCCCCATCGGTCTCCCCCCCATGAGGGGCGGATCGCTACCACTGCACCCCCTCAGGCAAAATGGTGTAGTGCTCATCAGCTACTCATACCCACGTGGCTGCTGAAATGTGTTTCTGCCAACTGCATGCACCTCTATTTGGTGGCAGCGTGACGCCTTGACCGCTTGCGCAGCAGCAGCCCCCTCAACGAGGAATGGTGCGTATGGTCAAGGAAGGTAGAACACAAGAAAAGTTCTGAGAGGATGGGGCAATAAAGCCCGAGCTGTAGTGTCCTTGCACTAAAAGAGAACCAGTGTGTCAATCGTTGGCAGTATCATGACCATGGGACCGGCAGCGTGCCCCTACATCTGCTCAAATCGCGCACGATGAATGACACCTATTGATATTTACGATACAGCATCTGGACTGTGCACTGGGCCATTGAATGTTCGCTTCATAGTGATGCAGGGGGGTGGGGGGTGCGTCGCAGTGCACTACCTGTACAAGGATGTGCCAGCCACCTGTTGACACTTCTGTGCACAGGATAAGGCGATGTTATCCATTGTGACAAGCAAGCGGCCAATACATTGAGGTGGGCGGGCGTGCTGAGGACGGGTGCCCAGACGGAGCACCGTGGCAAGCACTCCAGAGCGTCTCAGCCTGTCATCGCCTCCCAAGTCTAAGAGCAAAACGCGCCCTGGGCTGGAGATGGGCCAACAAAAAACTCAAGCACACCCCCATCCTGTATCTGGGTATGCTGCAGGAAGGGTGCCATCACTGCTTGTCCATTCCACAGCACTGACTGCACATACGCGTTGCCCTGGACAGCTGGGTTCTTGCCGGCTGCGTGCACATCCCCCGCATGCATAGCTGCTGAAGCAGCTTGTGCTTGCAGATATTTATGGGTGCATTGTGCATGCGCTTCACTGGGCTGTGCTGCTTCAACTGCCCGGGCAGCACAGCGCTTCAAAGCAGACAGCACATCCTCGGATGGCACATGCCCCTCAGTGCTGGAAGCACGAGGAACTGCGTCATTGGCAGGGAATGAGACGTCTGTCCAGTTGTGCACAATGACTTGCAGGGTGTGTCCGCTTGCAAGCTGCAGCGAAGCTTCGGGCAGCTGGGGCACGCCAAGGGTGTACAGGGGGGTGCCCGTCACAGGGTATAGCCCCAGCGACGCCCACACCACCCACGCCGCCATGGTGCCGTAGTCATCGTTTCCAGGGATGCCTGATGGCTGGGTGGAGTAGATGCTTCCGCTTCTGAGCGCCCACTGGGCCCATAGCTGTGCCTGGGGGGCGTAGGGGTGGCACACGCCGGAGGCACCCCCAGGGGCGGGCACCGCCATCCAGTTGAACAGCCAGATTTGCAGCAAGTCCGGTTCGTTCCCCGCCCAGTAAAAGGGGTTGGGGAGCACGTTGCCCAGGGGCCAGGTGGGGGTGCCTTGCATGATGGCGCTGAGGTTGCCCCCTGCCGCGGTGGGCCCACCCCACAGCTGCAGCAGGCCTGGCACGTCGCCGGGCACAAACCAGGACCACTGGTTGCTGCCTCCCTCTGTAAATCCGTATTCAAAAGGAAATGGGATGTCCGGGTCCTCACAGCTGAAGCTGCCATTGGCCCAGCGGGGACACATTCGGGTGGCCCCAGCGCTCCAGGCATTCCTGTATGCCCCAGCCAGCTTCTTCAGCGGGGCCAGCACGGCGTCGCCCAGGCCTGCAGCGCTGCCCAGGGAGGCAGCTGCGCTGGCGTCGTACGCCAGGGCCAGCGTGTGGCTGGCACCCTTGCTTGATTTCTCCTGAGAAACAAAGCCCAGGTCTGTCATGCCTAGTTTGGAGGCCTTGTCAGTGACACTTGCGTTGGCAGCTGCGAAGGCCTCGGCGCACGTCACCTCGTGTGCTGCCATGGCATTGCAGCCCAGCTTGGCGGCCACGTCAGCCAGCACAGGGACACCATGAGACCCGATCATGCAGCCCGTGTATGCGTTTGCCAGTGGCCACACTGGCAGAGTCCCCCCCGTGCGCCAAGCGTTCACGAGGCTCCATGCTGTGTCCAGCGCAGCCGCTGGATCCGTCAGCGTCATGAGCGGGGCCTGGGTGCGGTGGATGTCCCACAGAGACATATCAGACAAAGCCCGAACACCAGCAGGAACAGTGCCCACCGAACCTGTTCCACTTGAGCTGAAGGCTGGGTATCGGCCGTCAGACTCGCTGTATGTGGTGGGCGCTTGGGCAGAGCGGTACCACGCCGCTGCAAGCAGCTCCCAGGAGTAGGGGGGGGTGCCTGCTGAAGGAGCGGGGGCTTGAAGCTTTGCAAAGTGGGGCCCCCATGAGGCCACTGACTTGCTGCTTGCTTGCCGGAAGGTGATGCAGTCGAACCCACCACTCGGGGGGCATTGGTCGGACTGCAGATTGGCCACAGCTGAAGAGGGAGACACGAAACTGATTCCTACACGAACAGTCCACGTGACAGCAGCACCGGACATGGCCTGCAGGGTGCCACCCAGGGACCCGCTTGTTGTGTTCAGCCCGGCTTGGCTGGTCACAAGTGAGGGGGACACCAGCGCCCCTGCCCGCCACCCCCCCACAGACATGGAAATAGCCCCCCCTGACTGGGATGCAGCTGACACAATTGCATGCAGATAAATGGGCAAGTAACCACCGTTGGCCCTACGCGAGAGACTCCCCACCATATGTACAGTCGCTGAGAGGCGCGCGGTGGTGCAGGTGGCATTCCCCAGCGCCGGGGATTCACAAGCCACCGTCAGCGATGCATACTGGCAGGCCTTGGGGACGTCAGCCATGGCATTATGGCACACATCAAGCAGCAGTGTGCTGCTGTTGGTGGCGCTACCTTGCGCTGCTGCGTACTGATGCACTCCGCTGTGGGTGCCGGTGGCGGCCAGCGTCACGTTCACCCCCGGGTCTTCCAGGAACACAGAATAGCGACCAGGAACAGCAGTCTCAGTGTCATGTGAAAATTTCGATTTGTAGCAGTCTTCAGAAATGCAGCTGTGTCCCTTGTTGGTGGCCATGAAGCCAAAGTTGCCAAAATCCGCTACTCCAGCGCCCACGAGATGGGTATGGCTGAAGGCTGAAACGTGGGAATCAGCAAATGCATAGCCGCCATAGTGCTGAAATGGAAGCTGAATGGGTGCAGATGTGTCAGGCCCGAGGCGCAAAGCACCGTAGGGGACTTGCACCCCAGGAAGTTGAGAGCCTGCGCCATACGCGAAGCCTCCAGTGCCCCACGTCAAATTTGAGTGAGACTCAAGCGTTTCTGACAAAACAGCCGGCAAGGCTGCCAGAAACAGCGGGAAGCACAGTTTCATGCTGCAGTTTGGACTGCGCACTCGGCAGTTTTGGGATTGCTGCAGTGTCAAAGGCTGATGCTTCTGGTGCAGTGCACCTGAGAAGTGAAGGATAGTTGCCGTGCACAAGCTAGTAGAGCTGTGCTACAACTACACGAAGGGTGGGTGGACTGTAAAAACATGGCAGTTCTGATTCGTAGTGTCCCGAAGACAAATCATCGACATTTTTGCCAACCAGCAACCCCAGCGAAACCGAGGGCCCAAATTTATGTTGACAGGTCAGACAGAACCCTACCCTAATCCTACGACTTGGAAGCAATGCACCCCTTGTCTCCTTTGGTTTTGGTCAGTAAAATGATGGTACAATGCATTGCTACAACTCGTTTCACACTACACAGCACCCCGCCATACACCACACGCATTGCCCGCGCGCTTACTTGAACAGCTTGGAGTCGTACACGGTCTTGCCCTCGAACTTGTCGACAGTGCACCAGTACTCAGCCACACGCTTCTGGACAGCGGGGTCGCTGGTGTCCACCTTCTTCCAGTTGTAGTACTCGGCGTCGGGGTTGTTGGCAAGGATCTCAGCGTTGCTGTCTCCCTGGAACATCCAGCAGCCGGTGATCTCATAGGGGGCGGCGTCGCCCAGGATCAGCATGGTGCCGAAGGCGCCGCGGCGGATGGCATCGGAGCGCTGCAGGAATCCGCCCACCAAGTTGGCGGTGGTGAAGTCCATGGTGTTCTCCTCGTTGAACTGGTAGTCGCACGTCCAGATGGAGTATGCGGCGGGGTCAAACACGGAGCTGGCGGCGATCTCGCCCTCCCCAGTGAAGAAGGGGGGGATGGTGGTGTAGTAGTCGCGCTCGCCGTTGGCGTCATAAGGCGCGTTGGAGTAGTGGCGCTTGAAAGACTCCATGTTCATGGTGCCGGCAGGCAGGCCCGCGAAAGGCTTGGCGGCCTTGGCAGGGGCAGGCTCGGAAGCGGCAGGGGCGGCAGCGGCCTTCTCCTTCTTGGGCTGCTCCTTCTTGCCTCCCTTCTTGCCTCCCTTCTTGCCTCCAGCAGCGGCAGCGGCACCAGCGACACCGGCGGCGGGCACGGTGGTGGCAGCCTTGTTGCCCTGGGCCAGGATCTCCTCAGAGGCCAGTAGGACGTCGCCAAGGACGGCCTTGAAGGCGGCCTGGTTCACGCAGGTGGTGAACCAGCGCTGCACGGCGGGGTAGACGGCGAGGTGCTCAGCGGTGAGCACCAGCTTCATGGGGTACAGCAGGGCAGCCACGGCGACGATGTCGGCGAGGGTGACGTGGTGACCCACCAGGAAGGTGCTGGCAGTCAGGTGCTTGTTCAGCACAGCCAGTGCCTTGTGGGTGTCAGCCACAGCCTTGCCGTGCAGCTTCTTGTCGAAGGCAGTGTAGCCCAGGACGGGGTACACCCACATTGTGGCAGGCAGCTCCAGCTCATGGGAGACAAAGTCCAACCATGCATCAACCTTACCCTGCAAACATGTCATCAGATGTATTCCGTCAAAAGGCTACTTCGTGCTGGGCGAGCATATTCCCGCACTTGAGCACATGCAGTGCACAAGCAGCCACACGCAGAAGCAAGGAAGCAAACTAACCTGCTCGAAGAAAGAGTAGCCCATCAGGTGGGTGTCGGCGCGAATGCGGGCGACGAAGCGAGCGATGGCGTTGCTCTCGTGGATGGCACCTGGCAAAAAAGCGGAACATGAAACACCAAAAGCGTGTCAGCAATACTGCCATCGAAACATGGACATCTTCGCCAAAACAACGTCAGGACTCACCCTTGGGGGTGTCCAGCAGAGGAACCTTGCCGAGAGGGCTCTTGGCCAAGAACTCCTCCTTCTTGCCATCAGTGGCCAAGTCGAACTCAGGAGTGGCAATTTCCACGCCGTTGTACTGGGCGGCAATCAGAGCCTTGAAGGCACGGAAATCTCCGGCGAAAGAATACAGGGTCTGCAATAAACAAACACATGATTCGACTGTGCATTGGCGTGTGCCGAAAACCGAAGCGGCTCGAATCTTCTCGCCAGTAGTACGCGGCCGGTCACAGCAATCCCGCTCTTACCAAAGCCATGGTTGCGAGATGAAGTTTGCAAAGCAACAACGCAAGCAAATTCCGAGATGTTAGCATACGATTGAAAAGTGACAATCGTACGCCATGGGCTAGAGCGAAATGTCAGCAGTTGACGAAAGCTTGACGCAGGGGCCCAGTGGCCTCGCGTCATGCTGGCTGCTCTTCGAGTCTTCAGCCCCACCAAAGTGCAAACCCCCCTCCCAGTACTGGAGACAAGAACGGAGAAGCACTGGCCACTGTCAGCAAGAAGAAATAGATGATACCCGCACCGGCATAATGAGCTTGAGACGGTGCGTTGGGCCCTTGGCTTGGGTGCGATGCGTGAAGAGCCCCTTCACGGCGCTTGCATGCATTTGCAGCCACACAATGCATTTTCATGTTGATTGCTGGTGGCTACCAGGATGTCCTGCACCTCATCGGCCATGGCACTGGGTGACTGGGGCGCCCCCCCTGACTGGTCCACACCGGGGCAGCGCACTGCATCTAAACATACCGAGACATGGAGGCGAGGAGGGCGTACTACGCTGATTCATCATCGCTGCTGAGTTCACCAGTGGTGAGAGTTTGGCCCCAAACCGCATCCTCTTCTTGCATGAAGGACTTGGCAAGCAGAATGCTGTGAGCCACAGATCTCAAGCCCGTGGCCAGCAAGGGTGAATAATTTGCAGGGTGCCGGTGCGACACGTGCTTAAGAGCAGTGTAGTAGTGCTTGCGGTCTTTTCTTTTTCCCGACGAAAAGACGGTTGGAACAGGGAGGTCGTAACACACGGAGGTGATGTACGCAAACAGCAAACGAGCCAGACGGCCGTTCCATTTGCAAAGGGATGCAACATCAAGAACTGACTGAGAAACCAGGAAGCAATGATGAAGCCTTCCTGCTCAGTTGCCATGGCATACTTCAAGCGTTCCATCAGGTTTTCGACCAGGGCACGCATCTCGCCCTCATTGTCGACACGGCGGAAGTCATAGTCACCCGCACTCAGATTTTCATGCCGGAACCTGCCCACAAGCCACTCACTTCCCTCGTTCAGGCTTTGGTCAAATAATGTGCGGTGGATTTGGCGCAATCTATCCGCTGTGAGCTCGGACATGCTCATCATAGGGGCGCATTTAGGGTACAGGATGCTGGTGGCGTTGAAATGAGCGCGAGCTTGCGTCAAGGCAGCAACACCCGTCTGCGCGCCATGGTTGCCTTCTGAGTCCCATCTGACTGAGAAGTGAGACTGGGAAGCATCGCTGCTTAGAGCGAAACCTACCAGCTTTTGACGGGTGCTTTTTGAGTACGGCCCGCTCGTTTGCTCCAAAGCATCGCAGCTTTCGACGAATAACACGATGTGCCGGGCACGGAAGCTGTCTCAAGCAGACTTGGGACGAGAAAAGAACTCAGCTCACAGTTCATCTTTCCACAGCTGCAACAGGTCAGTGTACTCGTAGAGAATTTTCTCACGAGCCCAAGGGGCAGATTTTTTTGAGTCACCAACATCAACGTGTGTTGCCTGTGTCCCCAAAGCAACATGTATAGGGCATGTTTGGGGTGAACAGTGCAGCACTTTACAAACCTCGCTGGTCAAGTTGCGCCCACCTGTTTCTGCAGCACCTTGAGCAATGAGCGAAATGCTTGGCGTTTCGGCCGCCATTCGCAAAAAAATGATGTTGGCTCCTCATCGTACATGTTGTGCACAAGAAATTGTACAGGACCAGCCGACCATGATGGTAGTGATTGATTTGAAACAAACATTTCGGCGGTGCTTCAGTTGTGACATTTCAGCGTCTCTTGCGAGCAACGGGGCTGAGGTCTCCGAACATGCCTGGGCCCCTATCTGCACAGCCAGCAAGCTCACAAGGCATTTGTCACCTATGTAACGGGGGCAGGCTCTGACGTAGCTCACATACACCTCCTACATCGACAAATGAAGTCGTGTGGACACAGCAACGGTTCCTGCTGCTGCCATCCGGATGCTGTGCTGAGGGTCTGGCCAATCCCAGAGCCCATGCCTCACGCCAAGCACTCTGCCGTTTGAGCGTCTCAGGGACGGATGGCAGGCGTTGTCACGCGCCGCTGCACCCACCCCATCAAATGAAGGGCTGGAAGGGGGGCTTCACGCAGCAATGCTCTGACGAAGCAATAGTGAAACCACACCACAAAAAAAGGGCGGAGGGCTCCCGCCCGCCCTTTTTTTACCACCAGAGCATCTCTTGGCACCCGTCACGGAAAGCACTGAGGCAGTGGCCTCAACACAGCCAACGAAGAAGGCACTATGACAAGTAAGCGGCAGATGGGGTGGGGCTGTCAGCTGGCAAGCAGAGACGAGGCATGTGCATGCCGGCATGTCCGGGCAACCTACCGGCAGGAAGCTCCTACCGGCAACAGGTTGACCCACGCTAGGGCGCAGCATCTTGGACAAGCGTGCAGCAGGGCTATTGGTCCGCAGAAGCCTTGCGCCATAGGGGGCGTGCACTGCTTCAATGCGGTCAAGGAAGGGCCTAGGGGGGTCAGGGGGGGGCCTGGGGGGCACACCCTGGGCTTCGGGACTGCATGTCGCACTCATACCACAAGTTTCTGCATATTTGCCTGGGCCGCTGCTGGTGGGGACATTTGCTGCGCTACAATGCGCTCAAGGTTTGCTGTGCCCGGAGCCCGCATTACGCTGTGGGGATGGGCGTGCTTGGAGTGTTAGGGGCATCTTCGTGTGCCTGTTGGGCAGCGGTGCTCTCAGCCTCCAGCCCATACTGCTGCACCAGCTTGGCCTCCCGCTGCGCCTGTTCTGCAGCACCCAGCGTCCCGTACACGGCCTGCCGGCGCTTGGCTGGGGAGGAGCTGCCGCCGCGCAGCAGGTCGGTGTAAATGTCGTCCATTTCTTTGCTGTCGCTGACTTGCAGGAACTTTCCAAATTCTGCGACGCGCTTTTGAGCTGCGCGCTGGTCTGGGATTCGCTCGATCTGCAAACAAGGCCACGTCAGAATCGTCGGGCAGGCACTGGGTTCTCCCAGCAGCGAGTTGAAAGCGTGAATTGCAGTAACTGAGCAGTGCTAACAAGAGCCAAACTGCTTGTCGAACCTAGGTCGCACATGGATTGTCTGTGCTGCTTGAGACGTACCGATCTTCGCTCCTTCTCATCCTCGTCCGGAGCTGTGTAGTGCATGTAAATCATTGGGATACCGATCCCTAATGTGGTCAGCGCAAACAAATTTAAAAAGTGGGGGTTGCCCGTGAAAAGTGAGGTAATTCTCATCTTGTAGGAACCTGTGTGACCCAGCCAAAAATGCAACGCCGCAAGATTTTTCTTCAGGCCTCGATACAACAGGTGGAAATGCTTGCGCCGTAAATGTGAGCTAGGTGACGAATGTTATTCGTGTGTTGCGCAGAATTGAACTTCGTTGCGTTTTGCATTGGAGGTGCTATCGAATATCATGTTATCCACCATCCAGCAGCACCACAGGCGTGCTGCATACTGGGTAGTCGTTCATTCACGTACGTTATATTGCTTGCTTTTTCGCGAGAGTGGACTTTGCGCCTCAACAGCAACACTTTCTACGATAAAATACGAGCATGCTTCATGTTGTGGGACTCCTCATAACTGGTGAGTAGATTAGATTTTTTCAATGCCTGTTGCCGTGTCAGGTCGAGGCTGTAAGAAGTGGGAGCGTCGATCGTAGCAGCATGTGCCTGAGCTGCAGCTGTGGTGATGGCATATAGCATTGCATAGACTCCCAGTGCTTTGTGTGATTACATTCCATGTCGCAATGTGGTGTCAAAACAGGCAGCTCCCTGGCCTCACAGCAGCAGCCAGCTTTGGCAGGGTGCCGCAAATTCCGCAAGGCAGCCCTCGTTGCATACTGTCGTTTCATGCGCCTTAACGTTGGGGGCTACCGGGCTGAATCGAAATGCTTCAACTTGTCATATGCTGTGCTGATTTCCGATGACTAGGGCTGCTGAATGTGTCGTGCGCGGGCTCAGGCATTGGTGCGATTCCTTCAAACTTAGGAATCACCTTCTCTGACTGTGCCTTCACCGTTGCTGGCTGCAGCATGCGGGTTTTTGTGTGCTCAATGCACCTCTTGACATCGTATCATTGCATTTCTGTACGCAGACCAGCATCAGCCATGCAGATCTTCGTGAAGACCCTGACCGGCAAGACTATCACCCTCGATGTGGAGCCAAGTGACACCATCGAGAACGTGAAGCAGAAGATCCAGGACAAGGAGGGCATCCCCCCTGATCAGCAGCGCCTCATCTTCGCCGGCAAGCAGCTGGAGGATGGACGCACTCTGTCCGACTACAACATCCAGAAGGAGGCCACCCTCCATTTGGTGCTGCGCCTGCGTGGCGGCGGCAAGGTGCACGGTTCTTTGGCCCGTGCCGGCAAGGTCCGTGGACAGACCCCGAAGGTCGCCAAGGAGGATGACACCAAGAAGCAGCTGACCGGCCGCGCCAAGAAGCGCTGGCAATACAAGCGACGCTTCGTCAACGCCGACCCCAACGCCGGGAAGAAGATCGGCCCTAACAACCAGCAGGCACGCCTGGAGCGTGAGGCTGCCGATGAGGCCGCCCGCGCCGCCGTCGTTGCCCAGACTGCTGCCTCCGCCTCCGCTTAAATCTAGCGGCTCAGATGTAGCATTTATCGTATTTCAGTGCTTGCTAATGCACAGACCATAGCTGTAGCCCAGCCACTCAGTGCTGTGGCACCCTCACTTGCAGCACCTCTCCGCACAGCTCTGCAGCGGAGGCATATCTCTCTTGCACATGGCTGCTAGAGTCAAGTGTATTTACGGGCGGGCTGCCCGGGTGGCTGGGGCTGATTGCGCACCCTGCTTAGCAAGCATTCTGTGGCGGCACACTGGAGGCACGCCCATGCTGTTTCGCAGCATCTTGTCCCTGGGGAGTGCTATTCTTGACAGCAATTCGGCAAATGGCGCCCTAGCAGAGGGTCAAACTTGCATCCCCAGCACACCCTTCGGCAGCGAGCCCAGCAAGCTTTGACCACGCCTGAGTAGTGCGTGCCAAACCCGCGTGCCAATCATCAAAGTCACAGCAGCAATGATCACATGAACCTCAAGTCTGACTCTACTTGTGTCAAGCGCGTGCATGTCGGCAGGCGAGCGCTCTAGCTATATTCATACACAGACGTGTCGAGTGTCCCTGCGACCGCCAGCTGACTGCCACGTCACCTGCAGTCTGTACAAAGCTGCAGACCAGCGCATTGCAACCAAGGGGCAGGTACTGTGTGCTTTCTGCCCGTGGCAATCAGTGTAAGGGTTCAGACCCCCTGTGCACTGGCTTCGCAACGAGCTTCGGAAGACTGCTGCTGGCATGGCGCAAACCAATGGCAGCAACTTTGATTTGCCTTCCCCAAGGAGCACCCAGCTGAGCGATATTCTTGAACGTGATCGTGCTGCATCGCAACCACGCCGCTTCGCGCCGCTCAGGCGAAATAGCCAGCACTCCTACCAAGAGAAGGCCGTGCGGGCTGGGCAGGACAGCGTTGAAACCCAGTCCAGCACGACCACCGTCGCTGGGATGGAGGCCGATGATTTTTTCGCCCAAATGCGGGACGTTGAAGAAGAAAACAGCGATGAAGATTCCGAGGAGGACGTGGAGCAACTTCCAGTGCGCCAAACCTTGCAGTGAGTGTTGGCGTTTCACAGCTCGCCCTTTGCGACATGGAGAAACGAAACTTGTTTATTGCGGCTTCCAGGGTGTTGCTGTAGTTTTTGTGACACAGAACAAGCATAGGCACTGATTTCATTCCATCTTTGCAGACGAAGAACCTCGATGTCACGCCGGCGCAACAGTTTAGCCTCTCAGTTCAAGGCTGCAGCTGGAGGCAACCTCGCTGAAAGTGACAATGCCGGCTCGGGTAGCACGGCGGCTCTGGCTGAATCCGCAGGTCGCCAGCAGAATGTCCACAAAGCTAAACATCAGTACATTGTTGGCAAACTTCTTTCAGACCGAATTGGCAAAGCACGCCAGCCCCGGTCAGCGGGCCGATTTACAGTCATGCACAACGCCGCAACCGATCAAATGCTTGGCCTGCCTGTGCGAGAAGGACTGCAGTCGCTGTACAGGATTGCCCGTGACAAGTCCATTTCGGAGTGCATGCTGTTCCTTGTTCTTCTGTCGTGCTTCATTCTGTGTTCCACGCTGCTGTTTCCAGTGCACCAGATGTACGGCAGCACCACAGCCGTGGCCGACCTGCTGCTGGACGAGGAGTTTCCCGGGGCGCAGTACAAGAAGAACTTCTATGAAATCATGACTCACGATGAGTGGTGGACGTGGGTTGCTGGCCCCCTGTTCAATGGCCTGTACCCCACGGCCTACTACAACGGCGAGCCCATTCCCCCAGTGGAGCGCCCATATGTTCTGGGTCTGTTCCGAATAGTGGGCGGGGTCCGCTTCCGCCAATTCCGGGTGTCCAATCAGTCCTGCACCCAAAGGCGTTTCATTGAGAACTGTGTGGTGCGTTTCAGGCCCTCCCAGTCGGCGTGTCTAGGGGACAGAGAGACGTGGGAACCCGCTGCAGATGGCGTGGGGGGCACGTGCTGCGAAGGGCGCTTCGACACCAAGGGTGGTGTGTGCTTCAGCGAATTCACAGAGTCCAGGCAGGACACTGAGCCCATGGTGCGGCCTCGCCGGACTTACACGTGGAGTGACGACTCAAATGAGCTCAGCGGGCTGTTTGGCTATGGGCCCACCTACGGCACAGGGGGGTACAATGTGGTGCTGGACCCCGTGAACCGCACAGCAGCCCTGTCCTCCCTGCGAGACATGTTCGATGACCGGTGGCTGGACCCGGCCACCCGCGCCATCTCAGTGAACTTCGCCCTGTACAACACCCAGGCGAGACTGCTCACGGTGTTCCGAATTCTCACTGAGTTCTTTCCCGATGGCAACATCGTGAAAAGCGTCAAGTCGTACTCGGCGCCTCTGGTTGTGTACCAGGGCTTTGTGGACAATTTCCGCCGCGTCATTGAGGTGTTCTTCGTCATTTGCTGGGCGTTCTACTTGCAGAAAGAGGGAAAGCGGCTATACCACACCACCCCAGGACGCTCCCCCTGGCATAAGTTCAAGTCGTGGGCCTTCAAGCCTCGCACGTTGTATGAAATGGCGTGGACGACAGTGGCGGTGGTCCTGATGAGCTTCTACCTAAAGTTTGTTTTAAGCCCCATTCGGCAGAACTTCGACGTGAACAAAGACACCTTCGTGGACTACTTTCCCCTCACAGAAGACTTCATCAGCACCATGTCCATTGCAGGCAGCCTGGGGCTGATGTTCGCATTGCAGCTGTTCCAGTACCTGGGCATCTCCAGGCGATTCATTATTGTCTGGCTCACGCTGTACCACGCTGCCACTGACCTGTTCGCCTTTGCGTTGTCCTTCCTGGTGCTTGTGAGCGGCTTTTCGTTTTTTGGGGAAATGCTGTTCGGGCCGTGGATTGAGGGCTTTCGTGATTTCTGGTTTGCAGTGTCCACCCTGCTACGATACCCCTTGGGGGATTTCCAGTACGAGATGCTGACAACTGCACGCCCGGGGGTGGCTTGGTTGTTCTTCACACTGTACGTGGCCATGGTGTTCCTAGTGTGCATGAACCTCATCATCGGTATCATCACAAAGTACTTCCAAGAAGTGCACGATGAGTTGAAGACCTCTGACAAGTGGAAATCTAGCACTCTGTCCCTCGAGGCTGAGAAGGTTGCCGCCTGCGCCAGATGGGCGCGCCTGCGGCACCGTGTTACCCAGGACTGGTTTGCCTCCACTTGTCAGATGATGTTCCCCGCACATTGCCCCATGGTGTGTTGCCGAGGGCGAGTCAAGTGCTGCGTAGCTTCGTACGTTGAGGACAGCATGGACCCAGACAGCGGCGTGTCTGAGCTCAGCGCGACCAATCTGCCCAGAGCGCTGGGGGGAGGCGGTAATAAGAACAAATTTCGACGCGGAACACTGCAAGCCGGTGCAGCGGCTTCCATCCCGGAGGAGGGGGGTGAGGGGGGGGGTAGTAATGAAGCCACTCGGGCCCATGAGTTCTTGGCGAGGGATAACTCCACTCGCCAGGTGGTGGGCAGCACAGGGCAAGGCAAGGCCTCTACAGGCATGGGCGGCAAAGACCTGGCCTCCATGGGTGTTCTGGAACACCAGCAGCAGGCCCACGCCGAGGCCATGGAGAAGGAGCGTGAGGGAATGGCCAACGAGGCGGAGTTCTTTGCAAAGCTGCGGGTGTGTGCTCGGGCTGCCAAGCGACTGCATGATATCAATTTGCTCAGGTACTTTGAGCGTGTGTGTAAGTATCCCCCCTGCTGCTGTGTTGTGGCTTGTTGGACGTATTCTGTTGGGTGTGCGCTTGCAGCATTCAATGTTCTCGCTTCACTGTGTTCCGCTTTGCAGACGCCGAGAATGGCACTGATTTCCTGTACATTGGCCTCATGGAGCTGTGTGCATTGACACAAACTGCACGGGGAAGTCTACAGGTGGACGAGAGTGCGCTGGCAGTGCAGCTGCTGCGAGCCTACACCAAGTGGAAGCGCGTGATTATCGCTGGACCTGCCCGGCAGCACATGCGTTATGCGGAGGAAGTGACGTCATTCAAGGCGGAAGTGCCGAAGTTTGAGGTGAAGAAGATCTCTCGGAAGAAGCTTGGTATGCGCCAAAGCCGCCTGTTATACGTGGACGAGGCGCGTGGGCTGCTGTATGTTTTCGACAAGTTGATGCGGCTGCGGAGGCGACTGCCGCTGACGCAGCTGATCCAAATCCGACGGGACTTGCGCAATGGGTGTCGGCTGAGCCTTGTGTTCACCTCTCAGGGTGTTCCGCTTGACGACGAAGCCCTGTATGGGGGCCTTGAAATGGTCCTCCGAGTTGAGTTCGGGCGGGTCGACCGGGTGAGTCAATTTGTGTCTGTCGTGCGGCAGGTGCGCATTGAGCTTGCAGCCGAGTATGCCCGGGTGCAGGAGGAGCTGGGTGCAGGGGCCCTGGATTCTCTGAACATGCGCATGTCGCAGCCCAAGGGTGAGGGCTCGGGGCGCAAGGTGTCCAGACGGAAGCAGCGACGGGCCCAGCAGCGATCCCAGACAGGAGGTGGAGGTAAGGGGGGCAAGGGGGGAGCTCGAAAGGGGGCCGGTAGACGTGACGCGAACACGGATGGTTTGTGGAACACCTTTGCAGAGGAGGAGGCCAAGAGTGCGTTGCTGCGCGGAGTGCAGTAGCTGGCGTTACTGTTGCACAGCAGCTCAAGTGCGCTCATGTCGTTACACTGCGTATGTATAGGGTGCGGCACGAAATTAATGTTGTTACATCGTGGACGCACTATGAGCAGTGTGTTGGCAAAAATGCCGCTGCTGTCCCCTGAACTTACGTGTTTCGGGGGGTGCTGCTTTGTCCAGCAAGCATTGCCAGGCCTAGCTCACCGAGATATTTCGAGGCCCCCCTGGCATTTTTTCGGCAGTTTATCTGCGCATCGTCCCGAAATACGGCCTATTTTCGCCAAAATCCGCACAATTTTGAGAGCCCCTTGAGTTTATCTGCGCATCCCCTCGGCTGCATGAGCTAGGCCTGATTGCTGCTAAAAGAACAGTGTCATTTGTACAATTATTCGGTAATTCTGTGTTGAGGCAGATGCAGAGCCGCTGACATGCATTGGTGTCAAAAGCCACACGACAATTCTTTCTGAATCAACTCAGCTGTGCTGTGTCTCAGGCAAAGCAACTCACAGCAGCCAGTGCAAGCACCCCATTGAAAGTTAAGCAGCTTTGGACATGGCCGTTGTGGATGAGTAAGGCCAGCAACGTGCACAAGCTTCACATGCGTGACGCACGCTTTTTCAGTTTCGACGCTAGCAAGAAAGCGATTTTGACGGCACTGTATGGAGGCTGCAAGAGTCCCAAGGGCAGTGTAGATGCACCAATTGTGGAATTTGTGCACTACATGAACACCCAGATGGCTGACATTGTCACAGCATCGTCCTGCTCCGGGCGCATTTCAGTGTTTTTGTCTCCAGGTGGCGCCGCCACGGGCGGTTTGGGAGCAAAAGGCACCGGGCAGTGGCTGCTCGCTGCACACCACACAGTCACCACAAGCGAAGTTTCCGATGTGCTCAGCGCTGCCATCGAGCGGGTGGGCGATGAGGATTTGGTGACTCTGAAAATGGAGCCGTTTCTCTTGCACGTGGAGGCTCGAAATGAAGAGGCCGCTCGCTGGTTCCTCTCAGCCGCTCACGCTGCAGGCTTCAGGGAGTCAGGCGCCATGTGGGGGAAGAATAGAGGGCGCGTCATGGTGCATGTGCGCACCACAGCGCACTCCCTGGAGGTGCCCCTGCTCCTGGGCAAGCAGTGCCTGGTGCAGGGGGGGGCACTTGACGCACTGGTGCGCTTCGCCAACCAGAAGTTCGACATCAACACCCAGCGCATCGAGCGGCTGTGGACCACCCTGCAGGAAGCCAACGAGGCCCGCCAGGCCTCCCAGAAGCTTGCAGCGCAGGCGGCACAGGGGCACCCTGCGGTGGCGCTGCCGGTTGCGTGGGCCGGGAGCCTGCACAGGCCCTTGGGGGAGGCTAACTGGCCTGTGGTGGGCCTCAAGATGCGCTCAGTCAGCTTTGCGTGTCTTCCTAAGGATGCAGATGCTGCTGTGGCTTCCATGGCTGAAGCCCCCCCTGACAGGGATAGTGCTCCTGAAACCCCCCCTGTCATGGCCGCTGCTGTTTGGCAGGACCCCCCCCGGAAGGCCAAAGTGGACAAAAAGTCTGGGCTACCATTGCCGCTGCCGCCAGCTGACCCTGTGCAGCTCACTGTAGACAACGTCACCGCGCTGCCCCTTACAGCTGAAGCGGCAGTGCTGCTGACGGCATTCAAGCAGGCTCACCAGGAGGACCCTACTGCAGCTGTGCCACTGCTGCCCAGTGCTCTGCAGGCTTTTGCACCCCAGCTGGCTGCAGCGCCGTGGGTGTCTGTTCCAAACATCGCCGTTAAGCCCACCGTGCCCCCCCCCGGAAAGCGTAAAGGGGGGGGTAAGCAGCCCCTGTCAGCCCCTGCTGCAGGAGCGGGGGGGGCTGCAGCAGAGGCAATGGGTGACTCCAGCGGCGTCCAGGGCGTCACTGCGTTGTCTCGCATGCACCATGCGCTGCGCAGCCACTTGCATGCCCATGGCTCCCCCGACGGCGCCCTGGAGGGCATGCCTCGGAAAGCAGACGTGTTCGGGAATGCCTTGTTGCTGGGGCAGAAGGAGCTGCTGCACCCCGTGTGGGAGGGCGTGTGGCCCGCTGTGGCGGCGGCTGCAGGGGTGGACATCGTGGCGCGGCGGGGGGAGATTTCCGCCTCCCCTACACGGGACTCCCTTGTGCAATTGCTGCACGGAGATAGTCCCTGGGTGCACGTGAAGGAAAACGGAGTGCTGTACACGCTAGACATCACCAAGTGCATGTTTTCCCGGGGCAATGTCACGGAAAAGGCGAGGATGGCGGCACAGCCGGCTCGTGGGGAAACCATCGTGGACCTGTACGCTGGCATCGGGTACTTTACAATCCCACTGGCCAAGCATGCTGGCGCAGCGAATATCATGTCCATTGATTGGAACCCCGCAGCAACTGAGGCCCTGCGCCGAAATGTGGCAGCTAACGGCGTACAGGACATTGTGACGGTGTACGACGGCGACAATGAGCAGATGCGGCAGGTGGCCGGCAACAGTGCTGACAGGGTGATGTTGGGGCTCATTCCCTCCTCTAAGCGGGGTTGGCCTGTGGCCGTTGCAGTGCTGAAGCCGTCAGGCGGCGTGCTGCATGTGCACGGCAACATCCCCACTGGCAACGCCTCCCGCTCAAAATGGGGCGCCCAGGTGGCGGCTAGCATACGGGCAATTGCGGCGGAGCAGGGAAAGCAGTGGTTCGTCACGTGCACCCATGTGGAGAAAGTCAAGTCCTATGCCCCGCGTGTGGTACATGCAGTGGCCGACATCAAGTGCATTGCCCCTGGGGCTTGCGCCCCTGCAGGCCAGTCACCCCCCCCCGCTGATGCAGCTGTGGGGGGGCCGGCAGAGGCAACTCCAGCGGTATGCAGTGCGCCGCTTGCAGCTGCTGCTGTGGACGATCCGAGCACTGGCACCGTGCCTGTCAGCTTGCAGCAGCGCAGTACGGTGGATGAGCTTGTGGGGGGCCTCGTGTCTGGCCCGTGGGCGGGGGGGCGCTCCGTGCCCACATTTGACGCCCCACAGCTGCTGCAGGGCCTGGCAGACGCACATGCGCAGCTGTGGACACACCGCTCGCCCATGCATTTAAAGTGTTTTGCCCCCCAGGAGGCACTGGTGGGGTTCGAGTGGGCCAGCTTCCAGGCCGCCTGCGCCGATGGCGGCAGCTGCAGCAGTGACGGCGCCATGCAGGTAGCAGTGCACTCCAGTCAAGATCCAGTGCTGCGCTTTGCCCCAGTGAAGAATTTCAAGTACGCTACACTTGAGCTGCGCGCTCTGCTGGCGGGAATTCAAGCCAAGGCGGCCGCCAGTGAGCGGATCGACCCCCCCTACATGTACCTACGGGCCATCGGAAAACGGCCTAGAAAAGACCCTGCCGACTTCTGGAAGGACTTCCCGCAGGTTTCCCGCCTCCTGTCTTGGCGAGCCTTTCAGCGGTGGGTGCCCGCTGCCATGTACTTCTCGTCTGTTCTGCGGGTAATGGCGCCAGGAATGTCCCTATGGACGCACTATGACGTAAGGGACAATATACTGGTGCAGCTGTGTGGCAGAAAACTCGTGACGGTGTTCCCAGTGGGCTCCGCTCCGCACCTGGCGCTGCAGGGCAGCACAGGAACAGTGACGCATAGCGATGAGGCATGTGCAGGACTTGAGACAGCAACCTTGCGAGCAAGTATGTGGGGGGGGGCTGCGGCGGAGCAGGGGGGGGTGACACCGGCTGATTACAGTATTGCTGGCTCCAGTGCATTCACTGTGGAGCTGCTGCCTGGAGACGCACTGTTCATCCCATCGTGTGTTCCGCACTGCGTGTCTGTTCCGGCTTCATCGGGCCCAAGTGTGGGGGTCAATGTGTTCTGGCATGACCCCCGTTTGCCCGCTGCAGTGTCAGCAGGGGCAGGGAGGGATGTGTATGGGAATCACGACCCCCCCGCAGTCAAGGCACTGAGGGCAGCGCTGCCGGCCTCCGTGGAGAAAGCGCTGCAGGGCCTGCCTGCAGACTACCAGGCCTTCTATCGGGGGGTGCTATCTGCAGATGTGCGGCAGCTGAGCAAGTGAAGCTGGGGGGGGGGGTTAGTGGGGGGGTGAAACACGCAATGAATTACAATGCTACACTCGCGCAGTCAGCTGTTGTGCTCACGACTCGTCGTCCGAGTCCACAATCGCCGGCAGTGGCTTTCGCCAGAAGGTCACATCGCTGTACGCTGCCTGCACCGGAAGGGGCCGCCCCACATGGGAGCCAGCCCCCTGGCTGCCGGAGGAGGAGGCGTCACACACAGGCGGGAACAGCTCATTCACCATGTCGTTCAGGGCCCAGTAGGAGCCAGTGAAGCACTTGCGCCCAGCCATGCGGCCCCCACCCCCCACCCGCACCGTGCCCTCCGGGTTGATAATGAACACACGGTGGGGGGGGATACGCACTGCCCGGTACGCGATGGCGTCGGTGTCCCGGTTGCCGAACCCTGCTACAAATGGAGCATCGTCTGCAGGGAACAGGTTCAAGATATCGCTGAGGGCTTGGATTTTGAACTTCTGCGGCTGCCGGTGCACCACTTCGCGGGTGAAGGCTTGGATGAGGCGGTCAGGAGACGTAATCACGGGTCCGGGGGGGAGGGCGACGGTACGGGGGTCAAGGGGGGTCACCGCTGACTCCAGCACCTCCATGGGCTCGGATTGTGTGGCCACATGCCCAGCTCCCGGCGCCGGCGGCTGAGAGGCGCTGGGGGCCAGCGCTTGAGTCTGCACTGCCTGGGCAGCCGCGCGGGCTAGACTGGTGGCTGGAGCAGACTCCAATGGGGCATGCCCTGCAGCAGGTCCAGGCGGAACAGGAGGAGCCGGAACACTGACCACCTTTCGCCCAGGGGTGCCCTGGGGGGAGGCTACAGCGGAGGGTCGCGCAGGGGAGGGAGGGGCAGCGGAGTACGCCTTGGTGTACGCAGAGCCTGGGGTGTAGTCGCCGCGCAGGCGCAGATACCCCTCGCCCAGCGGGTCGCTGTCACTGGGTGCAGCTTTGCGACGGCTTCCTGCTGCCGCAGGCTCGGGTGTGCCGGCTGTGCCTAGCCCGGTTAGACCCGCCAGGTACCGTCGCGGCTGCCGGACATTTTGAAAGAGGTAGTTTTTGGTGGCGCCCACTTGGCCAATGGCACGAGAGGTCAGATACAAGATCTCGTACCCGTTCCGGACGATGTTTTGGTACAACTGCGCGACCCCGTCGTGTGTCCAGTCCCGCCCCATCCAGTAAAACACGTGTCCTAGCGCATCAGACTTGGTGATGGTGCCGTCCACATCTGAGATCACTACTCGGGTGTTTGGTCGCCATAAATACAGGTCGCACGACACGGTCGCATGTGCAACCGCTGAAGGGGGCTTGGGGGGTGCAGGGGGGGCAATCTTGGGAGGCACGACCACCCCGCCCATTTCCGCATTCCTGCACCGCAGCTTCTCTTCCAAGCGCTCGTGTTCGCGCACACGGATGCGGTGTTCTTGCATGGCCACGCGGTACGCGTCAGCAGCTGCAATTTCCGCCCGGTCCCACACCACAAACGACAGGCTGTTCTTGCCCCGCTGCAGACCCAGTGTCTGCAGCTGCTCCGTGGTGGGGCGCATGGTCTTGTACCGCTTCATCCTGTAGCCGCTGGGCGCCCCCCCCAGCTCCTCCCGCCGCTCCGCATCCAAGGACTCATATGTGGCGATGGAGGCGACATCCTCGTCTGACGCCTCCGAGTGCGAGTCGCTGTGCGACAAGCTGGCCAGCGCCTCCTTGGTCAACGCGGTGTGCTTTGAGGCGCCGGCACCAGTGCTGGACGCATCGGAGTCATCCCCGCTTTGAGGGTGGGGGGAGGTGCGCTGTCGCACGCCCCCCCCTGCGTCACTGTCGCTGTCAGTGTTGCTGCGCTGAGCAATGTCGCCGTCCTCCTCGCCATCGCTGTCCCCTGTTGCACGGCCCCACAGCCACCATGACCCAAAACGCCACCCGTGGGCGCGGTTGGATGCACCCCCCCCATCACCGCCGGATGCACCCCCCCCCTCGCGCCGCAGTGACCGCCCCCCCGCAGCTGCTCCGGCAGGGAGGGCGGCGGCGCCGAGACCGCCTCCGTGCAGGAGAGGCAATGAATCCAAGGCTGCACTGCCATCTAACGCTGCTGCGCTTGGTGTGAGACTGGGAGAAAGCGCAAAAGATGGGGGGGGGGCTGGGCGCTCCGTGGAGGGGGGTCGCCGGTGCCTTGCGAGGGAGTTGTTGGTTTGATCCACGCTTGCGTCTGCTGTGGAGTACATGGCCCGCTGCAGCCCCTTGTCCAGGGGCAGGTGATGGGGGTACACCACTGCGGCAGCGGCAGCGGAT
>Ga0307982_1001208_pt1 | contig 20946 bp, 19 predicted proteins | sample OrgLakmetagen989_FD_201847 | JGI IMG/M metagenome (GOLD analysis project Ga0307982, IMG submission 201847) | Saline water microbial communities from Organic Lake, Antarctica - #989 | ecosystem: Environmental > Aquatic > Non-marine Saline and Alkaline > Saline | place: Antarctica: Organic Lake... | reverse complement strand
TAATTGGCCTTCTGGAGCGAATTCGCTAGCGCATTTGCAGCTCAAGTGCATTCTTTATGTGCCTCTGTGACTGCTGTGTACTTGTCTTTCTTTGTATTTGGGAGAGTATTAACTAGACTAGACTAGTTGTCTACCTGGGGGTTCTTCTTGTTGGTAATCCGGGTCCATTTCCTGTTCATGTAAAGCAGTGCTTGACGTTAATTACGAGTGCTTGTGTTATCAAATGTAATCACAGACCATATCCCAACACCTGATCTGCTAACGTAACGAAAGAGTTGCTTTACATGAGTCGCTGACTCGAAGTCCGGTTTCTCTCTGCACCATGATCGAAGGACTCCTGCTGCCGAAATGACCGACGCGCGTTACTGTTCATATCGTTGAGCATCCTCACACCATATATTCGTCGGGCAATTCCTTCGACGCCGACGACATACTGCGGCCGAAACTAGTCTGTTCTCGGCAAACGCTAATCTACACTACAATTGCTTCTGGCTTCCAAATTCTATGTACTTAAAAGTACAAACTAGGTTTTAAAAAAGCTCGAAGGCAAACCCCAAATCGAGATGCCACTACAAAGGAAGTAGTATGTTTCATTTTAAATCGGCATAAGTAACTAGCAATGGATTGTCACTTAAAAGCAGCCTCCTTAAGAACAACCTGTGAACAGTTCATTGAAAAATGTATGATTCAGTAGATAGCTCTCGACCGCTTTTGCTTCAGGGGTGTACCTATCTATGATAGCACAGGTAGCATAGCCATGGCCAGGCCTTCTAATTCCGGACTCTGATGCAGATGTTCACAAGCGAATAACATCAGCGACGGCTGCTTTGGCGCCTTAAAAAACATTTTTGCTGACAATTATCTTTCGGAGGAACTTAAGGGTATTAAGGGCAAAGTAAACAAGGCTCTTATCTTGCCTGCTTTACTTTACGGTTGCGATACTTGGTCCTTGCGTGAAGATTTATTTAAGCGTCTTCGAATCCATAACAGGTGTGCTCGTAGCATGTGCCGTGTGAACCTCCATCATACCTTCCGCCACCATATCACTTCCGCGAGTCTCTTCAGTCGCTTGGGCATTCTTGACATCGACAGTTACTTTCATAATCGGATTCTTCGTTGGGCTGGCCACTTCGCACGTATGCCCATGAGCCGTGCGCCACGGTAGTTACTAACTTGTTGGGTGTCGCATTCTCGACCGATTGGTTGTCCACAGATGACTTGGGGCAGGACGTTGGAGAACGCGCTCAAAAGTAAGGGCATTTCGAAGGAATTCGATGATTGGATCGCCATTGCCAAGGACAGGTCGAAGTGGAAACAGCTGACTCACTCCATTCCCAAATACCTCCTGATGCCTGATGGCTGAAGGACACCTCGAAAGTAAATTATTACAATTGCATTACGCAAATGGACACTCAGCCCAGTCAGACTTGTTCTGAAGGTTACATTTTTCACGCCTCCCCCGAGGGGAGGACTGGTGTTAGTAGCTACACAGGGGAAGGGCGCCATTTAGGCGGCATCATATTTTTCTGTTGCTATATGCCACAGTGGTGTTTCTTTGTCTTTTTGGGAGTATTTTCTAGACTAGACTAAACCTTCGTCCTCCCCTTTCTTGGCCTTCTGGAGCGAATTTGCTAGCGCATATGCAGCTCAAGTGCATTCATTATGTGCCTCTGTGACTGTTGTGTACTTCCCCTTCTTATTTTTTGGGAAGCTAGACTTGACTAGACTCTTGTACTATTTGCCCACATCTCTGTGCCTTGGCTGCACCTGGAAACTGCCCTCTGATTTAGGGAGCCAGGCCATTGATTATACACGTACTATATTCCATTGAACACCCTTAAAAGTTTGCTCTGTTACCTCTCTGTGCTATAAAAGGCTGCTGTATTTCTGCCTAAGAACTCTCTTTTTCTGGCCTGTCTTTTGGTGGGCCTGTGTGTCAGAACTGAATCATTTGATACATGACTCAGGTATCTTTGAAACGAAATCCCATCAGCAGATGGCAACTAAAATAGGAAATGGAAGCATGCATGACATAAGGCCTATGGTGCAGAGGAAATATGTGTGATGTTCGGCAATTAGAATCAGTGCCTGGGACATATATATCTATACAACGTACAAAATAGGAAATAGAACTCTAGAACACGGCCATTAGGCATCGTTTGTAGTACTTTCCCTGTGCGTTGTTTCAAGGTTAGTCCCATCGATGGTGCCTGAGCCATCGACGGGGACAGCAGAATCAGCAGCAGAATCAGCGGAGTCTATATTCGAGGACCACCCTACGAGTGCGCAACTCACGTCAAACCCCCGGTGCAGTGCTATTGACAGCCTTCGCCCAAATTTCGTCGCTATTGTAGGGGGTGCCGACAGCAGGGCACTGGCAGCAGCTGCGGCAGCAGAAGCCGTCACGGCAGCACGCCCTGGTTTTGAGACGATGGGCCCCTTTAAGACCCAGTCGAAGCGCACCTGTTGCAGCAATGAACCGGACGCAGTCATGGAAACAGGTGATGCAATTTGCAACGCTAATAAGTACAGCGAATAATGTGAATTTCGTGCATACAGTGCAGCCAATTGAAGAGCGGCGTTTAAAACAAGCAAAGAAGAGAGAGAAATAAGACTAGAAGTAACTTCGCGCTTGGTGCTACGGATCGTTAGTGATTTGTTGAGCAGTGAGTATTTTTTGTTACCATGTTAAGGATGTAAAAGAGCAGGTCGTCTGAGCACCAGCTTATCGGGCAGCCCTCGCGCGGCCTTGCAAGAAGCAACACTAACACCAACTCCTGAAACGGCGTCGAAAACCGCTTATGCACCTGGCCAATCATCAAGCACCATCAAGCAATCGCGAAGAGCATTGTGTGTCACGTATCTTCATTTATTTTTTTAAGACTCCGTCGCACACGCATGCATACTACGTTTACGCAAACACTTCTCCTTCCACCAATCGTTACATCATCTGCAATCTCAGGCACTCTACCTCCGGGTTCCACAAGAGGTAGCGCGTCCCGTACCCCAAGCGCCCCACAAACTCGCGGCGGCGGCGCCACGAACCCCACGGGTGCCACGCGGCAAACGCTTCGTTGCACAAATGGGCCATGCCGGGCTTCACCTGTTGGCATGTTTTGTTGCCATGATTTGTGGCGTGCATGCGGAGAGAGCAAATACGCATGCAGCGTCTCATCACGCTCAGCTCCCTCTCAGTAAATTCACATGCAGAAATGCGACTAACCGCTCATCGATTCAAAGCGACCACAAGGCTTCAATTACGAAATTCATATTATATATGTACACATATTCACGAACATGTATGGTGGTCTCTTTTTTCATCAACCTGCAAGTACTGGTCGTGGGTCGCTCCGCTCGCCCATCGCATGTTGTCGTAGACAATGGCCATGTCGCTGCCGAGCTCGGAATGCACGTACATGCTGATTTCTTGCCCCGGCTGCACGCGCACCTGGGTTATGGAAGGCATGTAAAATGGAGTCAGGGAAAGGGGAAGATTTGCGCTGAAGGAAGATGTGTCCAAGAAAACAACACGGAATTCTTTGTGGATACGATTTCCATGCGCTTTCTTCACAAATGAAGGAGCAGATTGGCGCTTTCGGCTGGACCTAATCGTTGGAAAGTTTTTTTGCTCCCTTTCTATTTTGTTGGTGGTTGCATTGAGTTCTCACCCGCTGATCGAATTCAAGGCCCACGTATCGCCGCGGCGAAGGCGCATGCACACGCCGATACACGCAAGTCCATTGCGCTTGCGACATGAACTTCCGCCCTTCACCGTCGTCTGACAAATCATCCCTAGAACACATGTTTGATTGATTTGGAATAGGACAACCCCGTATGAGACGATGTGCTTAGGGGTAAGACTAGGGGTGGGTTAGGATTTACCGATCAGAACATCGAGTCCTGAGAAGTTCGGAGGCTTTCGAAAAGTATACACGGTACGGAGAAATGCTCAAAGTGCAACCATTTATGTATATCAGAGTCATTTATTCCTACCAGTTGCCTTTTGTAACCCAGACTGTGAGCGGTCCTAGGTGGCCGCGCACGGACACTGACTCGAGCTCCAGGAATTCCACCGGAATGCCCGATTTCACTTCCACCGAAAACTAGAGCACAATAAAATCGAAGCAGGCTTGGTAGTAAGTGAAAAGAAAATCGAGCAGCACCTTAGTTGGCACACTATTGCCTCTGCCCTACTTTTCGAAAGAAATAATGTGGGAAGATATCTATTCATTTTTCCTATAAATCCTAAAGCGAGGCCCACTGACCATGATCCCGCAAAAAGTGTGATCTTCGTTGTCTTGGGTGTCCACTTGAAACTGCTCGTGAACGTCATAGTCCGCTACTGCTGAGCGCGTGAGTGCCATTCGCTGGTCTTGAAGTCGTTAACCCCGACAGCCGCCGAGGGCGCCTACATTTCGAGGGAAATATATCAGAATATCAGTTCGGTACTAGAGCTACTAAGTAGTGAACCAATCCGAGTTTTTAAAGCGCAGATTTAGTGCACGCGTTTAGTTGTTTTCAAGTTGTTTTAAAGTTCAAACCTAGAGAGGTATCGACGAGGTCTTCTCTCAGAACAGCTTGGGCTGATGACTCCCTAACTAGTTCTAGCCTCAACCCTCTGCGTGCGGTATCTAATCTAAAAAAGAAGTCAAGATGAAGAAGAACGAAATATCAAAGATCAAAAGATCACAAAAAGAAGATGATTGGCACGAACACGAATGGCACGAAAACACCAAATCGTCGGAACGAAGAAAAGAAGATAAAAAATGCGCACAAACATTTCGACACGGCGAAAGAAAAAAAGTTATGAGATAAGGGCAGACTCTTGCCTAGTGACTCGTGATGTAGTTATGTTGCGGTAGTGTTGATTCTTCGAAGCTAGTCAAGTCACATAGGCATTGGTTTAAGTGGCGTCTTCGTCTTACAACTGTTACATTAGACCCTACTCAGGTCGATGCATTGTTACCAATGTTTGGGCATAGCTTTCGCGCTCACTTTACCCTTGTTCGCGACTGCTCAACTAACATCCAGCAAAGCATCTCTGAACTTGTTGACAGCTAGATGGGTCCTCGCCAACGTAGCTATGGCTGCAAGTTTTGATACGGCCAAGAAACTACCATGCCCAACCGTTTTCAGAAAGCTCTGCCCTGAAGAACAAGGCGACGCACAGCTAGAGTGTGCTTTGCGCAAAGAGTCCAAAAGGCAAGGGTCGATGTCAACGAAATGTCGCATCTACGCCACAGGCCTCCTCATGAACAGCCACCGGGACAGCGAAGAAGTCCTCGCTGCGAAGCCTTTCAACGTCTCATCAGCATGCCCCTTGGGACCGGGCAGTTTAGCTGCAAGTGCTTCAACTAGCGGGAGTAAGGGGCACGCAGAGTGGTGGGCGGAGCGTGAAGTTGAGCGAGCCAGGGCGCGAGAGCATGCTGCAGTGGGGCTGCCGCGCCCGCCTCCGCCCTTAGAAGCGGTGAATGCTCGGGTGGACTTTACGCTTGTAACGCAAGTGTCGGCCTCGCGCATGTGGATGTTGGCACACCTCTGCGATGTGAGTGCTACTTTGAGGCAGGTGGTGACTTCTTGACACCTCATGGATTACTCGAGCAAACAGTTTTTTGACAGACTCCCTTAAATTTCCTCTTCATCTACAGTATCTTAAAACTTGAAGCTTGAGCTCTACCAACTTCTTTGCTTTTGACTTTATTTTCCTTTCATGTTAATTCTTCTTCTTATCTTTTCTTCCTATCTTTTCTCTTCTTCTTCTTTTCCCAGCGCTGGCCGGGGGACATTGTCGTTGCCGTCTTCGACCCGCCGAAAACAGCCACCAATCAAATCGCTTTACCGCTGCCGTGCCGCCAACCCAGCGCTGAAGCAATCAACACCCGCGCTCGAGCGATCCGCGGCGACGTGCCCTTGCCGACTGAGGCTCCCGAAGCCCTCGAGGAAGCCGGCGCGTTGGCTTTGCCTTCGGATGCGTGGGAGCGGGCGCCAAGACCTACCGTAGGGGCAAGTGAAGGAGGAGGAGAGCCTGCCTTGTCACAGTATGAGGCAGCAGCAGCCGCGGCGACGGCTACAGAAAAGGATGAAGACGAGGAGCAGCAGCAGCGGCGATTAGAAGGCCCCTTGCGGGACTATCTCCGACGGAAATACAAGTTTTCAGCGAAAGAGTTCCGGAACACCGGTGCAAAGGAACGCTTCAGAAGAAGCAGCGGGAACGAGGCACCCGTCAACAACAGTACTGTTGATGCCTTGTCAGATAATTCTACGCTCCGTACCTCCGACGACACGATAACCAATGGCAGGAAAAGCCATGCGTATGGCCCCGTTGTCTCCCCGCGCCGCGTCATCGCATTTGGCGTGCCTTCGGCGGGCCCTTATGACGCGTTTCCCGTGAATTCCTTGCGCAACGCGGCCCTGTGCCGGGTAGCCACCTCGCACGCGCTGTACATTGACGTGGACTTTTGGCCTTCCGAAACCCTGTAAGCAGGACTGCTGCTGCTACTGCTACTGCTGCTGCTGTGGCCCCTTCTGATTTATTCTTTGGTTCTTACGTGACCTGAGCCAACACGCTTTGATTGAACCTTGAGGCTTTGCACGAACGTGTAATTCCTTCGTATCATTTCGTGTCTTCTCTATTCCGTCAGGTACGCGCGGCTCCACGAGGCCAAGCGCATAGCTCCTCGGCGGTTTGCGCACCCCAAGCACGCGATTGTCGTGCCTGCACTGGCCGTGAAAGGAGCCCCTGCCGAGTGCCAGCCCCGCGGGGAAGAATACCGCAAGAATTGGTGTGTGATTGGCATTAAGTGGGCTACTTTTCTTTGGAGGGTGGCGCCAGAGCTCAGAAATGACTCTTGGTGGAATTTGTGCTGCATTTTGAATCCTTGATACCTTTTATCTATTTGCGTCCTCTTGAACCTCCTTCGTTTCTAAGCAATTCGCGTATCTACATGTTTTCTCGTTCACCAACAGGTTCCAGCGGAGCAGCTGCACCGAGCGCACCGTGCCGCGCAACTTCCTCGAGCTGCAAGCCTGCTGGCGAGAGCACCGCTGCCGCCCGTTCGACGAGTTTGGGAACCCCGAAGGCCACGCCTCCACCAACTACGCAGCGTGGCAACGCACCCCTGGTTCGGAGCTGAGGCGGCTCCCCTGCTTGCGCTCCAACCGCTACGAGCCGTATTTGGTGCTGCCCATGGCCCCCACTACCCCCCTGTACGCCGAAGTTTTTCAGGGCTACGGCAAGAACAAAATTCAGCACACGGTGCACTTGTTTGCGGCGGGCTTTTCTTTGTCGGTGCTCAGCCGCGGCTTTTTGGTGCACTTTCCGCACGGCGCATCAACTGCTCGTATGATTTGGGACGTGCCGGGGGTCGCTGCTCCTCCTGTTCCTCCTGCTCCTCCTTCTGGTGGTGATCCTGCTGGTGCTGGTGCTGCACTCCCTATCGGCTATAGCAGCAGTAACGCCGCCGCCGATGAGGAGCCGTTTGCCGGCAGAAACAGGCACAAAGTGGCGGTGGCCAGAGCCAAAGCCGTGCCGTCGCAGCGCGCCTCGAACAACGCCCTGTACTTGCGCTTTCTGGACTGGCTGACGGTGTCGTACGGGGGGCACTACGGCGGCGCCGACGAGCTGACCCGAGAACAAACTCCGGACACTGGTAGCAGCAGCAGCAGCAGTGGCAGTAGTACTAGCAGTGGCAGGACCAGTAGTGGCGATAGTAGTAGCGATAGTATTAGCAGCGGCAACGAGGTTCTAGAGCGGGGCAAAACTGGTGATGTAGCAAGTCCTCAAAAGCCGTTGCGCGTCATGCACATTTGCGGCGACACTCAGCAGCACTTGACGTGGACCGAACGCGACCGGATGATGAAGCAGCAGAAAGCAAAACTTGCCAAGGAGATGAGAGAAAGAGCTGCTGGATTTGTTCTGTCTTAATGTTCAGTGTTAAGTGCAAGGTATATTACCGAAGTATAAACAGCCGTTTAGGCGGAACAGGAAGAGCAATTAGCAACCCGAATCCATATACTGTATACTTGCGTGTCTTTGAGCACCGACCTCTGTGCTTAATATATTATGAATGCCTTCTGATGCGTGAGAATCGCAGGGATTCAAAGGAAAAAAACGGAGCAGCTCCAGGGGCCAGTAAGAAGCCCATATCCTATGTAAAATGGGCCCCTAAATGAGAGTTCTTGCAGCCAAGGATTATTTACAAAATCGTCCCTTAACTCGTGACTCTTCTTCCTTTGGCTTCTACATAAGGCCACAAGAAAAGCAGCTTGCACTTTTAGAAAGAGAAGTGCGCAGCATTGCCCTGCACTTCGCCACACCAGGTGTACGAAACTTCATGGCCACTTGGGCGTGAAACCAACGAATATTGATGGAGGTTGGTTGGATGCCGGGTGATGTTCAACACACGATGGCCGAGCTCCTGAGTCGACAGAGAGCAGTGAGTGCATCAATGCGTTAGGGTTCAATGGAGAAGGCTATCACAGATCAAAAGTCTCAACATGCATTAAAAAAATCGATTTGTGCATTCGTTGAAACGTAGCTTACTCGCTCGAGAAGAGGGCGCACTTCCTTGTACCATGGTGAAGCTTCCGAGAAGACGACAAGCAAAGGGCAGGGCGTGCCGGTGCGCTCCGCCACGAAAGCGCATGCATGCTTCAACAGCGCAAGGGCATGTAAGAGGGTGCGCTGCACAGACTCAAGCGTAGGCTGCACCTGTGAAACGAAAAACGATGAAGTATTTTGTTTGAATCGCTAGAATTAAAAGGCTGAGAGGAAGTGCGTATGATTAGAGAACGCGGAGGACGGAGAAAAAAGATTTCTCCAAGTAGAGATGCGGGTCCGAAGCAGAATAGCGAGCGCATAAAGTTGTTAGACTTAAGTGTGCATAAAGTTATCAATGAAGGTTCAGCTCCTCTGCCTACCTCCGCATCGAGTAAAAGATCCAAGTCATCTAACACCATGGCCGCTGGATACGAGGCCATGCCTCCTCCTCCTCCGCTGGAAGATGATGCTGTCGCGGTGCCGAGCTCGTGCACGCGCAAGCACCAAGATTTGAGATCTCCAATGCTCGTAAAGTACTTCATAGCTACATGCTCAAGATCCGCATCGTCGACCGAAGGCATCGTAGCCGTAGCATAAGGGCCGGAAGGTTGTGAGACTAGCGGTGCAGCAGTTGATGTGTCAGCAGTGAGGCGAACTTCAACGGGCGCTGGGAGGCAGGCTTCGATCTTGGCGCGGCGGCAAGCGAACCATACGCTACGGGGTGGCACCTCTGCCCCCGGTGACGGCGCTAAATTGCGAGCCACCAAGGAACGAGCTGCTCCAAAGGCTAAGGAGGTCTTCCCAGCCCGGGGAGGACCAACGAGCAAGCCTAAAATGGAGTTGTTCGTTGTATACTTGCCTAAAGGGTCGAGCGTCAAGCCTAGGATTGACGCTGCAGTAGCCATCTAAAGAGCTCGTATCGTTCGCTTCTGTGCCCGCTACTCTTCTTCTTTAAGCCGACCGTAATGTGAGAGCGCTCACTCCGAGAACAAAGATGAGAATGTCCATCAAATCACGGCAATGAGTCACTTTCTTGTGCAAGAACGTCCCTGAACTAGCTTGCCTAACTAAGAAGTAATCAATCTCAAATTTCAAACCATAGGACGTAACACTACTTATGTAGCAAAGGTGATATTTACGGCGCACAGTAAAAACTCAACCGTAGACTCAGGATAGAGGATAGAGAGCAGATGATACTCGGATACACTGCTTCCTGCTTCCCTCGCCTCGAAGCTGATGAGCTGATCTTGTCGAAATTATTTCGAAAACGGAAGAGAGGGGTGCTGGTGCGTTGGAGAACGGAGATCGGAGACGTCGGGGAAGGAGGAAAAAATTCCGTTTGTCGTCGTCGTAAAAGCCGCGAGCAGCGAGCAGTGAGCCGCGACGAGCCCCTCGTCGTTATTACAGTAAATATATTTTTCGGCACAACATCACCTCTTGAACAATCCGAACAATCTAAGAGCCGATAGATAGACTGACATAGCACTTGACATCCTATAAATCTCGAGCCGAGTCCCGTCAGCTATGCTTGCTTCGCCAGAGGAAAGCGCAGATATTACCGACGGCGCCTCAAACCCTCTTATGCACGCTAGAAGCCGTCCAAAGTTGACCAAACCCCCCGGGCAATCAGGGACGGCAAATAAGGCTGCGGCCTCAGAAAGTGACACACGAAGGAGCCGAGCGTCTTTTGGTTCGCGTGAAGGTTTAGATCCACGCAACTCCAGCCAGCAGCGCAACACCAAACGAAACGGGCCTCAAAAGCGCGGCAAATCCTTGAGCTCGAGCCGCCTTGAGCAGAAATCTGATCCTCCCGAAACAACGTCACAGGGTAGGAGGACGCCGCCGCCCATCATGCGCCCAAAAGACCTACCGTCGCCCAAGGGGCACATCAACAGTAGTACACCCACTGGCTCTTCCGGGTCTGCGGGGCATCTTGTGGAGCGCTTGGAAAAGCTTGCGTCACAGCACGAAGCCCTCATGGCCACCCACTCGACGCTGACCGAGCAGCACAGCGCTTTGCTGCTCCGGCACGAGACGGTGCTCACTGCGCTAGAGCAGCTCGTCTCCAGTGGTATTAGTGTCGGCGGGGCACCTAGCCACGGCAACGGTGACGGCGGTGGCAAATCAAGCCCGACTGGCAAGGCCAGTGCTGCTAACGAGAGCAACGGGTCGAATGGCTCCAGGCTTCGCCGAATAGGGTCAGCGCCAGCGGGGAACAAACAGAGCGCGGGTGACAGCAAAGCTGCACCTATCCCGTCCCCACGCGCAAGCTTCATTCGACCGCCGAGCTTGCCTTCAAGCAGCCATCCCAACGCCAAAAGCGGCAGCGTATCACCGGGGCGGGTACTGCCCAGGCGGAGTGGGACCCCAAGTACGGGTGGGAACAACAACAGTGGCAGTGGCAACGGAACTACCACTACTGCAGGTATAGCTGGGCCTACTTCGAACCACACTGCGGCAGCAGGCCACAGCCTTCGAGTAGTGGTGCGGAAACGGCCAGCAGCAGAAGACGAGGTGGACTGCGTGGAGGTGCTCGACCACGGGGGCATTCTCGTGCATGAGGATAAGGTGACAGAGCGCGAACAAAAGCTAAACGAAGATGGCCGCCTTATAGTTAATGCTAGGTATTTCCATTGCGGCACAATGCCAACACCACAATGAGCATAATTGTGTCTTCGTCATTTCACCGGTTTTTCTTCTTCCTTGTTCGTCTGTCTGCATCTCTCTTTCCCCAAGGTGAAAGTGGACTTGACCAAATACGTGCAGCACCACCGCTTCGGGTACGACGACACGTTCGGCAGCGAAGACGTCACCCACGACCTGTACGCTCGCGCGTTGACGGATTTGATGGACAACTTCTTCGGCGGCGGCAACTCGACGTGCTTTTGTTTCGGGCAAACGGCGTCGGGGAAAACCTTCACGCTGTTCGGAGCGGAAGGAGGCAGTGGCCAAGCCACCAGCAACTTTCACGACGACGGCATTGAAAACGACGACATGAATTCATCTGACCAGCACCATGCAGCGGGTCTCTATTTGTTGGCTGGTCAGAAAGCTTTCCAACGCTTGCAATTTCAGGAGTTAGCTGCCTCAACAGCTGCTGGAAGTGCCAAGAGCAAGCCCCAGCCGCCCGCAGGACACACTCTTCAGCTCACCGTGTCCATGTTCGAAATATACGGGCAAAAAGTACGGGACTTGCTGGGGGGCGGCAAAGAATTGCCAGCACTGGAAGACGGCAAAGGCATCTTGCAGCTCGTGGGCTTAACGGCGGTGTCGTGTGCGGACATGAAGGCCTTTGTGGAAGCGACCAACAGCGGACGCGCGGCGCGCACCACCAACGCTACCGCAACCAATGCTACCTCCAGCCGCAGCCACGCTGCTCTACTTTTGAAACTCGTGCGGCAGGCACCACCGTCTAGTGCTCCCAATGGCGGAAGTAGTACCTCCTCGGACAGCAGTGTGGAAGTGTTGGGGCGTTTCAGTTTGATAGACTTGGCGGGGTCGGAGCGGGGCGCGGACAACGACAACACCGACAAGACCACCCAAATGGAGGGGCGGCAAATCAACCAAAGCTTGCTGGCCCTCAAAGAAGTGATTCGGGCCAAGGAATTGGGGCGGAGCCACGCGCCGTTTCGGCAGAGCCGGTTGACGCAAGTGCTGGAAGAGTCGTTGACCGGTTCCAAGTGCCACACGTGCGTGGTGGGCTGCGTGAGCCCGGCGGCGCGCGACCTGCAGCAAACCCTCAACACTTTGCGGTACGCCGAAGGCTTGAGCCCGCACCACGGCAAGCGCACCCTGGGCGCGAAACGCAACAGCAAAGGGTCGGAAATGGCCGAGGCCGCGGCGCCGATGGCAGCGACAGCGGCGGCATCGTCGTCGTCGTCGACAACAGGCAGCTTTGACGGGGGCTACGAACCGCAAAGCGCCCCTTTTCAAGGCGACGGCAGCCAGCTGCTGTCGCCAGAGCACTCGCACTCCACGCGTCAAAGCAGCTTAGAATTGATGGAGTTTGAGCTCGGCGCTGACTGGGGAGCTATTGATGGCAACGAGGGGCTGAATTAGGCCAATATGGTTTTGTGTCTCACTGTGTCTACTTAGTTCTTGCCCCAGTCCACACAAGGGCTGAGTCGGTCTCTTCTTTATCAGCGAATTACATGTAACTTTATATCTCTAGTTCCCTGTAGAAGTGCTACGACTCTGGCTCTACTAGTTATGCCTTCATTAATGTCTCTGGAAACCAAAAAACAAATCTGGCCCATGGCCAATCCAATAACAATTACACAGTACCTAGTACAGAAAGCAGGTTACTGTAAACCATGGATCGCAGCCATAAGCACAATTTGAAATGGCCAAATGCCAACCTAGACCCATATAGCAGGCTTGAATAATTAGCCAGAAAGAGAAAAGTAAATGCGGCCATGTAAATTGAATGTTAATGTGCCATGAAGTATATGTAGTGAAATGTGTTGTAATATGAAGTGCAAGAGCATGTGGAATGTGGTGTTGTTGACGCTGAATCGAAGACGGAGGGCTAGCCGCTGACCCGCTTGCCGCAACACGTCATAATATGATAGTCGGCTTTGAAGCTACTGGACCGCTTGCCGGGTATTTCGATACAACGCGCTCAGTGTTGTCAACCGCAGATCATAAAGTTACTGCGCGCGTTATCGTTTGGTAGTCCTCCCTCTTCTGGGTGTCGGGCAAATCGTTTCGAAATGCGCCCGCATGAACCACCGTGCCGTCGCTTTTGGTAAGGAGGCCTTGCCCGTTCCGCAGGCCTCGGTTGTATTCCCCCACGTACTTCTCACCCGTGGTGCCGGAGATCCAAGTCCCGAGGCCATTCTTGCGGTTGTTGCGGTATTCCCCACGGTGCGTGTCCCCGTTGGTGGCTTGAAAATGGCCTTCGCCGTGCTTTTTGCCGGCGCGCCAGCCGCCCGTGTACACCCCGCGAGCAGTCACCATGGTGCCCTGTCCGTGCGGCTGCCCTTCTTGCCACCCGCCCTCGTAGGTGTCTACCACGGTGCTTGATCCATCAGCACTTGCTGCTGCTTTCCCAGCTGGAATTGTATTTGCTGTTGCTGTTGCTGTTGTTGTCGCTGTTGTTAGCGGCCACTCGTATTTGCCCCGTAAACGCCGCCCGTCGCGATATTCGCCACGAAAGATTCCGCCGTCCGCTTCCCGCATGGTGCCTCCAGGGCCATGCCGCAAATCATGCAACCAGCGGCCTTCGTAGACGCTTCCGTCCGCAAAAGTGTACGTGCCCCAGCCGTGCATCATGCCGTTGAGCCACTGCCCTGTGTAAATCTCAGCCGTCCCGCTGTTGGCAGTGGTGGTGGTAGTGCAATTGTAGCTATATGTGCCCGCGCCGTGCTTGAGACCGTGCAAGAATTCGCCCGTGTAAGTGCCGTTGGCGTACACTTTGGTCTCCTGTTGGCCGTTGATAAAAAGACGAAAAATTGCTTAATGAGACAATGAAGAACAAACAGCAACTCCTGCTTTGCAAAATTAAGACTTATAATATCAAAACACAAAAGCATGCAAGTGAAAGCTAATATATTCTTTAGTGTTTTCATATTTTGTCGGCGCATAAATATGCAAGCAACCACCAGATCACGCACCACCACGGACTCGTTGATGGACCTATCGTTTTTGTGCTCTTCCATCAGTTGCTTGACCCGCGCCACTTCCTCTGGGGTCAAAGATCCACCTTTGGCCAATAGCATGCTGAGCTCGGGTGCTGCCGACTCACTCGATGATTTGTTGCCACTTTGAGGTTCAATGCCAGCACCAATTGCGCCTCGTTGTGAAACAGCATGAATTTCTGCTTGCGCCGCTGCTTCTGCAGCTGCCACGTGCTCTTGGTACGCTGCTCGTTGGCGCTCGCTCGCTTTGGCAGCGCTGTGATCGTCTAAGACCTGGGCAAACTCTTCTTTGGCTTCCTGAAACCGCTCAGCGCTTGGAACAGTAGCACCGGAGTCAAGAGCACCTCCTATCGAGGCTGCGCGACGAGGAGAAGGCGGAAAAGGAGAAGCAGGAATTGCAGCCGCAGGAGCTGCCGCTGACGAAGTAGCAATTGCAGGAGTAGTGGCAGCAACAGCAGTGATTGGCGCCGCATCGACTACTGCTGAAGGTGCTGCAGAGGAATCACGAGATTTCAACGCACGCGCCAGCTTGAGGCAGTGGGCTTTTTAAAAACCCAGCGCAAAGAGCGAGTCAGTCGAGAGGCAGCTTACGTCCGCGCAAGTGTCGTGGCCTGCCGCAAGCAAAGCAGGCAAGAACCGCTTGAGTTGAGCGCCAGCAAGCACGCCACGGAGCTCGGCCGCTTCTTCAGCGGAAGCAGGCTTACGATGCTTTTTGGGGACAACAATGGCAGGCTCGGTGACAGTTTCTATGGTTGTGGTTGCTGTTGTCGCCAGCGTAGTTGTTGCCATTGTTGACGATGTCGTAGGCTGTGATGGCTCAGTAGTCTGCGCCGACTTGGCTTCGTTTTTAATCTCGGCAGCAGATAGTCCAAGCAGCAACTCGTTGGACGTCAAATCTTTAGGTGGAATATAATTTGAAGGACTGTTTGGTTCATCTAAATTTGGCGGCATTGCGAAAACCGCGAGTGAAGGCGAAGAAGGTGCGCCTTGCGAGGTTGCCTGTTCCGAACTACCAGTCTCAGCGTCATCTACAATATACCTCTCTGCGGTGAACCGAACATATGGCTTCGTTGCCGCGTTAGCATGTTCCGTTAATGTTGGACTTTCAGACAATGGCAGTAACGGTAGCTTTGGCATATGGGGTTGTGAATCGTGCTCGCCAGCTTCTGGGTCGAATCTCTCGACCGCACTGCCAACGGGCGTATCCTGCGCGAAGAGTTGCGACAGCAATGAACATGTAGCGTGAGATATTTATCTCATAATTCATGGCAATTGCGTCACTGTATCAACGAGTCAGATTTCACGGATCATTATTGTTTCATTCTTGAGTGTATCAATTCATCGTCACTTGACATATTCAACTATTTTTCTCGTAAAGACGCAGGTGCGAACGCACCTCATTTATGTCCTTCATTTCGGGGCCACATCCATCTTGGTTCTCGCGGGCTTGGAAATGATGGAACTAACAATTTATTGCTTCCGACTTTTTCAACTTCTCGTCGGATGCTTCGCTATATTTTGCTGCCACGGCAACCAGCGTACGTAGGTGTGCTACCAATGTGCTACAGTATTATACAGTAGGACAAGCGACTATAGCTGTGACCCTTGCTACAACAGGATCCCTTCACTACGGACGCTAGATGTTTGCACCGCAATTAGCTTTACAATGACAATGGCTGTGACCCTTACTACAACGGGCCAACCTCACTGGAGATGCCTGACGCCTGCCGATTGCACCGCAATACGGCAATAGGCAATAGGCAGGCTTGTGATTTCATGATTTGTGCATCATTTGTGACGTGAGAATTCTTCTGGTTGACTCGGTGATTTGGCCTTTTTGGGGGTGTTGATTCGGTGGATTCTTTGAATCTTCGACACGAAACGGAGAGTATGTTTTACCAAGGGTATCTACTTTTACGGAGTTACGGGTAACCGAGTTCCAACGGCGTGAATGGCTGAGTCGGCGGAGTAGCACGATATCGATGGAGACCGGTTGAGAATGTGCCTCCTTCCAACCACATCAGCACTGCTATGGCTGTGGTGCCGTGCTCAAGCCTTCGGTTGAACGAGGAAGGCCCCAATACGCCTAATCTTTCGCGCTCCGCCTGGTCCGTGGGCCCTGAAGTCTCACCAAAAATGGATTTCCCGACTACCGAGAAACAAAAGCCAGGACATCGTGCTGTTGATTTTGGCGAGCAGTTGCCTGGCTTTATCATCGAGGTGTATGCTCTCAATCGTAATGGTACTCGCCTTCATGGATCCTCGCAGATGGCGCCTGGCGCTAGACCACCCCCGCTATTTCAATTACGAGATGGGGGGTTGCTCGTGTCCGCCTTGAGTGAAGAGAGGCTAGGGCTAGACACAGATATTAATGTGTTAGACGCCGAGGTGGAAGCCCGGCTTCTCTCGCTCGGGCGGCCCTTGCCCAGTCAAGTGGCACTGTACGGAGCAACTGCATGGGGCAAAAAGCCCCTTCAAGTTGCTGTAGCCGACGGGACACTCAGTGACTTGGCAGCCGTGGAAAAGTTTGCAAACCGTTACTTAATGAACTCACTCGTGCCGCACAATAGTGACGACTTTCCTGATACAGCCCGGACATCTTCTGAGAGGCAGTCACCGCTATCGAAGTCATCTACTCCAGGAGCAGCAGGAGCTGCTGAGGGCTCCACTACCGGGGTAGAAGGGAAAACAGGAATGCAAGATAAATCTCAGCCATTTTATCAAAATTATGTTGAGCATTTACTGAGTGATGATCCCATCGATGAGGAAGCTGTAAATCTTGCGAGCATATCGCCGCAGCTTACATCTTTGAACGTCGACGGGTGTGCTCCAACTATCCGACAACTCGTAGCCAACGGCTATTTGCAAGATCTTGACAGTTACCAGAATGATTCTACCGGTAAACACGGTATTCAAACTTTTGCTGTTGAGATCATGTTTGATGAAATTCGAACTGGGCTAAACTCCTTTTTACCCGACATTCATGCCTCAGCACCTCATGGAGAATCTGCGAGCGTCTTCACTATAACGGATGATGTTCCTGTCGATGCTCGAGTTGACCTACGTAACATTTCGCGCGTAGATATAGATGATGCCTATTTTGAATGCGATTTCGACATAACGTTCAGCTGGCTAGTCAAAACACCTCCTCAGGAATTAATTTCAAAACTGGTTAACAATAGCGATTCACCATCAGCAGTCATTGAGAAAGTAGCAAATCCCTGTCGGCGCCCCGAACTCAACAAGAATGGCGACCCTGAATCGGTAGCGCCTGAAGATAACGATGGCGTATACGGCGCTGCAAGCAGTGGAGAGGCTAGTCGGCCAATTCCTTCAAAGACTGCTCGAACCATTTGGCGCCCTCATTGGAGTTTCTCAAACCGCATCACGCCTGAAATCGGTTCTGTTGTCGAACGCCTGACACTTTCGGAGCGCCAAGTCATGGCGCGAGGCATGAAACTGAAGCAGAGCGTTGTTGATTCATATTGGTCAACAGAAAATTTATCGCGAGAGGAGCTTGAAGATCGTGCACAACCAGCCAAAAAAGCACATGATGAAGTGCTTGGAAGTCCCGCTCCTGGAACTAGTACAAGTAAAAAGCTTCCGCGAACACTCACACAATCAAAAATAGCCAATACGCAATCATCGACTGCGATGGAAATGCTGACAAGGCGTTGCTCGAGTGGGACACGCAATCCTTCAGGCAATTTTGCCACCAATGCTCTCAATTCTAGACCTGGTAATGGAGCTTTCAATGTTCCAAGTAAGAGTAATGACCCTGCCGTTATCAGCGCTGACAGTGGGGTAGAAGGCGTATCTGAGCTTGTCTACATAGTTAAATGCAGCGGTCTTCGGTTCAGCGTTTCATTTGACCACATGGAAGCATTTCCATTCGATGCGCTATCCTTACCAGTCTCCCTAAATTTTCGCGAACCTCACGGAATTTATCAGGCACATATCGCACGGACTCTTAAAGCTGGAAATGATTTTGACCCCAGCCCAGATGAAGATTCAAAAGAAACTAAAAATGCCGACTTAGAAGAAAAGTCTAACCGGCTTCACAAAGATAGCTCGTCTACGAGTCCTAGTGAATTGAATTTGGCATCGGTTTCCAAAGCAACGAAGAAAATTCATCCTGAATTGAGGAGGCAAGTGAGTACTTCCATTCCTATTGGAAGCCTGGAGACGGTAAAAACTCTACTTGAGTCAGCAGCTAAAGCAATGTCCGAGATAAAAGAACCATCCAAAGTTGCCATGCCAAATTTCCAACCAGCATTGGACTTAGTCCCCATCCCTGGTCGAATGCGGTTGAGAGTCTCAAACGATTATGGGAACCACGACGGAATAACTGAGCATCGCCTTCGATCTCAAAAGTGGGGCATTGAGGACTCGTATATTCAAAAGTTGAATAGACTGCCACAGGTATGGAAGATGGTGGATACTCTTTTTGTTATGATTTTGTTATAACACATTATGAATGTCTGTTGGCAGGTTGGCACTGCGAAGAAAACCACTGGTTCTGTTTTGAGAAGTGATGCATTCATGAAAGTAAGTGCTGGATGTCAAGATGTAACTGAACAATCTCATCGATGGACCAGAAATACCATGTCAATCAAAATTTTTGTAAGGCGAAAGACGCAGACCGTCTTTACTTATATTTATCAGCCAATGTTTTTGATGACCTTCGTAAGTATGACAACTATTCTTACTGGTTTTGGAATGGATCTTCAAAGCTCTTTTGGTGATCGCGCTAGCATTACGCTCACTCTACTTTTAACAGTTGTAGCGACTGAGCTCCCCGAACATTTGAAAGAGGTACCGCAAGTTAAATGGATCAAAAAATGGGCTTTTAATTTTATTGTTTGTGTCATACTGAAAGATGTCATCTTCATCTTTCTGTGGTGGGCAACAACTTATTGGAATTCTCAAGATATTGCTACTTCTAATCCCTGGAAGCAAGAAGAAACAGTTGGTACTGAACCTAATCGAAACAATGATGAAAAGAATGATGGCACCCCTGTATTTTTTTCATCATATGATTTTCCTTGGTATCACCGCATTTGGTTTTTGGATGGAATGACTTCGCTTTGTTTTGCAGCGTTCTGGTTCTGGAGAGTATTTCAATTTTTGAAAGTACCGTATGATGAAGCTTTAGACCAATACACGCCTGAAAGGGTGCGATTTGATGCTAAACCTCAGAATGCTCACTGCTTGGGTAAAAACTCTTACCTAAAAAATTACATATTGGATAAGGCAAGTGATTTTCTGCATGAACATTGGCGGGCTCAATATGCGTGTGGGGCTCTGCGGGATATGCTTCAGTCGATTGAAAAGGCGAAGCGTGAATCAAATGCACGTGATGGCTACCGTCGAGCCACTTCCAAGATTCGTACTTACAAGAATATGCATACGCTTAATCGCCATGAGAGTGTCCGAAAGCTCATGGAGTCGCTCAAAAACACTCAATCAGGTGTACAAGAAACGCTTATGGTCCCACCAAAGTGGAAAAGTGTTGACACATTCGAGAATCCGCCGCCAGACTCGACACCTCCGCAAAATCAAAATCGGAAACCTGGAGAAAGCATGGATCCATGGGTTGATCCGACTAGTGGCATCAAATACATTGATATCAATCAACCCCTCGACAAGCTACCTCACGTGGTGCAGTTCGAGAATCGCCGTTGTGTTGACGATATACTGACGCTTCTTGAAGAAAGTCCTCAATTGGCTCGTTCAGACCTAGCTTCACAGCTACATGCAAAGTGGCTGAGCCGACAGCCTGAAGATACTTCAGCTGGAATCCAGAAGTCGCACAAATCATGGGATGAACTGCCGTTGGCAAGTCGCCTGAAGAACATCGTGACAGTCAACCAAGTAGTTGATCTTTGCGCACTAGCTCATCAAGTTCATAATTCGGTGAATGAGCTCTTTAACGCTGACCACGATGACGTTGTAAGTTCTCAAGAATTTCTTCGAAGTGAAGTGCTGCGTCCTCTATTCTACTCCAACGTGCGCGTGCCAGTTCGCCGTGGAGATCTCGTGCACATCAAGGATGTCTCACCCAGCCACTCTACGAACGATTTCATAGCTTGCGTAGTTGCGTGGCAGCAGCACAGCCACTGGAGCCCAGAGACCGATTCTCAAAGCAAAGAATCTGATGCGATCAGAGCTGGAAAAGGTTCGCCCAATGGCTTCGGCTTTGGTGTATCTGATAGCGATGACGATGAAATGGATACTTCGGAATTTGAGTATCACGGCAGCGTTTTCTTTGTGCGTTTAATTTATCCAGGAGACCGCTCCATTTACCATGGTGGGCGATTTTACCCCCGTCCGTCCTCAACCACTCTTCGAGCACATCTAGCGAAGCGCGACGTCGTGGCTGTTCCAGAAACTGCATTGCACTTTCCGGAAATCCGATGCAAAGATTTTACGATGTCAATTCTTTCTCACTCCGATTGGCTTTTTGATTATGATGGATCTTGCTCTATCAACGACCATCGATGTGTGCAATTGGATCGTGGGGACCTGCACGCGAAATAGTAGCAAAAATGCTTTATTTAAGTCCTATGATTATGAACAACTTACGCGAAGCACTGCACCTGGCCGTGGATAGAACATTCAATTGGGATTAGGAAAGCATCTTCTTGTATCCAGATTAGATTAGATTAGATTATACTCCCCAATTGCAAAGAAACAACAACAAATAGCATAAAGCTGCGTTTTGATGAATCCTCCAGAACAAGTCTGACTGGGCTGAGTGTCCTTTTG
>Ga0307982_1001207_pt1 | contig 20948 bp, 5 predicted proteins | sample OrgLakmetagen989_FD_201847 | JGI IMG/M metagenome (GOLD analysis project Ga0307982, IMG submission 201847) | Saline water microbial communities from Organic Lake, Antarctica - #989 | ecosystem: Environmental > Aquatic > Non-marine Saline and Alkaline > Saline | place: Antarctica: Organic Lake... | reverse complement strand
ACTGCGCGCAGCAGCTTCGCGTCGGTCGGACAGGTAGTTGAGCATAGATCGGCGGCCGCAGCCCCGGTGCCCCATGGAGCAGGTGGCCAAAGTGAAGAGCACGGACGAGTGGTACAAATTCTTGAGCGCATGACCACTTTGTGTGAAGCAGACAAAGTGGTTATCATGGAAAGCTTGGATGTATACCAAGCCCACAAAGTGGCAGCCAAGGCAGCAGAGGCAGCTGCAGCTGGTTACGCAATTGATGCTGCAAAAGTCAATGCCAGGTTTTCAGCTTTCCGCTTCAAGTATGTGTGTGTATGGGCATTCTTTAACATGGCCCTAGTGGCTGTTGTGGATTCTTTCAAGCTGGAAGCAGCAGCTGCCAGTGCACTTGCAGTTGCAGTGCTCGGTGCATCTGGGTTTCGCATTCTTGGTAGCGTGCTGTTCAGGGTACAAACAACTGCGACGATGCTTTGGCGGAGACACATGCGCCCACATTGCCACAGCAGTATGACCAGTGTCGACGAGCGCACGAAACAGCTCCGCTGCAAGTGTTGCCGATCTGTTGACCTCGTCCACCGAGAGCATGACTGGCTGGATGAGCATGCCTTGGCTGTGGACCCCAACCCTTTTCACACGGGATGTGGGCCAGCACCGTCAAACAGCTCACAAGTACTCAATAGTGTCATTGTCGAGAAGTCAGCAGCAGACGACGACAGCCCCCAAGGCACTCTCAGCCCCTGGTACGGTTGTGAGGAAGATCTCGCCACAGAGCACTCCCAAGTCAGTTCAACCAACATGACGGTAACTGGACAGACCATTGATTTTGAGCTGTCTCACCCCAATGTCATGCCGACTGTATCTTCAAGCGCAATCAATGCAACTGCCGACAATGGAATGGCCATGTTGCCGTCTCCACCTCGAATCAACACTGGGCCAGAGCACGCACATTTTGATCAGCCGGGGCCAGGCCTGCGTCCAACCACGAACGGCATGTTCATGTTCTGGACAGCACCGGGTTATGGATCAGACAATGAGTACGATTCGGACGCAAGCACCTTGAGTGATCTTGACGAGGAAGTGCTTGGTTCGCCTGCGCCTGTCCCTCAAAACCCCACGACGACGCCGTGCGCTGCAGGTCAAGTGGGCGTTGATGCAGTCGAAACAAGTGGTCCATCTCAACCTGTGGAGCTTTTGGAGCGGGCCACACCAGAGCCACAGACGCTGGCTCGCCAGGGGCTTGACCCGCACAGGTGGCGGCCTGCAGTGCGCTCCACAGGCGGACCTGTTATTCGACAGCCCTGGTCCGCCCCCTCCAACATTAGCAGGAATGGGGGCCAAACTACTTCTGATCGTCCCCGGGGCATGTTCTTACGGGACTTTTCCCAAACCTCAATGGTGCAGCGCAGACAGGAGCAGTGCACTGAGCTCTTCCAGAGCAGCGCGGGCACGGCGACACCCGCCGCAGTGCAACGAAATCGGCGTGCCTCCAGAGTGTTCCCTGCAAGAAACGTGCGCAGCATTATCTCGATACCTTCTCCTACCCGAGGTGGTGTATTGACGCCGTCGCACATGACCCCTAGCAGCGCGGCTCACACAAGCACCGGAGCAGGAGCCACAGTGGACCCTGTGCAAGTGCCAGGTGTGCACAACCATCGCCGTGTAAGCTTCTTCCGACTGCCTTCCATTGGAGAGGATGACATAGATGTTCCAGCTGCGATGCCGCATGGTCGTCGACAAAGCTTTTTGTCTGGGCTCAGCAGCAACGGCCCCTTGGGCTCAACTGCTCAATCGTTCATGCGCGCCATCGAAACGGTGTACAACCCCACCAAGCAGCACAGCAGCTCGAATGACACCGATCGCTTCATGCCGTTGCCTTTCGGAGGAGCAGGGAGCACACATTCCGAGTCCCCTGAGTCAGCTGCCGACAGCGCCCGCCGCACGCTGCTGCGCTACTCAGCCGCGGATTACTCAGACCGCGTCACTCGGGCTGCATACAAGCAGACCCATGGACGCCACATGTCCACCTTGCGCAACATGCAAAAAAAGATCTCCACAAGCCTTACGCCCACCGCTGCTGCCACTTCGAGCCCCACCGTGGCTTCAGCCAGTAACACCCCCCCCGGTGCAGGGCGCAAAAAGAAACCAAGTACAAGCACTGTGTTTGACTAGTGCGTGAGTAGCTCAGCAAGTGCCCATATATTGAAAACTGTACAACAGCCCCTACGGGGCGCTGGGCAAAAAGTGAAAACACTGCACACACTCACACAAAGATATAAAAGCTATTGTTCAAGGCGCTGCCGCACACAGCGATGGGTGTGCGGGGCAGCTTACAAGCGATTCAGCGGGTTCACCACTCCCAGCACCGACATGCGCTTGGCACGGTCGGTGCGGTCGCTGCCTTGTTGCAGCAGGGGATTGGGTGCTACTGCTCCATTCCCGGCGACCGCTGCACCTTGACTTTCCTCCTCGTCCTCGTCGTCCTCCTCTTGTTGCGCTGGGGTGACGCGCCCCAGGTTGGCCGCCTGCACCTCGGCGAACTCCTCCGTCCACAGCAGGGAGCCCTCGGCGGCAAACTTGGCCGGCATGTCGTACGAGCTCTCGCCCGTGTCGCTGTTGTGGTACCAGACCAGGCCATCATCGTCGTGGCAACGGGTCCAGGGTCCAGTGGTGGCGCCCTGCGCCTGACCCATCTCCGCCAAGCTGCTGTACTGCCCCGCGTGCGCCACATCCAGCACGCCGCCAGGCGCCGCCTTGCTCTCACCTGCGCCCAGTATGCTCATTTGCACGCCCTCCTCGTCCCCAGCTTCGTCGCTGTCGCCCTCCTCCGCCAGAGCTGACAGCTCGGAGCGGGCAGCAATGACTCCAGCCACATCAGGGGTGGCGCCGGCCGACTGCATGTTCAGGCCCAGGGCGCGGTCCAGGATACTGCGGCGCTTGCCGTTGCGTCCAATGAGCGTCTTCTTGCGCTCCACCACCTCCTCTTGTTTGTCCTGCAGGCTGGACACCTCCCATCGCAGATCTGTCACGTCACGGTTCAGCGTGTTGGCGTGCACTCGCACCAGGTTCCACTGCTCCTGCGTGGGCTGCCCGTCGGCGCCCAGGATGTCAGCCAGTGCTGCCATGTCGCTGGCCATGGTCGCACGCATGGCCATGGGGTTCAGCTCCATGCCTCCCGTGGCCGCCATCTCAGCGTCGATGTCTTGGGCACGCTTCAGGTCCTTGCGCCCCTTGCCCTTGCCGCCCATGGTGTTGGAGCGCTTTGCTTCGGTGGCGGAGCGCCCCTTGCCGCAGTCGCAGTTGCCCCCGCCAAACGTGGAGTACACCTCAAATCCGAATACAGTGAAGAAGTACACCATGGAAGTGATGATCACGAAGCCCACTAGGACGGTCAGAGCGTCGCGCTGGGCAGAGTAGATGTCGGAATTCGGGTCGCCAGTCTGGAACATGATGCCAGACAGACACACGAAGCAGCCGCAAGACAACAACACCGCCTCCATGGTGTTGTAGTCGAACAGGTAGTCCTGACCGAGGGTGCTCTTGGCAGCGGAAACGCTCTCCATGTTCACCTGGCGGCGTCGCTGGCGGGCGTTTGAGTTGCGTAGCGCGGCCTGGTACGCTGCGGCGATGGCTTGGTGCTTCTTGTTGCCCTCCTTGGCCTTGGACTTGTGGTGCAGGATGATGCCGCGGCGCTCAGACATGGACATGTACGGGTTGTGGCGTACCTGCATGGTGAAGCTGAAGAACAAAATCACAAACGCCATGGCCATTTGGAATGACGGGGTGCGGCGGAACATGAGCCCTGTCAGTGCAATGCAGAACTTGCGGAACAGAATAATCAGCAGCCAGTACCACTTGCCGGGCTTGAAGTGGTAGTACAGCTTGTGGAACATCTGGCGGAATGGGTAGTTGGGGTTGGTGAGTGGGGAGTCACCAATGCCCATGGCGCGCAGGATCTGATCGGTCTTCACCTTGTCCTTGTTGCGCTTCAAGTGCCAGTACACCCACACGGGGTATGCCACGGTGTACACCGGCAGCGAAAAGAATAGTGCCGGGTAGAAAATGGTGTTGTGCTGGGGCTGGTAGCACTCAATGAATTCCACCTCCAGGTACAGCTTGCCGTCCGAGGGCTCCGTGGGCTGGCAGTTGAAGGCGTCGAAGGTGGTCTTGGTCAGCAGCAGGTACAGGTAGTACATGAGCAGCAGCCCAGTGGCAATCAGCGTCGGTGCGTGCTTGTTGCGGTGCTTGCTGTCCACTTTCATGGCGTAGTTCACACCCCACTTGATGCCGTGGATGCACACCAAGAGCAACCCAAGGAACAGCGGAAGTGTCTCGATCACAAACCACTTGCTCGCATACTTCACATTGGGGATGGCGCACTCGGGGGCAGTGATGTCGATGTTGATTTGGAAGATGCTCAGCAGGCGGTACAAGTCGCGCAGGAACTGAGGCCACTGCACCCGGGCAGTGGCAAACATGGCCAGCACCTGGAAGTAATCCACACCGATGGAGATGAAGGCCAAGTGCATCTTCTTGCGGTTCAGCACGTAGCCGGCCACGGCAATGCCGATGATCATGATCACGAACAGGGCGATGAAAAGGCCAGCCAGGTCAGGGCAGGGCTGGCACAGGCCCGCGACACGGAAGAACCCAGTTGAGCACTGCCCGCAGCGCTCTCCCTCATAGCCCGCCTTGCACAAGTTGTTCCCAATGCAGGCCTCCTGCGGCTCACAGGGCAGGAAGTTCAGACAGGCGCGCTCGTCGTAGGGCGCAGGGCGCTCGGCGCGGTCGCAGTCACTGCTGCCCACAGACGTCGCCACGCCAAACCACCCAGGCTCAGAGTACGGCTCTTGGAAGTCCACGCAAATGCCGGATGTAGTTGCGCTGAGGCACTTGGGTTCGCAGTACCCGCCCTGGGGGCACGGGAAGCACTCCTCGGCAACCTGCCCGTAGGCGCCAATTTGACAGTGGAACTGGATCTTAAACACGCCATCCAGACGGTTCACGGGGTAGTCACTCACGGTATAGCTGGGGATGCGCACAATGGTGCCGTCTCCGCTGGGGTCGCTGCTGTTCCCTGTTCCGTTTGCGGCCTGCGCGGATCGTGGCAGCACGGCAGCCCTGTGTGAGCTGTGAGGCACCACAGAGTACTGAATCTCCGACAGGTGGCGGCGCTGGGTGCGGCCGCCAGCGGTCTTCTGCAGCACATGGATGTGCACGTGCCCCTGGGCATTCTCAGACACCTGCAGCGTAGACCCCATGGCTGGGATGGAGCTCAAGTGCCCCACCACAGCACGGGGGGACAGTGGCTTCTCAAGTGTGTCCAGGGCAACACGGACGCCATTCAGCACATCTGCGAGCACGCGGCTGGAGGAGCCTGAGGACACCGACGGGTACGTAAAATTGGTGTAGCCGGCTGCAGTGAGCTTGATGGCCTTGGGGCCGACACGCCCCCCCAGCATGGCACACTGCACGGTGGAGTCTGAGGTCTGCTCCGCGCCCAGGCAGCGGTCTTCCCCGATGAACACAGCCACACGGTTGGTGACGTTGTTGATGGGTCCGAAGTCAGACCCCTTGATTTTGAAGTCATCCTGGCCGGCAGCGTCTGCGGGGTTGGCCTGCGTTGAGGAGATGTAGGGGGGGTTGTAGTCCAGCGTGAGCCCCCCTGCATCACTGCGGGAATCCACGTCAAGCGCCACTGCCACATCCTTCCCCTGCCCTGACTGCACGAAGCAGTAGTAGTCAGTGGAGGTGTACTGCTGTGCGATGGCTGGTCGCGTCGCGGGCGTCGGGTCTACATCAAACTGGTTCTCATAGTGCAGGTATGTGCTTTGCCAGCGGTCTCGGATGGCAGGCAGGTCCCAGGCACCTAACAGGTCCAGACAGGGCAGCTGCCCCACCACGGGCTGCCCTCCCGGCCCCACAATGGTTTGTGTCAGGGACGCATCCATGCCGTTGCTGACTGTGCCGTCGGCGCCGGGTGCCTTCACGAAGAGTGCCTCGTTGCTCACGAAGCGTCCGTATGCGTAGGAAGACTGCGTATCCAGGGTGGCCACATCAGCCGTGATGAACTCACGGGAGCCAAAGCTGCTGCCGTGGAGACGCACAATGTACCCCTTGGTGGGGCCGCTCGTGGGGAAGGCTTCTTGCAGGAAAGGAGGCTGGAAGCCATACACCTGCGGCGCCACAACCGAGTTGTCCCCGATGTACAGTCGCAGGGTGCGGTCGCCGCCCTGGCCCTTGGGGGAAATGAACTGAATGAAGGTGTGGTTATGGAAGACGACACGCCCCCCGCGGTCAAATCTGTCGTCGAAGCCCACGAAGGGGTCCGGCACGATGTAGGACAAGTCTGTGTTCTGAGTGCGTCCCAGCACGATGACAGCTAGCACCTGTGCCGAGCTTGGGCTGGAAGTGGCGGGGTTGAAGGCGCCGGACGTGCTGGGAGGCAAGAAGGTGTTGCGGCCGAAGTTCCGCCCATGGATGCTCACGAGTACGTTGTCGCCAGCTGTCACAGGGTTCGAGTCGGTAGACACGCTGGTGATGACAGGGTTGGCGTAGGAAATGGTGACGGAGCAGCTGGTGGAGGTCTCCCCTGGGATGCAGGAGTACTGGTCTGCGACTTGCACCACCAGCAAGTTGCCACTGGCAGTGGCGAATCCAGGAATCAGCTCAGGCACAAGGCAGGTCAGCTCGGTGTGTGGAACAACCATGATCACACCAGAACACTCTCGTTGCCCAATGCCACCCACAAACACGGTGACGTCGCTGGCAGATGCGCCGAAGTTTGTTCCACGCACAGTGATGCGCGTTCCAGTTGAAGGCACCACACTGGGAACAGTGGTGACCACAGTCGGGCGTGCATATGCAAAGGACACAAAGGAGGTTGTCATGGGGAGAGCAGTCACCCCCACTGCCAGGTAGTGCGTGGAGCCGACGCCGGCAGGCAAAGTCACCGGCGAGCGCAGGTGGCTGTGGGTGGAGACTGCTGCATCAGCGGCACTGAGGCCGGCACACACGGAGCGGCGGGGCGCGCCTGCGGGGTATGTGTAATCCCACACGGACACCCATGAGTCACTGCAGGCGAAGTTCACAGCGGGACCCGTGAGCCCGAAGTTGAACCCATGGAGGTACATGAGGCCACCAGAGGTGGGCATGGTGAAGAAAATGCGTTGACCCGGAACAACGGTGATGTTCTGCATGCCGATGGAGTCGACCTCGATGCGGCCACTGGGCAGGGGTTGGTTGGTCATGGGCACGGAGATGGTGCGCAGAGTGCCGTCAGTGCCGTCGGCGTTCTTGGCGCTGGACACGGAGGTGACATTGGGGGGGGCGTACCGAACAGGGCACTGGGGTGTGGTGGAGTCCCCGTTGTCCACAGTGAAGCTATTGAAGTCTGCACCGCCGTCGCCGGGAGGCACGCTGCAACGCACCAGACACGCCTCGTCCTCCACGTCAGCATCGGCCGTGGTGCCCCAGTCGCCAATTTCATCCGGCTGCACGCGCACTGAGGGCAAGCCCTGCACAATGCACTGGGAGTTTGTGGTGGATCCGCGGCGAGCAAACAGCACCTTGACATTGCTTTGTTCACAGGCGCCCGCCACGGGCATGGTGAGGATTTGCCCTCCGGCGGTGTCAAACTGGTAATTGCGCTCCACAAATCCGCATGTTCCCTTGCGGGCGGACAGTGTGGTGCTGGAGAAGCTGATCTGTGCTACCTGGTCGCCAATCTGGATGTTGGCCAGGCCAGATGCACTGTACACCCAGAACTTGATGTACGTGTCGTTCCACTCGTAGAAGCGCTCGGCCGGAACAGGCACCAAGGATGACCCGTTCACAGTGCGCACCCAGTTGGGGTACATGGCGGGAATGGTGAGGGCGGGGTTCAGCAGCGCCCCGCCGTACTGGATGTCCTGCAGGTACACCTGTCCGCAGTTGTCCTGGGGGCTGGTGACTGACGCCGGGATGGGCAGTGGCGCCGCCACTGATGCCGGCACCTTGGGCCCGGGGCCCGTGGCTGGGCGGCAGAAGGACGTCCCGGTGACGGTGATGTTGTAAATGCTGATGTCCTCCTTGGCGTTCTCGTCCCGTGGCTGGCTGATGCGCCGGGGGCGGGCGTAGTGCCACGGAAAGGCATTGCTGCTGCGGGCGGTTGCCTCCAGGTTCTCCATGACCACCTGCACAGTCTGGCTGGCGCCGTGGCCAGCAGGCTTGATGATCTCCACGTACTCCAGGCCGGTGGCCGTGTCAGCCCATTGGTTGATGGGCGCCACGGTCTTGGTGCCCACCCGCACGGAGATGGAGGTGAGGGGGTCTGCCACGCCGAAGCCACGGCCCACCAGACGCACATGCTCCCCATCGTCATTGGTAAACATACGCGGCTGTAGGCCGTTCTGGCTGTTGGGCAGGTGGTTCGTCACCTCCATTCCAGGAGGGCCAGAGAACAGCGTACCCCCCTCCAAACGCAGGATCTGGGGGACAGCGTAGCTCCACTTACGCAGGGACGCGAGACTGGTCTGTCCACGCACGCGCACAAACCAGGAGAACTCCAGGCCAGTGCCAGGCACCGTAGTGCACGTGATCAGTTCGTGGCTCGCCACCACACAGTCCCTTGCCTCGTAGTACCCATCGGCAGAGAGGGAGTCGAAGGGGGTGTAGCGCACCCACTCCAGGTACGACGTGTTCTGCCCCAGGTTTGCGGTGATGTACGCAAGGTCTGGGCCGAAATCGGTTCCGTTCAAGTACACAACCTGGTTGCCCTCAGACCGCGCAGCTACGGCGCCTGGCCCAGAAAAGCTGGCAATGGAGGGAAGGCGGTAGGTCGTAGACACCTCACTGGACAGCAGGCCGTCGATCACCAGCTCCCACTTCAACCCCTCGCCGGCACCTTGAACAAGAACACACGAGATCTCTACGTGTGCAGTGCTCACTGTGCAGGCCGAGGTCACTGTGAACACGGGAGGCGCGAACGCCGCGGTGTTCCCAGTAGCCACCGCCTCGCGGAACGCCACCATGTCGCGCCCGTTGAAGTAGCGCACCATTTCGATGTTCTGGCTGCCAAGGGGGCCAAAGTTGCGACCCTGCAGCAGCACAGTCTGGCCGCCAGGAGTGTTCGCGTCCCGTGCCCCGTCGCCTGCATACACAGCCACCACGGGCTCCGCATACCGTGTTCCGGCGTCAAAGGGCGAAGGTGTTCCGTTTTGGTCAGCCACAGCAAGGGTCCAGGAGAAATCACGTCCTGTTCCGGGTGCAGTGTAGCAACGCACAGTGGTGGGGCTCTGACTCACACAGGTGGACGCCGTGAACTTGCCCACATTGCCAGCTGGGCCATAAGTGGCCACTATGCGCTGGTCGCCGGTGGCGCCTAAGTGACGTCCTCGCAAATCGATGGCGCCGTTGCCCTCAGTGGGAGAATTGAACGCATTATCACCCCCCACGACAGCGATTACGGGGGGGTGGTAATGCAGCGTCACGGCGCTGCCCACGACTGTGGGAGTGGTCTGGCCGCCAATGGTGGCTCGGAACAGCAGGCCATCGCCTGCACCCGGAACAGTTGTGCACGTCATCTGGGTATGCGCAACCGTGACAGCGCAAGCAGCGGCGGTGTATCTGTGGTTGCTCTCCAGGTTCCCGTTGTACTGAGTGGGCAGCGCAGTGGGCCCGGCGGAAATGCCGGAGCCAATTCCGCCCAGGAACTGTGCAGGCACGACTGTGGTGGACCCGTTTCCGCCCACGGACGCCCGCAGGCGGTAGTAGAAAACGCGGAAACCGTTATCCGTGGCGAGGGAAGCGGCTGTTCCGAAGTTTGTTCCGGTCAGCACCACAGTGTCGCCGCCAGCCCCATCCATGACAGTGTTGGCTTCCGCGCCGGCCACAGGTGGCACACGCTGAGCCGCAAGGCGCACCCCAGTGATGCTTGGGGTGGAGTAGCTGGAGCCTGTGGGGGGGGGCAGGAACCCAGTGCTCTGCTGCCCACCCACATTGATGCTCCAGGAGAGCCCGCTGCCGACACCCTCGGCAGACAGCACGGTGGCGCTGGTGCCGTCGGGGGCAGATGCGGAATTTGAAGCGGTGTATGCGCGGGCAGAGGGGCCGTAGGACACCTGCCAGTACGCAAAGCCGCCGGGGAAGAGGCCAGAGGGAGGCAAGTTGTCGCCCGTGAGCACGATGGAGTCTCCGCCAGCGGTGGACATGCCGGTGTGGGCGCCAGTAATCCCTGTGATGCGGGGGGCACCGTATGCCCCCACTACTTGCTTGCCGTTGTTGATGGTGACTGGCGCCACGTCAGTGGGCCCACCGTTGGGGTGTTGCACTTGCAGCTTCCACGCCAGCCCCACACCAACACCAGGCTGGGTGGTGCACTCAATGTACGAGTAGTCCGTCACTTGCACGCACGGGAAGCTTAGAGCAAGGGTGGTGGTGGGCTGGTCCGAGCGGCTCACAGTGGCTTGTCCCTCCAGCGTCACGATGGCACTGTTGTCGTGGAAGTGGCCCAAGTTGGACCCCCACACCTGCAGTGTCTGCCCTCCTGCAGTGCTCATATTGAACCATGGCCCGCCGATGCTGTCGATCTTGATGTCATTCACGTTCAGCACCTGGATAGGGATGGTGACGGTGTGGGTGAGGCTGGGCACGCCACCGTCTGACACCAGCACCTGCATGCTGTACGAGGAGCCCTTCTCGAAGTCCACAGGGCTCTTCAGACGCAGCTCGCCTTGTTGGGCGCCGATGTTGGTGAAGGCTTCAAAGATTTCGTCCGGGTCAGGCACGGCCAGGGTGTACACAAGTGTGCGCCACGCCTCGTTGTATAGGTCGGGGTCTGTGCCGAAGATCTGCACAAGCACATCGCCAACTCGGTTGGCGCCTTCCCGCAGAGTCAGAGCCGTGGGCGAAAACGTGGCACTGGGGGCTTCGTTCACGTCCACGATCTGCACCGCGTACTCCACTGTGCGCGTGCTGACGCCGTCAAACACGGAGAAGTTGAACCCCAGGGGGTTCAAGTGTGTCTCATAGTCGATGGCTGCGGCAAGCACAGACGCATCGGACTCGCTCAAGGTCAGCGTGCCCATGTTGCCTGGGGAACTGACAGCGTACACAGTGCTAGCCAAAGACGGCGCACTCCACGTCAGTGTATTCCCCTCGTCGTCCAGAGCTGAAGCCTGGAACAGCGGCGATGTCCCGTCTCCACTGTTGCTGTTCTCAGGGAATAAGAAGAAGCTGCCGGCACCCTGGGGGCGTGGGGGCTCATTCACGTCGCCCACGTTGATGGTGATGATGGCAGACGAGGTTGCAGGGGGGGAGAACGAATCGCTCATTTGCACGGTGAGGGTGTAGGTAGTGGCGGTCTCGAAGTCCAGACTGCCCAGCAAGCGGATGCGGCCGGGGCACTGCGGGCTGGGCATGCAGTCGGCGCCGTTCACCATGGCGAAGCGAGTCTTGGCCTCTGCGCCGTTGTTGTCCACAGCCTGGGCAATGATGTAGCTCACAGTTTGGTCAGTGTTGGCGTCACTGCCACCCAGGTCGTCCACCACAATGGAGCCCACTCGCGCTGTCTCCAGCACCGTGAAGGCGCCGCTCGGCAGGACGGGGGCGGTGTTGCCGTCTGTTATGGTCACTGTGATCTGCACCACAGGACTGTCTAAGCCGCTGCTGTCTGTGGCTCGCACATTCAACACACACACCTCCGGGTTGAGAGGTGTACTGTCTGGAGACCTGGCAATACTGACCAGCTGATCCACATTGGAAATTCCCAACAAGGCCGCACATTGGGTGTAGGTGGACGATGCGTCCACACCCACGATGCTGTATGTGTGTGTGTCGCCAATGTCGCTGTCCAAGGCACTGAGGGTCATGACAACCACCGTGGGGTCTGTGTTCTCTTCCAGGCCAACCAGGCTGTTGTTCATCAGGGGGGGCTCTGGGACGTTCGTTAGCATGAGCGTCATGCCGCTACTGCCGCTGGCTCCGTGGCGGTCTGTCACCGTGATGGCGAGGGGGATCTGGGGGGTGCTCTCAAAGTCAAACGTGGCGGTGGGCCAGTTGTTCACGCCCCCAACAGTGGAGGGCGCCGTGACCACGTTGCGGCCAGTCACCTGCACCAGCGACCCTGCCGCAATGCTGTACGTGAGAGTGCTGGCGTCGTCATCGAAATCGGGGTCTGTGGCGCTCAGCACAAATGCTGTGCCCAAGGTGGAGGCGCTGGTCCCCGCAGTCACGCCTGCCAGTGCATCTTCCTCAATCCAGGCCTGCTGCCCAGCTGTAAATACGGGGGGCTCATTCACGTTGGTGACGTTCACACGCATGGGGAAGGTGACGGTGTTCGCATTGTCCTGCACGCCAACCACCAAGGAGTACACGTTGCCCCATGCTGCCTCAAAGTTCAGCTGTGCGTTGGTGAGCAGCTGGCCGGTGCTGGAGTCCACGGTGATCTCACCGCGGGAACCGCTGACCACGGTGTACAGCATTGGTTCTTGTACGGGAGTAGCGCTGACGCAGCCAGGGCCCACATCAGGGTCAGTCACAAACGCACCTAGGGCTGCGCCAAAGGGGGTCTGGGGGGGCTCATTCTCCGGCACCGCTACACTGGTGGGAGCGCCTGACACCACAGGGGGCTCATTCACATTGGTGACATTCACCACCACTGTGCCAGATCCAGCCAAGGCTGGATCACCGTTGTGTCCGCTGTCAGTGGCAGTCACAGTCAAAGTGTACAGAGCAAGGGTCTCGAAATCCAAGGCACCGCTCACCACCAGGTCAGCTGTCACGCCGGCACTGGGGCCGCCAGTGGTGGTGGGGCGAATGCTGAAGGGGTTGGGGTGACTTGTGCCGCAGCTGCCGTCGCCGAATGCAGCCACAGACACTGTCCAGGTGAGGGGGGCGGTGTTGGTCATGAAGGTGAACTCGTCGTCCTGGGCGATAATCTGCCCCACCACGGTGCCGGTGCCGGAGTTCTCAGCAATGGACATTGCTGCGTCAGGCACCACGGGCGCATCGTTAACATCTTGCACCGTCACCACGAAGTCCCGTGTCTGGCTCAGGGCGGGCGACGCACTGTCGCGCACCTGCACGGATAGCGTCACGCTGGGCGTGCCGAGGGCTTCGAAGTTCAGACCCGCGCTGCGCACGGAGATGTCGCCTGTTGAGGGGTCCACATTGAACAGAGCTTCAGACTGCGCCACCAGGCTGTACGACAGCTGCAGCCATGTGGGGTCGGGGGTGTTAGGGCTGCCTGGGGGAATGGGGTTGTACGAGGCATCCACATCGGCTGCCACTGGCTTGCGTGGCGTCGTCAGTGCGCCCACCGCAGAGTTCTCAGCGATAGTGAAAGTCTGTACAGGGGGGTTGAATGTGGGGGCCTCGTTGATGTTCACCACATTCACCACAATCTCCTCCTCAATGGAGCACGGGTTCACAGCCGCCGTATCGTTTACGCGCACGCGCACTGTCCACGATCGCTCTCCGAACTCAAAGTCAACATCGCTGGGCACAGTGGTGTTCACAAACAGCTGTCCGGAACAGCGTCCAATCCCGAACAATCCGTCGGGGGCGCCAGCAGTCACGGTATTGGGAGTCGTTGACACAACTGAAAAGTCCAGCTCCGCGCCCTCGTCTTCGTCAGTCACATACCCTGCATTCACCAGCTGCAGAGACAGGCCAGTGCCCAGGCGCGGGTTCTCCATCAGGAGCACGGGGTAGTTCGCGTCTGCTTGCATGCCGGCGACATTCCACACGGGGCAGTCGTTCTTGTCCTCCACTTCAATGCGCAGGGAGCAAGTGGTCACAAAGCCTTCACCGGTCTCAGCAGTGATGGCAGCCATGAAATGGTCGCACGTCTCATGGTTCGGGCGATAGCCGCTGACAGTGCTCAGAGTGACCGAGGTGCTGGCCCCTGCGCCTGCAGGGCTAGACTGCCACCGGCTGGCGTCCTGACAGCCGGTGGGCGCAGTGAACTGCACGCCAGTCACAGTGATGCTTGGGGAGCCCTCATTGCTCTTCACGTCCACGCGGAAATTGGACACGAGCATGTTCTCCTCCACAGAGTAGGTGGACGCCACAGTGGCGCCGCCGCCCATGCAGATGCGCGTCCACTCCGTGCGAGGGCGACGGAAGCCGTCCACACAGAACTCCGCCGCAGTGCATGTCGCCTTGCCGGTGCGTTGGTCGGGGGGGGCGTCCTCAGGCAGGGAGTACTCGGTGGCGGGGTTCAAAGGCGTGGGGGCACCAGAGCCGGTGGGGCAGTACACGGTGGCAGGCTTGGAGCGGCCAGCACCACAGGGGCTGGCGGTGTCTGACGTGGACTGCAGTGGACAGAAGAACCCAGCTCTGCATGGCCCCTCGCACAGGTTGGTCTGGGCGGCGGGGGTGGACTGGTACCGCCCGGCGGGGCAGGCAGTGCGCACGCCCTGGTCGCAGAAGAACCCTGGCTCACACGTGGTTGCGTCAGTTCGGGTGTTGGGGGAGCTGCCCCCAGACGTGTAGTCCCCTGGGCTGGCAGCGGTGGGTACGGAGCTGCCTGACTGGCAGAAGAAACGGGAGCCCCCGCACTCATTCTGCACAGAGCTGGGGCTGGAGCCGGTGCAGTAGTACCCAGCTTGGCAAGGGCCTTCGCAGCTGGCAGAGCCCTCGCCGGTGCCGCCGAAGCGGCCAGGGGGGCAGGATCCTTGGCGGGCATTGGAGCTGCCAGGCACGCAGTAGAAGCCAGCTTGGCACAGACCAGAGCACCCAGCGTCCTCCAGGCCGGCGCGGTCGCCATACCGCCCAGCGGGGCAGTTGTTCTGGTTAGAGTTCACGGTGCCGGGTGGGCAGTAGTGCCCGTTGGCACAGGGCCCGGAGCACAGCGGTGTGGTGAGGCCGGCTTGGTTGCCGAAGCGGCCAGCAAGACAGGGCAGACACTGCGTCCCTCCAGTGCCTTGGTTGCCGGATGTCTGGTACTTGCCAGCAGGGCACTGGGAGCACGTGGGCCCAGCAGTGCCGGGGGGACAGGAAGGGAAGAAGCTGAAGTTGGGCAGCACTCGTCGCCACACATCGCAAAAGGCTGCGTTGGACACGTCCACTTGCACACTATTGCTGGTGGAGGGCGTGCCGTCAGACAATGCAGCCTTGTTGGGCATGGCGCACAGAATGGAGTTCCCGTTTTGCCAAACCGCCCGGGAGTACTTAAATGGCTCGTTGCCCAGCTTGAAGCGGCAGAACAGCCCCGTGCCGCGGTTGAAGCCCGACCCTGAGAACACCAGGATGGGCGACGTGTTCTCGTCAGCCGATGTGGGGGTGTACGATGTGACAGTGGGCAAGGCACTCTCCTGCGCAGTGGGCACCAGAAGGCTGATGCTTTCGTACGTAGAGCGTCCATTGAACTTGTCAGCGACGTAAAAAGACACCAGGTGTGTTCCGATCTGATTGGCACTGGGGGTCCACTTGAAGATGTACTGGCGGCGCCAGAAGCCGTTCACGTTCAGGTGCAACTCAGGGACAGGGGGCCCATTGGGCTGCAGCACACCCTGAGGCAGGGAGCCTGCGAATATCTCCACTTCGTCGCATGTTGTGTCGACTGTGTCCTCCGCTCCAAGCAAAAAGGTGCCCTGCTGTCCAACCAGGAAGCACACAGTGCCGCCCAGGTCGGGGCTCAGGAATGGAGAGCCAGTGACGTGGTAGAACGCAGGGTTGGCGTTCAATGAGCAGGTGCAGGGGCTGGTGCAGGCGCCGCACACGTTGCAGCGGCTGGCAGAACCAGCATCGCAGTTCTTGCAGATGTTCAAGGGGACGATGTTCAGCATGAGGAAATCCAGGGTGACCTGGGAGTACCCATCAGACACCTTCACCATGACGCTGTACAGCAGGCCGCTGGTGGAGGAGGGGGGGGTAAAAGACGCAACCCCACTGTTGGCGTTCAGCGTCCACCCAGAGGGCCCCCCTGTACAGCCACTCCACCCCCCACACATATCGGCAGCAGTGCCGGTGGAGAAACTCATGGGGTCCAGGTCAGGGTCTGCGGCGCCGATGGTCCACGTGTTGGCTTGTCCAACCAGCACCTCCTGAATGGGGACTTGGGAGACTTGGGGCGACGCGTTGATCCATGGGTTCACAGGAGACAGGTTCACCGTGGCAAAGGAACCAAAGCCACGATCGCGATTGTTCACAAGATTTGAAATGCGACAACAAGATCCCCAAGTGATCTGCAAACAAAGATGTGATGTGGCATTTCATGCCTCCATTCTGAGCTGGTCGCACGCAACCATGCGCACAGCCAAGTTGTGTAGACACAGGCAATAACCGAGCAAGGCTATTGCCTGGAAAAAACAATGACACTATGTTATTGCCATACTTACTCGGTAAGGATTATTGCCTCCAGCATTCGCAGCTGGGTAGCGATGGCCGTACGTGTTGGTCACGGAAAGCCAATCGCAGCCTGAGCCAAGGGCTGTGCAGCGATTGTCGATTTCGAGGTTAGCCAGAGAAGTTGAAGAGCCATCTCCCCAGAACATTGTACCAACGCTTGTACTGTGGACAAATGTGTGCTCAAGTGCCCACGCAGCATGTGTTTTGCTGACGACACCCACATGGTCTCTCCTGGTAAGCACTGGTTAGAAGTTCCACCGCCTGGGGTGCGACAGCGATTGGGAGTGAAAAAGCGATAACGCCTGCAAAAGAGGTTAAATCCCTGTGAATTGCGCCAAAGGAAGCCGCTCCACGAGCAAACACAACAGGCATTTGCCTTGCGGCAGCGGACAAAACTCTTACCAAGCCTGTTTCACTTCCAGCACGATGTCGCGCTCACTCAAGTCGTTGGCATTTACCGGGCGCCAGGTAAAGTAGCCATCTGTACATCATGAATGCTGCAACGAACTTTGCAGAGCACATTCGAACACTACTTACACCGGTAGTGCGTCGCATGCACTTGCGACACGCCTAGCAACAGCAACGCCAACAGAAGAAGTGTAGCACGGACCAGCATGTTTAGCAAGAAGCCCAGCAAAGATAAACACAATTCTGTGCAAAGCGTCTCACTGGCAAGCCACTGCCTTTTTCAGCCCTGCTGTGCACAAGCGCAGCTCGCAGCTGGAGTTGCTAAACACGAGTAGTGATGTGCAGCTGTTCAGGCCACCTCGGCAAACGCACGAGAACGGATGAAATTGCAGGATCAAATAAATTACTGACATGTATTTGAACTGGACGTTGCGCATGATCTGCTGACGACAATCATTACGATGGGGAAAGGGTCGCTGGAAATTTGGCAGTCCTTGCTGCCGAGATTGAGTCAGCTGACAAATGCTACGAAAAAAGGTGTGCAAACACACATGTATTACAAACACAACTATGTCACCATCAACATGAGGTGCAATCGTGATTCATGTATTATATGCATTTCACGAGGCGGTGCAAAATAACGAGGCGATTGAAAACGACAAGGTGACGCCTTTATTTGACTGAGTACAATTACCACGATGCAATGAAGCAAAACCATGCATTCCAAATCGACTTTGTGTGGCGGTCTGCGTTGGGAAGTTCCATCTCTCAAATCTCTTTCGCCGTAGCATGCACACGAACCGTGCTCAAAGATTTATCTTGTGCATACTCTCAACTATAGATTTCGACCAAATGCTGCAAGACTGGGCGCAGCTTGCATCGTTAAAAAAACAAGGGTTGTTTATGCCATTGATGAGTTGAGATCGAGCGCACCAATGAAAGCTTTCTTGGCGGAAAGCATGCCGTCCCGGGCATGTGCTAATTGAATCCATGGCGATAGGAAGGAATGGGCCACGAGACACTCCCAATGGAAAGTTCTGCCTCACGTCGATGCCTCGAGCACAGGGCTCTCGGCGCTCATCAGTTGTTTTGGGGCCTCTCGATGCTGGGCCCCTTCGGGCCCCTGCGATACAGCACTGCACTGTCGTTGGCAGTTGGCACCTGCTCTTGAAGGAAAGCCGTCCCGCTCCTACACCCCCCCTATTGACTGCATGCTGCCACTGGAGGTGCCCAGTGGGGACTGCTTGCCCTCTCCCAACACCAAACACCCTCGAGGCATGCCGGCCAGCTACGGAACCCTCCTGTGCCACCCAGCCATGCTTTTCAAAGGGAAAGGGGGGCGCACGCGTCGCGTCAGATGCATCACAGGACATATTTCTTTGGGGTGGCGTTGAAGTCGAGAGGCCTGCTAGGGGTCTTGTGGCTCGCCAGCGCCAGTGCAGAACCCCCCTACACCCAAGCGGGGGGGCACAGAAAACCACCTTCCATGGCATAACCATTGCATTTTTATTCGCTCGATACAAACTTCCAGCCGTGGGACCATCGAGCTTTGCGCTTTGCGCTCTGTGTCTGCATTATTCTCCTGACCATGTTGCGCGCCGCATTCTGCGCTGCGAAGCCCTCAGTGTATGGGCAAGCTCGACTGTGGCCGTGCTCGCGGAAAGCTCTTGCGGGCGGCCAGTTTGCCGTGCCCTCTCTTTTGCCCACTGTGCGGCTCAATCCCACTAGCATACCACAATTAAAGACTAGATCTGGCTCAGCTGCGCCTCTATACGTCTCAGCTCGCAGCCTGCATGCTATCGCTCGAGGCATGCGAGGCTGCTCAAGGCAAGACCTTCGCCGGGCTCGGCCAGCCCTTCACGGCGTTCGAGGCATGGCTTACCAGAAAGGCGGGCTGAACAAAGTTCCTGGGTGGATGGTGAATCTTGTCGTTGGAGTTGTGGGAGTTGGTGCTCTGGCAATGCTTTTCACAGTGGGGTGTAAGTTTTGCTGCGTGTTTCGAAGTGTTTCGCTGACGTTTTGACATCTCACCGATACGTGCAGTGGGCGCGATTGCACTGGCAGCAGTTGCGATAAGTGCATGGCTAATGCACAGCACTGTAGTTCCAGCTGTGCGTGCATTCATGGGGACACGTGGCACAGGAAGCGGTGATCTGGTGGCCAGCCTGCGCCGAGCTCGCTCCGGGGCGGGCGGCGGCTCCCGTATGTCTGGCGTGCTGCGGTTGATGAGGGACAGCGTAGTGCTGTCAGTTGGCTCCACTTTGCTCATGGGGCAGTACGCTAGCTTCACATTGGGGGAGGTGGCCGAGTCAGTGCTGAACCAGCATGGCGCCTTTTCGCGGCGCTATGGCCCAGTGATGGTTGTGGTGCAGGGGGAACCAGAGAACGACTTTGTGCACATCAAGGGCACTGATGGGAGCATTGTCGACAAGCTGCCAAGCCTGGTGCTCAACGGCATTGCCATTGATGGGCGTGGAAAGCCAGTGGGCCAGGTGCGCCTAGTGGCCACGTATGACTCCCTAGACGTGCAAGAGCGGCGCACCTGGGGAGAGTGGGCCCAGGGAAAGAAGCAATCCATGTCACAGCTGTTAGCTGCCATCAAAGGCGGGGGGTCTAGTGCACCTGCTTCCACCTCAGCCTCCGCAGAGGACGAGCCTGACTTCAGCCCAGAGTTCATGCGTAAACTGAAGGACGCTGTTCTGGACATGCCTGAGTTCGAGTTCACTCTGCGGGAAATGCGCTTCACGGTGGGGGAGCTGGACCCAGTGACCAAAGCCTGGCAGAGCGCCGGCGGCGAGGATGTCATGGAGCTTACGGAGCAGGTGTCTGGGCTAGTGAAGCGTGCAGTGGACCACATCCCGGGGGAGCACGTGGTGCACAGCGCCATGACGTACATGGGCGGCTCCGACAGCGGGCAGGATGCCGATGTGCGAGCGGGGCTGCAGGACATCTATCGCTCCTTCGTCGCACGGCGACATGCCGCGTACCGGCGCGCGGAAGCCGAGAAGCGAGGAGAGGACCCGTCTGACAGCGGAGACGATGGCGAGGCGTATACAGGCAGTGCACAGAGGGCGCGCAGTGGCGGCCGGCGCTCCCGTGCTTCTGCTGGCGGTGGCGGTGCTAGCTTCACTCGCGCCTCCAGCCACGGGGGCAGCAGCAGCAGCAGCGGCACGGTATTGGATGCCGAGTTCACTGTGCGAAAGGACAGCGTGGATGCCGAGCCAAGATAGCCGGAGGGCACTGGTACAGTCCCGGCTACTGCGTGGGGGCTGGGCGCTGCACCGCCTTGCCCCCCCCCACTCCGTGCAGTCTGGGGACACGCTCTTGATGCTGTGCAGGGCCACCTGCGCTGTCGGGGCACGGGCATGCGTTATGCAAAGTGAGTCGTGTTGTCTGCTTGCATGGTACTCCCGCTAGGCGTGGGTGCACACCCCTCCTGCACCTTCCTCGTGGGGGGGCGCCCTCTTGTCAGCACCCCTCTTGCGGCGCATGGGCACATGATGTAGTATCATCGCAAACACGTGTACGAGGGAATGCATGCGGGCGCCTTGTGCACGCCATCTCAAGCACTCCTGTGGTGAGTAGTCGTGTGTGAGAGGGCTTGTGCCAGCTCGTCACCACGCCAAAGCCGCGGGGGCGGTGTGTCTTGGTGGCAAGCCGACGCCGCCGGCTACATTGGTTGTGTGATACTGGAGTATTGTGCTGTATTTGTGCTGCGGCGCAGCGTCCGTGCTGTGGGCACCGTGGGTGTGTCTGTGGTGCTTTTGTGGGGCGAGTCTCGGGCGAAGACATTCCGCGTAGCTTCCCTGATGGTGCCTCTGGATGTCTGCGTGTGCTTCCGTTTCATTTGATCAGAGCTTGTGTGTGACACTCGCTTGTTTGCTTGCTTTGTCGGGAAATACCAGCCTTAGCTGCTGTCGTAGTACTATGCGCTCCAAACGTGCTGCAGCTATGACTGCCGCTGTGCACACACTACTTCTCACTCCTCATACTATGACTTGGTGCTCATGCGCAGACGTATTCTTGTCTGAAGCACAATGGCTGCAAGACTATCACTTGGCAGGTCGAAAATGGCCAATGACTTCAGCGCTGCCTGCAGCATCGGCGACTTGGGCGTGGTGCGCGAGCTGCTTGGGCTAGATGGCGACCGGCGCATCGATGTGCACGCAGAGCAAGAGGCCGGCTTCCGGTGGGCATGCCAGCATGGTCACTTGGGCGTGGTGCGT
>Ga0307982_1001206_pt1 | contig 20951 bp, 17 predicted proteins | sample OrgLakmetagen989_FD_201847 | JGI IMG/M metagenome (GOLD analysis project Ga0307982, IMG submission 201847) | Saline water microbial communities from Organic Lake, Antarctica - #989 | ecosystem: Environmental > Aquatic > Non-marine Saline and Alkaline > Saline | place: Antarctica: Organic Lake... | reverse complement strand
TATGTTATACTAGCATATATTTATTTAAACCATATGTATAGAATATGCAAAACATATCGCGTTTAATTACCAAAATAAAAAATATATGCACTAACAATAACGCCCTAGTTTAAATAACTAGCTAAGAAGATTTATCTAGCGTGTCATTATAACCCATTCTTTAAGCTCTAATAGATTTATATCATGTGGGCATAGTTTTGTAAAGAAATTATATATATCATCACGCAATGAGTGTCTAGCACCAAAGTATCTATTAAGCTCTGTCATACGCATTGTTTTTGTGTCATTACACATATAATTATTATAATTTGCTGCATTTTCAACTACATCATAGCTATTACTTCCGCCTTCTAGAAATATAATAAATTGTCCAACAAGATAATCATAATATACACCTAGACTGTACCCCATACCCATATATGTTTCTGCCACCTTCTTTAACTCTAGATGTCTTACGTTTATTGTGTTATTTTCATATAAATATTTAATTTCATCAATATTTACACCATTGACCAACCAAAATCCCGATTTTATTATATGTTCCCTCATGTCACCATATACATTCGCCTTAAGTTTTACATCCATATTATATACTGTTTATTATATCGTGGTTATTGTATATTGTATATGTTGTTATGTGTATGTTGTTATTGTGTATATTGTTATTGTATAGTGTTTAGCTAGCATATTTATATTTTAACAAAATGCAATTTTGATATATTATGTATAGTTTAAATAATAAACATATTACCATATACCATAAGTAATTGTAAACATAAATAATCTACATATAATAGTAAAAGCTAACACATATACAAACTATACCACAAACTATACCACAAACTATACTAATATACAAACTATACCACAAACTATACCACAAACTATACCACAAACTATACCACAAACTATACCACAAACTATACCACAAACTATACCACAAACTATACCACAAACTATACTATATATTGTACAATCTAATTATATAAAATCTAATTATATAAAATCTAATTAACACATCTAGCTCTAGATCCAGAATCAGATAACCAGAGAACCATAAACACAATGGCTAGCAAAAAAAATACAAAAGTATACACACCATCAAATAAACGTGACCAATATTTAATAACAATTGCAACCATATTATTATTAATAGTTATATGGGTATATAGAGATTATATAGCTAGCAAATTTAATAGAAATGATAATATATTATATTCATCTAGTGTCAGTCCAATGATGAATGGGTTAGAGGGGTTTGTATCCGGTGTTACACATGATGTTAAAAATAGTCCACGTGTAGATTATGAATACGATAAAGTAATGTCCGATGAATATGTTGATTCAATATATGAAAGTGCTATACAAGATACATTTAATCAATATCCAGCATTAATATGTAATTTACTACCAACTATGAAATCTAACAGTTGTGTGCGCAATGGTGTACTAATAACCAAATATAAATATCCTGTTCATATACACAAACTAATAAATGGACGTCATATAGCAGTATTTAATGACGGCCGCTTATATATGAAAGATCGTTTAATAGATAGCATGTGGCAAGGACCACTTAAAAATAGTATGCCTAAACGTACTGTGCCACTAAGAATGGTTAACACAACGCCAGAAGGTGATAGATTAGTTGCGGTTGGTTATGATGGTAAAGCATATATTAAACCAGTAGATGATACGATTGACGTAAATATAGAGGGTGAGTGGCAAGTAGTAGAAGGCCTAAGTGAAATTATTTATTTAATGTATAATTACGATTCATCTACCAACACCAATCGCTACCTAGTTATTGATATAAATGGTAATATACAAACAACACGAACTTCCGAATCTAATAGTGGATTACAGACATATGGCGTTCTTAGAGAACCAATTATTAAAATGTGTATGGGTGCTGATGGATATATGATGGCAATAGATAAAAATTTACGTTTGCGCACATTTGATAGCAAAGTATGGTATAATAGCCAGCTTAGTAGTAAGTTTCCACCTAGTGCACAGCATGTAATCGATATTATATATGATAATGACCAATTATTATTTGGATTAGTATTATTACCTGAAGTAAGCCAAGTTGAAATAATGAAACAAGAAGAAGTACATATTACTGCACCATTTGTACCGCTATCACTTAACCGTTATTTAGATAGTAGCCTAGACCCTAGAATAACAGCAAGTACTATTATAAATAGTAAAGTTGGTAGTGCTGTTGCATCTGAGGGATCAATGGCAAATGATATAGATAATCAATTGGATAATGATACTAATATTGCATACCAAAGACAAATGTTATCAGATAAGGTTCGTCTTAGGGAATTCTGTAATAAACGTGGGTTTGGTTCAAAAGCGCAACATAAGGATTTCACTTTAATGCGGAAAATTGATGGTAATAATCTTAAAATAGAACAATTAAATAAGGCTATTGTGGATATCGTTAGTCTAGATGCTGATAGACAGCGTATACAAGATTCTGTTATTGGTATTAACACTCCTGTATCATCTATCTAATTTGGACGTATCTTATATAGTGCTATAACCCATGGTTTCATAAATAGTTTAATATTTATTTTATTTTTAGTTTTAATATTTAGTACACATATATCAATTTACGGATTATCGCTAAATGTCATTATATCTAGTACGTGTTTGATATATATACATAAACTATATCTAGTCTATGATATTTAATAAAATACATAAAATACATAAAATACATAAAATACATAAAATACATAAAATACATAAAATACATAAACATATAATAAAACAACACGTAACAAATTATTTAAAATATATAGTATTTACATTATTGATTGCATAATTAAAATAGTTAAAATAGTTAAATATCTAGTATAAAATATATTTAAAAATATACAATACTTTAAACACTTTAAATAAGTTAAATAAATTAAGTCAAATAAAGTCAAATATATATATATATATATATATGAAATAATAAATTAATTGAACAATATTAAATTAATTGAAACAAAAAAATAATTAAAATGTCAGTAGACAGTACATTTTTAATAGGGCTTAGTCTAGTTGTTGTAGTTATTATAATTACAGCAATAGTACTAATAATTAAATATAAACCAAAATCACACATAGAAAATTATAAAAATTTTCAAATAGGTGTACGTCCAGAATCATTAACACAAAAATATAATGTAATAGCCGATACTATACAAACTAGTAGCCAAAATGTGAATATAATAGGCGATGGCGTTAGTAACTATGCATATGAAATTAAGTTCCCAACAATGCTCAATATATACGTTATCAAACAAATATATGTAACAGGCCTTATCCCTGCAAATACTCGATTTCGGATAGCAGTTAGAAATACCCCCAACAAATCCATTCGATATGTTGGTTTTCGTACTGATGGTGATGGCGTTGGGGTAAAATTATCAACAACTGTTGATGAGAATAGTACACAATTTATTAGAATAACTACAGGTCAAACATCTAGCGGTGGATTTATTATAGATGATATTACTGACATATATGGTAATGATATGATAGGTGATGTAATACTATTATTTACTAGTAATGAAATAAGGGACTTAACAAATAACAATGACAATGAAAAACCACGAGTATTTGTAACTGGGTATATCGATGGCCAACAATTTAATCTAGATTATATGCAAACAAATAGTGCTAATATCACAACTCTAGCAAACAGACCTATATTAGCAGATAGTGAGTTTGTTAGTGAATTAGATGATAACCGTATACCATATAGTGTGACAAAAATAGCGTTAGATGCTAATAATTTATTAGCAATTGATGGAGTATCTAATATACTTAATGACAAAAGGACTATTGTTGAAAATGCAAATGGTACGGCATGGCGACGTGTAAGAGAAGGCGACCGTATAGCAGTTTTATTTAAAAATAATTATACAAATAATACTATTCTGTATCCGGGTCCGATAGAAGGGCAATTTATATTTAATGTAGCCGCTCCTAATTTGTATTTCAATCAAACTTTAGTTGCCAATACTATCATATTAAAAGTATTCCCACAACCAACATCAGATTTAACAGGTTTTACAGTAGATACTGAACCATTTGTTATAGAGGACCGACTAATTAGGGAAATGCGTGGATATAGAGCAGATATAAATGATATAAATAGATTTAAGCTACAATATAATATTACCGATATCAGGGGCAGTATAAATCCAGATGAGGTATGTCCTAACATGGATAATTTTATGGCTGAACAAATTAATGCAGAAGTTATATTAGAAACACTAGATTATCAAGACCGCATTAATCAAGAAAAACTTAAATTAGTTAGCCACAAGGATAATTTATTACGACTCAATGAACAATCAGAAGATATTGCTAGATTAGATGCAATGATAAAAACATTGGAATCTATAAGTAAAGATAGACAACATCGAACTGATGCAGCAAATACTTTGCATTTTACAAAACAATTAGATGAAGCAATGATACTTAGAGAACGCTTAGATAAACGATTATCAACAAAAGAAAATAATACATTTCATACAAGTGTTAATATTAAACATCCATTTGATTTAACACCTGATGATGATATGCGACTTTAAATACACTCTAGACACTCTAGACACTCTAGACACTCTAGCTATATATATAAACATATAAATATATATGGATGTGGATGTATTGTATGTGTTATTATATATCTATGATTATGAACACTTAAAATTTATTTATAAATTCACAACTAAAAAACAAAACAAAACAAAACAAAACAAAACAAATGTTATATGTTGAAATTAAAGAACGTGAAATGATTGGTATGGCGTCTATGCGTCCATTGCTTCCATTTCCATGATTTCTTCTGTAACGTCAACACAAAACCTGTGAATGACACCCGAAAAGGGTAGCAGGTCGTCATCATGAATGGCGTAGTTACCCTCATATTGAACATTGTGGTTGTTGTTGTTCAGGCGTGACAAAACAATTCTCATATCACTTGAGATGGCACTCAATATGTTTTCAAACATACGGGTTTCATCAACACCAAACGTAATACTGAGTACATGTTCAAGTTGCACCATACTGATGTTAACTGCAGCCCAAGCCTTGGCAATTTGCTCTGGCAAGTTTAGGTTGTTAAACTCAATGCTAAGTCGGTTCGACTCAGCAAGAATCACATCATTGCTAATGGTGTGAAGACCAGCATCAAAGGCTTGTGGTTCGTTTGGTATACCAGATATCAATGTGTTCGTCTCCGGGTTTCGCGGGTATGCTTTACAGAGAATCTTGTTTACTAAGCACCAAACAATCACCATCATCTTGTTGGAAGTGGTAGAATATTCGACAATGATACTGTTCTGGTTATCACCAAAGTATGCGTTCAGCACAAGTGTGAGGTTCTGCAGTGTCTTGTGCACAGAGCCGATAGCGTAAATGAGAGGGTATGGCACTACATCAATCTTGAGAAGAAAGATTGCCATAAAGCCTTGTAGGAAAATGTCCGGGATCCATTGGTGTTGTGGCTGCTGGGGTTCTATTGGCTCTTGAGGCTGGTGGGCATCGGGTTCATGGTCGTCATTGACTGACACCATGTCAATGGTGTCAACAGAAAGAGATAAAGAAGATCAGAAGCAAGAATTAAGCAAAAGTGGTAGAGTGTGGAAAAGAATAGAAGTAAGAAAGTAATATATGTATATATAGTTTATTAAAATTAATTTTTTGTATAAAATGCAGTTTTTACCAATATACGGTATATATTTATACAAAAAACATAACTATATGTGGTATCCAGAATACAATGAAGCAGACGATTACAATAGACACATATAAACCGATATGACACGCTGTGATAGACAGTTTATACGCCGTAAAGCGCTTCGACTTCCTCGGTAACATCTATGTTGAAACAACTCTTAGTGTTTGCAAATGATATCAGCTCATTTTCATCGATATTGAAGTCAATTGGTTGCTGAGGGTTAATGGCATTTACCATCATAATAGATACAAGAACTTGCATGTCATCATGAATGGTAGTCTTAATGTCATCAAATATATGTGGCTCAGCAATGTCGAGGTTATTGCACAAAACATCTTCAAGTGTTGTTACACAGATGTTAAGCGCAGCCCAAGCCTTGGTAACTTCCTCCGACAAGATACGGTTGTTAATGTGTTGGCGAACATTTTGGATTTCATTATCAATCTTGACATTGTCAATGGTGTACCGGTTGAAATTAAGCGGTTGGCGTTCCTCAGGTCCAATAAACTTAAGTGTGTTTGTCTCAGGGTCACGTGGGTATGCAGAAATGAGACAATGGTTGATTAAGTTGCAAACCAAATACATTGTCTTGCTAGCAATTGTGGTGGTCCCGTTTTCAAATGCAATGTTCTGCTCATCACCCATTTGTGCGTTAAGCACAGTGGAAAGGTTTTGCAAAGTCTTGTGCATAGAGCCAATGGCGAAAAGCAGTGGGAATGGGTACGTATCTATCTTCATGAGAAAGATTGAGGCAAAAGCTGGTAGAAAGATGCAAGGAATCCGTGGGTGGCGAGGCTCTTGAAATTCTAGAAGCTCAGGGGGCTGTTGGGCCTCGGGTTCATCTTCGTGATTGACTGATACCATGTTGATAGGTTCAAATGGGAAGAGGCTGTGTGTGACAAAGTAAAGTAAATGTGGTGTTGCGTAGGAATGTATGGTGTGCGAAAGTAAAAGTAATATTTATAGTTTATTAAAAATGCTTTTTTGTATAAAAAGTAGTTTTTGCCAATATACGAGAAGATAAAATAAAATATATGTGTATAAAGAATATAAAGAATATATAATATAGACTAATAAATATAAAGAATAAATATAAAGAATATATAATATAGACTAATAAAATATATAAAACTATAATATAAGATATAAATAAATCTAAGTATATATATACTAAAATACATTAGAATACATTAGAATACATTAGAATACATTAGAATACATTAGAATACATTAGAATACATTAGAATACATTAGAATACATTAGAATATGAAAACAACTGGTATGAATGATTTTTATAATAAATATCAGTATTATATATTACTAGCCGTGGGGGCAATAATTATAGCACTAGTTATATATCGTACTATAATATTACCTGATCCTGACACGATAGATAAGCTAGCTATAGAAGGTTTTAACAGTAATACTACAAATCGCACTATTCAAGATCTACTAGATAAATTAACGGTTGATTTATATGGTAAAGTATCAGTATGGGATAATCAATTATTCCGTTCGCAAGATTCAGTAAAAGAACGTCCATTATCTATATGGAGTCCATTAAATGAAACGGGTGAAATGTATAGATTATTGGGACATGTTGTGGGTGATAGTGAAGAATATAAAATGCCACGTGAAACTACTATGCTAGTCCAAGGTGACACTAAACCACCGATAGATGCAACAATGGTGTTTGAATTTCCACATAATCAGATGACAAAACCGAATAAAGATAATAGCGCCGTAGTTAACGTATATAAGGGTATTAAGAATTTAGATGATCTATATAAGAGAAGGGCTACATTGCGAGAGGGTTTATCTAGGGTAGAAGATACATTTAATAGATTGGAAACTGATGTTAAAAATACAATGGCAAACGTAACAAATAGACAACTAACAACGAAGGTAGATTTATTTGGTCCTGAAGGTTATTTTCAAGCAGCTTCAGCAACAGTTAATCTAGATAGTGAAAACCGTGCTATGTCATTCCCGAATGGTATATATAATAGTATGCGTGTGCCGATAGGGTCAATAGTCACTCTCACATCGGAATCAGGAGGGATACTAGACGTTACTTTACCGTTAGATTTGGTATTGGATAATAATGGTGAATTAATAAATAATGGTGAAGGGCCAACAGTGGATAATTTTTATAGGTATATTGATGGTATACAGCCAAATGATTTTAGGGTAACAGGAAAGTTTTGTTTAAGAGCACGTGATTATTTTGGCGCAAATAATTCAAATAATACATTAAATGATAGAAAAAACAGCACAGTTAATAGATCGAATGCAAAAGATCCTAATAAAGTATTTATGCCATTTTTTAAGAGTCAAAGCCCGATGGTAGGACAGAAGAAAGATATTAATTATAATTATAATTATACGGTTAGTAATGGTATATATCCAATAGATAAAAATGGTAGAAGTGATATATATAATTATTTACTAAAAGATGAGTATATTGATAAGAGTGCGAATGGCATAATAAGTGAAGGTCGTATTGGTGTCAGTAAAATAAATTATAAACATAATGACAATGGATCTAGAAGTGAATTGCAGTTAGAAAATAGTGGTAGTAAACAAATGCGTGATGCTTTGTTATATAGGGTAAATGAAATAGTAAATATGCCGTCAACAGCACTTAATAGTTTATTAGCTGATGTAACAGAATTATCAAAAGAACAATGGGCAGAGGATGAATCATTATTTAGTGTTAAACAGGAACTAGATAATATAACTAAACAAACAACTATTTCGATAGATAAATATTATATGGACATGGCGTTTACATTTCGCACTTGGGATAAATATATTAAGAAAAATTTTGGAAAACTTAAATGGGGTAAATATGATAGCCGTGGTGAAAAAGCCGACACCGTTGAAATGTTATATCGTAGTGGCCCACCTAACTTTTATGGTAAAATGAGTGGTGGAGCAATACGTATGTTGGATGATAAACAACAAACAAAACAACCATCATTTAGGCAAATGCAATATATATCCGATACCATAAGTAGTAGCCGTGACAGATTAGTTGCTATATATACACGTATGATTGCTAGTCTAGATAGTATAGAAACACTAGTACAACAGAATCAGTTTTTACAGTTCCCATTACGTATATGGCGACCTGTACCACTTGATGGTTATGTATCCATTGGTGATATTGCAATTAATCATGAGAATATGACATATGATAAACGCCGACCTGAGTTGGGTATGGTGGCATGCATACCTAAACAATGTGTTAGGGAAATGCGTGATTGGCTACCTATAGATAGAATATATGAATATAGGAATACCGATGTATCAACAGGTGGCTATATGGCTATATATCGTAATCCATATATGCAAACATTTAAGGTTAGTACTCAACCGGGTATAGTACCTAGTGGAAAAGTCGAAAAAGTAGTTGCATGTGTTGAGCGTTGTAAAGTGTTAGATGATATTATTGAGGCGGATAAGTGTGCTCAAGAGTTCCATAAGGCAAATAAACGTGCTACCGAAAGTTATAACCTAGATAGTGAAAATGTAATACATAATAGAGAGGGACATATATATCGTAATCGTATTAGGGAACGTGAAGACAAACTTAATAGTATGCGTGAAGTGGCTAGAAGGTTACAAATTCAAGATGATAAGGCACATATTGTTAATCAGGAATACAACAGGCAAAAATTCCAAAAACTGGTTGATAAGCAGCGTCATAATATTAATGCACTTGCTGATAAGCTAGACCAAAAATCCCATAGTGTTGATGTAAATGTTCATTTTGATTATGATAAATTTCAAAGATTATTATATGCATTACGGGAAAGTGACCGTATACCCACAACATTACATGATCAATTACAAGAAATTGTTGGTAATGCTCTTAGTAGGCAAGATGCACAACCCGTAGATAATGAAACACTATTACAACAACGGAATAGTGATTTAGCTAGACAAATATTAGGAATATGTCCAACCCCAGAATCTCAGGGGCTCATATTGAAATCATTGGTTGAGTCGGGTTGTTATAATTGTGCAAATTTAATGTAATTATTAACATGTTATATAGATAGCTAGGTTAATCGGTATAAGTATCGCCAGGTGTCCCATCATATCCTTTGGGTCCAGATTTGCCAAGTGCATGACGTTTAGACATATAATATATAATTATGGCTATTAAAACGGTAATATTAAGTATAACAATGGATGCAAACCAGGCACCACCATAGCCACTACCAACCGGTGCTAAAAACCCGCTTCTAGATATAGTTTTTATCATACGTGTTATGCTATCTATACTGTAAAATATCAATGCAAAAGCAAGTGCTAGATATATTATATACATATTGTATTAGTGATAGTTTGCAAGTATTATAACAGGTTACTAGTAGTATTTTAGTAGTTATTTTAGTGTTATATTATTTATGTATATGGATATAGTTTGGGATTATTTATGTATATGCGCGACTATTTTGTATTATTTATTTTAACACTTATATTTAATAACATTAAATAATTTAAAAGTAAACATATTTAGAAATATTAGAAATATTAGAAATATTAGAAATATTAGAAATGAACCAGACACGCATAAATTACCAACAATTTATAAACGATATATATACAAGTCAAAAACATGTATTGAGTTTAATAACTAAATTATCGGATAGATTTGATAATTTAGAGGCCCAATTAAGAACTATTAAAGACGACCAAAATATACATTTAAGTGCTGTTAAAAATTCACTACATCAGTTAAAAGAAGAAATTAACCAACAATATACTCAAGAATCAACAGAAATAGATGAGTTAAATGATGTACTAGCTGGTGAATTAGAGAATTTAGATGTAATACCTAAATATTATAATAATAAGTATTCCACTAATTTCGATAACAATTATAATGCTCCAAATATAAATATATTGCATACATCAGTGCCAATTGAACCAATACCATTAGATAAGGCTATATTGGACAATGGAAAACTATTAAATCTAGATAGTTTAATTGATAATACACCACTAAATGCTGTAAATTTTACACAATCTAAACCATTAATTTTATAAGTCTATAGCATAGTATATTATTTATAATTATATTTTGTATTTTGTATATTTTTAAAATGTTAAAATGTTAAAATGTTAAAATGTTAAAATGTTAAAATGTTAAAATGTTAAAATGTTAAAATGTTAAGTGTTAAAAATAGGTTTTATTCGGAACTATTTTGATTTTGGGCAGCTTTTTTGGCTTCTAATTTAGCTCGTAACCTATCTCTGGTTGTAGTTGAACCGCTGTGACGCCGATTATTTAACGTTTCTGAGGATTGACGTTTTTTGCCACTATTGTTACTAGATGCAGCACCAGCCATCATATTTTGTAACATACTAGCAATATTTGGCCCACCAGCGGCAGCATCAGCTCCGCCACCACCCAACATATTTTGCAACATACTAGCAATATTAATTCCTCCACCATCAGCTGCACCCCCTAGGCTATTCATCACCTCCCTACTAACTTCAAGTAGTTCCGGCATAGTTTCAGGACTAAACGCACTGCTAGCCATATGTTGGAATACAGCCGCTGGATTGTTATCATTTATACCATTTTTATCCATGTTGGCTTTCATTTTTTCTACAAAATTCATAACTTTTGGATTTTTAGCCATTGCTTCTAATGGATTAGCAGGTTTAGCACTGCTACTATCAGTATTTGTAGCATCTGTTGTATCTGTATTGTCACTTGCCGTATCATTAGTGGCATCATCAACATCGTTATTGACATCGTTATTGACATCGTTATTGACATCGTTATTGACATCGTTATTGACATCGTTATTGACATCGTTATTGACATTACTAGTAGTGCTAGATTCATCATCTAGGTTTTCAGAATTCATGCCAAATTTGCTAAACATATCAGAACCCATTTTGAATAATTGTGATAAATCAGGAACTTGGCCATTTCCGATACCGGCTAGACTAGCTAAACCGGCAATGTTACCTAACCCAAAAATATCAGGCGCACCTACTGTACCTTCATCATCATCCTCATCATCGCTACCATCATTTGTTTTACGATCATATAACGTTGCTTCTAATTTGGTAGGTGCTGTAATGGTACCCTCTGATACTTCATGTAACAATTGCCTAATTTCTTCGCGATTAGGTATAAATGAACGTGATAGCCGAAGTAACAGCTGTAGAAAACTCCATGTAGCTTTTTCAATATCGGGTGTATTATATTCCTGTTTCCATAATTTATAAAAGTTAATACCGGGTATAAACATATATTTGCCTTCGTCACCATCTTCAAATAATAAGGATGAATCGCGTTGAGCAATAGCATCTATGTGGTTGTTAGCTACAGATAAAAACATTTTAACATATTGATCAGACTTATTATCGCGACCTTCCAATAAATTACGATGGCTAGATAAAATTACACTTTGATTACCTGGAAAATTTGCATTGATATGGTTTAAAAATTGTTTGTAATAGTGATTAAATAAATCTAAATATGTATAATCCATATTAAACTTTTCAACTACCGTAGGTATTAAATGTATATTACTTTTATAATCAATGTGTATATATATGCTAGATTAGGTTAGGTATTATATGCTAGATTAGGTTAGGTATTACAATATTATATATTTAATGTACTTAATGTATTTAATGTATTTAATGTATTTAATGTATTTAATGTATTATGTTTAAATAAGGTTTAATTATTGAAAAAATAAGCGCAGGTAAATGCTAAGTTAGAATATTTATAATATTTAAATAATTTATATGTATGATATGTATAATATGTATAATATGTATGTTATATAATTATTTCATAATTATTACTGTGGTAGATAAGTATACGTTTTAGCTTGTTGTAAATGTTGTTTGTGCTGACTAGGTCGTATTTTACTATCTTTATCACGTTCTTGTTGTAATTGTTGATATCGCATAGTTAATTCATCTTTCCTAGCATTTTTACGAGCTTCACTAGATTCTTGGACAGCAAATGGATTACCTTCAATATAGCGTCCAGGTTCATTTAAAGGTTCTTGTATTAATGGTGGTGCATTTGGGTCACGCATCCGCTCTTTGTCACTAGGTCTAAGATCACCAGGTGTAACACTACCACCAGTTAATGCTTTTAATGATCCACCACTATGATCGTTGAATGATACAGTATTCAATCCTTTATCTATATCATCAAATCTAGATAGGGCACCTTCTAAAATAGTTGTATGTGAAACTTCATATTCATTGCGGTCATTAGATAATGGGGCACCCTGTTCAGTCATAGCTGTAAATATATCGTTACCATCGCCTGTTATATCACCTAGGGCACGTAAACCATCCATATTAGTAATTTGCGTGCTAGTTTTTTCAATAGTACGAAAACCTTTACTAGGTTGTGATGGGTTACCAAAGTGGGTAATTATCCATTTTTTAAGTTCATCTTCGGTATATTTTCGGCGTTCTTGTGGTTTATATAATGTAGGTATTACCGTCAGAAATGGTGGAATAGCTTTAATACGAGGATCAGCGATGTCAATAACTGTGAAGTTTTGGATAAGTTTATTATTATTTAAATACTCTATTATGGCGGCTGAATAAGGGCATTTACTAGGGCATATAAATAATACATGATTTTTGGGATCTAGATTACGGGATACTTTAGCTTGTTTATATTGATCATGCTGGTCGTATGATTCAACATTAATTTTTTGACCAGACCCATGTATACTAGTTTTCTGCGCTCTTAAAAATTCGGGTGTTATCGGATTACCTTGGCCATCAACATTAGATTGTGCTTGTGGTACCCATTCTGGACCACCAGGTATTACAGAAGGTCCGCCACTATAAGATGCAGGTGGCATGGGTGTATTTGCGGGCATCATACCGGGTCGCATACTATTATTTTGTGTATACTGTCTATTTTGCGGTTGATTTTGATTTTTATTTTGATTTTGATTTTGAAATTGAGTGGCTTGTTGCTGCATTTGTTGTTGTTGTTTATTAGCCATCATATATGCTTGTTGCTGCATTTGTTGTTGTTGCATTTGTTGCTGTTGAGCATATAATTGTTCTTGTCTTTGTTGATATTGTTGTGCCATTTGTGGTGACATTTGCCTTATATTTTGTGGTGTTTGTTGTCTGGACTGTTGACGTATATGATTACCATACATAGGATGTTGGTATGTATTATTATTGTTAATACCATTGTTTTGCATAGCTTGATTTGGCATTTGTTGTGATAACAAACGTGGATCTACACGTGATTGAAATTGTCTGTCCATTGCTGATGGCAACCCACTAGGGCGACCTTGTAAAGGTAATCCACTATTTTGCTGGCTATACATCCTATTATTTAGTATTTAATATATAATATATAATATATAATATATAATATAATAACAGACAACCAACGTTTATATCTAGATATACTTAGCGTGTTGTGTTGAGAGTATCTAGCGTGTAGTGTAGTGAGTATTTAGCGTGTTGTGTTGAGAGTATCTAGCGTGTAGTGTAGTGAGTATATAGCGTGTTGTGTTGAGAGTATCTAGCGTGTTGTGTAGTGAGTATTTAGCGTGTAGTGTAGTGAGTATATAGCGTGTTGTGTTGAGAGTATCTAGCGTGTTGTGTGATATATAGATATACTTAGCATGTAGTGTTGAGAGTATCTAGCGTGTAGTGTAGTGAGTATATAGCGTGTAGTGTAGTGAGTATCTAGCGTGTAGTGTTGAGAGTATCTAGCGTGTTGTGTGATATATAGATATACTTAGCGTGTAGTGTTGAGAGTATCTAGCGTGTAGTATATTTAGTCAATAGCTAGAGAAAAAAACAAAAGTATGTGACGCGCTATAATTAAAAGTGAAATGTATTATTTTATTTAACCTAAGTATATTATATATATAAATATATTATCATCATACTTGTATACTTTATTATCATTAACTTTCTAATACAATAAAATAAATCCTAGACAAACATAAACATAAACATAAACATAAACTAACATTTGCTATAAATAAAGACTAATTGTATATAATATATAAGACAATATAAGACAATATAAGACAATATAAGACAATATAAGACAATATAAGATAATATAAGATAATATAAGACAATATAAAGATGTCAAGAAAACAAACATATATAAGTGATGTAGAGTATCCGTATACAAATGAATGGAATAATGATAAAAACTTGGTACATTTTAGGTTATCGGGTATACATGTTAGCCTAGCTAATAGTTTACGACGTGCAATAACATCAGAGGTGCCAACAATAGGGTTTAGAGCTGAGCCGTATAAATATAGCACAATTAAGGTTAATAAAAATACAACAAATGTAAATGACCAGATGGTTGCAAAACAAGTATCATTAGTACCAATATATGTTGCGCACCCGGACAAATTCAATGTAGATGACTATGAATTTATAATAGACGAAATAAATGATACAAATTATATTAAATATATAACAACTGAGCATATTAAGATAAAACGTATTAGTACAAATACATATTTGAATAATAATGATTTGCGTCGTTTAATACCACCTGATAACATAACAAATGACTTTATCCCTATAGTATCAATGATGCCAAAATATAGGACATTAGTGCATCCTAACAATCCAGAAATGGAAAACGCAATTGGTGAAGCTATACAAATTGGTGTAACAGACGGTGTTATACTTAATTTAAAAGCCAAATGTGTTATGTCAACCGGACGTGGGGAAAATAATAGCCATTTTAGCCCATCAACTACTGCCGTATATGGTTATACGATTGATACTGAGTTGGCCAAGATTAAAGAAAATGAATACGTTGAAGAGATCCGCCAAAAAGCAATAGTAGCGGGGTTGACTCCTGATAGCGAAGAAAAGCTACGTAATAGATTTAATTTAAATATGGTACAGCGCGTATATATTAAGGATGAATATGGAGATCCGGCATCATTTAATTTCCGAGTGGAATCTATAGGTGTTATTCCACCATTAGTAGTAGTTGAGAGGGCATCTAATGCATTGGTAGAGATGGTTGACGATTTAGTGAGGAATTTAAAGGTTGGGGCGATAGATGCAGTAGAGGTAATACCTATTATGACACGTGGTGCAAATGGTTTTAATATTAAAATTATGAATAGAGATGATACACTTGGTAACTTGGTAATGTCATGGTTATCAAGGGAATATGCAGATTATGCCTTACCCATAGAAGAACGTAAACTAGAATTTGTGGGTTATCATAGATCGCACCCTATGCTAGATCATGTTAATATAGAAATACGTAGTATTAGCAGTCAAAGTCCTAGTGATTGTGTTAACGATGTAATTATTCCTGGGTGCCAAAATTTGATAAAACATTTAATGAGTATTGTGAATGATATTAGGGAATTGCCCGAATATTTACAAGAAGCAAAGCGAATTGCATAAATGGTATAATGATGTGGGGATATGTGGATAATATGTATGTGGATATAGGGATAATATGTATGTGGATATAGGGGATAATATGTATGTGGATATGGGGGGGAATGTTGGATATTTTATATACTAGAATAACAAATTGTTATATTTTTAATTTTTTATAGTTACAACATAAAAATAACAGGATTACATATAAAATAATAATATTAAAATATAAAAAGTATTATAATAAAAAGTATTATTATAACAAACTACTGCTAGACAACACCATATAAATATATAAATATATAAATATATAAATATATAAATATATAAATATAAGTATGTGGCGACCAATATTTTATATAGTATTCATATGTGCTAATTATTACATATATAGTATGGTAAATGAATTTAAAAAACAACCAGAGTGTGGTTGTGCGACAGGATGGCAACCCGAGAATTTGCTATTATTATCACAGCTAGCTATGTTATTAGGAATTATTAATTTATTATTACCGCTTAATAAATCATTGTATAAAATTCCGCTAGTTAGCAATTTATTTTCGATTGGTTTATTATGTGTGGTATTTATTCAAATGTTTACATTATCTAGATTTGTTAGAGCATTAAATAACCGTGATGATTGTAATGAATCAAAATGTAAGCCTGGACAATATCAACCAATTGTAAATAGTATATCAACATGGTCATTATCAACCGTTGGCTTACTATCCTTAGGTATTACAATATGTTTATTATATTTATAGTCATATAATTGTGTAATTTTATATTTTTGTGCATATTTTAACCAATTATTACAATTAAATAATCTAGCTTAACCCCAAAAGTGAATTATAATTATATACTTCATATTTAATTATTAACACATATTTCATATTTAATTATTAACACATATTTCATATTTAATTATTAACACATATTTCATATTTAATTATTAACACATATTTCATAATTTAATTATTAACACATATTATATATACACAACAAGCTAGATATACACAACAAAACCATGAGCAATACTACCGAACATGAATCCGATAAAACAGCTAATGTAGTAAAAGATAGCACAACTAATGTGACGAAACCCCAACCATTATATCTATCACAACAAGTCAATGCATTTTATCAATTCTTATACTTATGTATGATGGAATGGCGGCAATTATGTAGTGTGCCAAATACTGATATTGATGGACGTAATAAGCTAGGTGTTCCTGAATATGTAAAACTAGTAGATACTAGTCGTTATCGTGCATTTCTAGATTATTGGTCATATAGATTGTATAATGAATTTGGAATTAAGCGACGTATTTTAAGATATGGACCCGATAATATTAACGCAGTAGATTCGGTTAGCTCAGATAATGATGATTCTACCGAGGCAACAGAAACAACGGAAACAACGGAAACAACGGAAACAACGGAAACAACGGAAACAACGGAGGCAGATGAAGTAGAGGAAGTAGAGGAAGTAGAGGAAGTAGAGGAAGTGGAGGAAGTGGTAGACGAATTAACAGAGGAGCAAAAAAATTTGGAGGAATTTTATGGCAAATGCAGCAAAATATTGGTCCAGTTCTTTTATGATAAGGCATTAAGTGGTTATAACAAGTGTCATCCGATTACACAACTATGTAGACATATGGTATTTGATATGGATAGTTTAAGAATTATTAGTTTGGGTGTGACAAAGGCATTTGATTTCAAGTGGGTAGTCAATGGTATAACATTAGAAAACACGCAACCGGATGCACCGTGTGCATTTAGAATAGAAGAATTCCTGGAAGGGACAATGGTTGTATACAATCCAATGCTGGAAACATATGGACAGCAAGCATTGGCTAAATATGTGGATGCAGATGAAGCCGAAGAACAAGCTAGAGAGGACAATATGAAACGTAATGAACTAACTAGTGTAGATAGTAAACCTAGTGTAGATAGTAAACCTAGTGTAGATAGTAAACCTAGTGAAGATAGTCAGTCTAGTGTAGATAGTCAATGTAATAATGATTGTGACGGTGATGAAAAGGACAAAGACAAAGATACGGAAACCACTGAAACACATGTTAAAAAGAATAAACATAAGCATTTGGGTATTAGTACTAGAAAGAAAATGGGGACAAGTTATTTTAATAATCCGGGGATGACATTTGGGGACATGTTTACGGATAATAATAAGAAATCGGGTGTTGAATTGGAATTATGGCCGGATGAATTTGCAAAGTCGCATTGTTTAGTATTTAATGTGGAGCACAAAGAGAATAGGATTGTTAATCCAGATCCGAACAACCGTAATACGCTAGTGGCTATATATAAATTATGTGACCCATCATTATCAAATAATTATATGTCACCGAAAGCATTTATAACGGCATTTATGAATGAGAACCCGGTAAAATTCATTACAGATCAAGAGGTACAAGATAGATTAAATATGGTATGGAATGGATTATGTGCATATGGAATGGCATGTATATATCAGATTCCGGTGCAATTTATGGAACAATATGTATTAAATATGTTGATGTCAGATGGTAAAAATATGCCACAGTTTAACAAACAAATTGTATTTTGTGACGAAACAATGTTGAAAACAAAAACAAAGGTATGGGAGCTAGTAAATGAGCAGACAAAATACCAACCAGGTATAATGTTATATGATACATTGCGTGGTATCCGTACTAAAATCCGTAATCCTAAATATACAGTATTGATGGAGCTAAAAGGGAATGCATCTATAACGGTGAGTGAGATGAACCGACGCAATCTATTTAAGTTATATTGGCGTTTGAGACAGAGTAATACTGGACAAATAGGAAAATTCTTAAAAGAGTTCGATAACGGTGATAATGTATATAAAAATATATTTGATTGGTTTAGGTCTTTGATACATACAATGACTGAAAATTTATATTTAGAATATTTTACGGTATTTGTAGAGCATACTAAACCAGCTCAAGAAATTCCATATGAATTTAAACCATTATGTGGTGAATTACATAAGGCATATATGGTTAATCGCAAACCAACAACTAGGCATGTTGTTATGAATTTTGTAAATAATATGCCATATTTCCAGGTATATTGGCGTTTATTTGGTCTTAAAGATGGTGTTATTACTGAAAAGCAGTTGCAATCATCTATTATAAATACTCAAATTAAGCAAGACAAATCAGGTACTATAGATGTAAATTCATACGCAAGTAAAGTGGCTAGCATTACTCTAGCACCTATCTCTATAGATGAAATAGCGAATATAAACATTGAGCAAAGTAATAATACTGGAGGTGGTCGTGGCAGGGGTCGTGGTCGTGGCAGGGGCCGTAAATAAATGAATGTCATAACATAGTTTAATAATAGGTAAAAATAATATGTTAGGTATATTTGAAAATGGGAACTAATATATGTAAAAGCATAACTTTGAATATGACTTTAACTTTTTGATTTTAGATAAAATAATTTATAATTATAATATTTTTTTTATATGTATAGTTTTTTAGTAGTAATTAATATAACAATAAAATTAGTCTAGCTTAAACTACTACTAGATAGCCTATTAAAGTGACTTACTTTATCACTAATTGTATGATGTTCTGGAACACTACAATGTAAGACATGTTTATTTTGACTAAATGGCTCAGTTACAGGTAATATATTATCATTATTAGTACTATTAGTGCTATTGGTATTATTAGTATTATTTTTATCATATTGAGTATTGATATCATCCCAAGCAGCATAAGGAGTCATATTGATAATAATATCATTATCAAAGGTACCTATTGTATTGCGTTTATTGTGATATTTATTGTGTTGATACGGAATATATTGTGTGTTATTTTGTGATTGGGACTGGGTTATAGTAAATCCAGAGCGTAATTTTGTTATAATTTCAGTAAAATTTGTATCGCCGGTGGCATGCATTTTAGAGTGTGCGAGTTCAATAGCTTGATGTGGTTCAAATAATATTATATTTGGGTTTGATTCTTGAATATCCCGAACACTAATGCAAGTTAAATCATCAACTAAATGATAGCCATTATCAGAACACAAGTATAATATGGCAGCGGTTTGAGCGAAACAATCAAAAGATTGATGTCGTTGTTGATATATTGCAAAGCGTTCAAAATTACTAGGTTTGGGTAAGTCTTCAAGTGGATTTTCTATTTTAATTGCACTATAGGCGCGTTTACTATGAATATACATAAGTTGTTTATGATGTTCAAAATGACGTTGCCATATTGCTTCATTATACTTATCATATTTTTACATTTTTTACCACCAACATCTATTAATAGATTATCAGGGACAATAATATATCGATCTTGGTAGGCTAGTCTATCACGTAATGATAGTGTATCTTTTTGTTCTCGTCTAATAGTAGATAGTGTATGTTTCATTTTAATAGAATTTGTGACGCGAGTTATTATATTTAATCTAGGGGCTTCAGGAATAACATGCGTGGTAATATGTGGTGATGATAGGTTATTATTTATCATTGTGGATGAGGAATTATTATTTGATTGATTAGTTATGGTATTAACTGATTTATTATGATGTGGATTATCTGACATGATAGATGGTATATATATTATTATATTATTATTTTATTATAATAATATATATTATAGTTATATTTAAAATATAATAAAAATATATCATTATAGTAAATAACAAACTAAACAACAAACTAAACAACAAACTAAACAACAAACTAAACAACTGATATACATAATTAATATTACATAATAACAAAATATA
>Ga0307982_1001205_pt1 | contig 20954 bp, 14 predicted proteins | sample OrgLakmetagen989_FD_201847 | JGI IMG/M metagenome (GOLD analysis project Ga0307982, IMG submission 201847) | Saline water microbial communities from Organic Lake, Antarctica - #989 | ecosystem: Environmental > Aquatic > Non-marine Saline and Alkaline > Saline | place: Antarctica: Organic Lake... | reverse complement strand
CCAAGCCACTTGTACAGAGGCTTATTACCACGGCAGAATTGGGAGACACTTTGCTCTTGATTTACCGGGCAGTCCTGCCCGAAGAAATATGACACGAGGTTTGCCAAAATTGAGCATCGCGTGTATCGTTATTTTGGGGCTGGCTGCTGGTGCTGGTGCCATTGACACAGCTGCTGCCGAAAAAGTGTTTCGTGCGGAACTTGAGCCTGCCGATTCAGCGATCGAAGTCCCGAAGCTGTCCACAACTGAGCAAGAGCAGCCAGGTCACACTGCTGCTGATATCAAACCTCTTGTTCCTGAAGACGATGATTTTCTGGAGCATGGCTCCGTGGAGCACAAGTTGCCTATGACTCCCGGCAACGCCACTGTGCATGATCACCCAGCTGGCCTCCCGCTGGATGCTGCTGCTGAGCCCGAGCGCTTCGAGGACGCCGCAGCCGGACTACAAAAGGGCCTGCAAGACTTGTTGAAGGACCACAACACCCCCCCTCCTAAGGCAGGTGCGGGGGGGGTGTCCTCCCTCACCACCGCCTCAACGGCAGAAGGCGCCGACCTTCAGGCACAGCTGGAGCAGGTGCTGCAGTCGGCAGGGAATGCATCTGGCATTGTGCACATACAGCGGGTGGAGCCACCTCCCAGCAACACAGCAGGGGGGGCTGAAAAGCAGGCTGCTCCCCCCCCACACGCCGCTGCCGCCAGCCCGAAGCCGGCAGCTGGCAAGCCCAAGACAGTTGCGCAGCCTTTGGCACCCAGTGCAGTGCTGGGTGAGAAGAACGTGACGGCAGCGGGCGCCCCCGCCGGCGCACCTGTCTCTGCCAAGCAGCCGCCCATATCCAACACCCCCAAAGGCGCAGAACAGGGAGATGTGACCGAGCCGGAACACGATTCCGGCACCTCGGTGGTGTTCTTGAAGGGGCAGCTGGGGGAGAGCTGTTCAGCTGCTTGCAGTCGAGCAGGCCACGGCAAGCTGGCGTGTCTCGCTGCCCAGCTGCCGGTTGCCAACAGCTGCATCATGCTGGACAAAGCATTCGGGTGCGGCGGGGAGAGCAAGTGCCTTGCTGTGGCCGGCATCGACAAGCCTGCCGCTGTCCTGCTGCCGGGGGCGCAGGCACCCCTGTGCTTCCTGCACCAGGGGTTCGCCTCGGCGCCCCCCGGGCAGGCAGAGTGTGACGCCGCCCAGCACATGTCTGCCCGCCTGTGTCCCTGTGGGCTGATCAGCGGCACCGCTGGCACTGTAGAGGCGGGGGCATTGCTGTCTGCAGCGCAGGCCGCAGACCCCCAGGCACTGCAAGCGGAGCGGGAAAAGGTCCTTGCCATGGCCCGGGCTGTGGACGTGCTCATCCGGCAGTACAACGGCACCGCTGCCAGCCTCGCCGCCACCCAAGCGCGTCTGGAGCGCCTGCAGGCCATTGATCGGGCAGAGGAGGAGATCGCAGACATCATGCGGGCCGTGCACTCCCACAAAATCGACTACGAGACGGGCAAGGTGACCATGCCTGACGGCAGCAAGCTGAGCTACGGCGCTGCCATGGGCCGTCTCAAGGAGCTGCAGGCACTCACAAAGATCAAAAGCGAACAGGCCAAGGCCGATGTACCGCAGGCAGAACAGGGCAAGGATCCACGGGCGGAGCAGGGGGACAAGCAGCCGCCTCCGCCGGTGGAGGGGGGTGCAGGGGGGGCTATCCTGCCCGAGGCCGGCGATGAAATCGCCGCCATTGACCCCGCCATTCTTTCATACGACATGGAGCTGCTGCAAGACATGGGGATCCTGCTGTGTGTGGGGGCGCTGGGGGGTGTTCTTTTCTCCTTCACGGGCCTGCCTCCTAGTTTCGGTTTCTTGTTGATGGGCATGGCGGCGGGGCCTAACGGGTGGGACGCCATCCGAGACACCGCTGGGGTGTCCTCCGTCGCCCAATTCGGTGTGGTGTTTCCCCTATTCCTGAACGGGATGCAGTTCGGGTTGAAGTTCAAGAACGCTGCAGCGCTGTCCAGTCTGGCAGCGCAGAGCACCGTCATCACCGCCGTTGTGTTCACGGGGCTGGCCATGGCGGCGTTTGCCATCCTGGGCATCACCACTGGCCCTGGGGAGGGCGTCATCATGGGCATGGCGCTGTCTTTGGCGTCCCCGGCTGTCAGCATCGCCAACCTCATTGACCACGGGCGCCTGGGGTCCACGGGGGGACAGGTCACCTTGGCCATGCTGGCAGTGCAGGACCTTATCATGGGGTTTATGTTGTCCCTGCCGCACGCCCTGGGGGTACTGGCTGGACCTGGGGGGGGTCATGGGGGGGATGGCACACTTACCCACCCGGAAGGTGAGGGGGGCTTCCTCGCCTCCTACTCCCGGGAGATGCAGGCCGCCATGTTGCTGATGCGCAGCGCCGTGTCCCTCATGGGCATGGTGCTACTCATCTATTTGTGGTCCAGGGGGGTGTTCCGGCGCCTGCTGGCGCGCTGTGGGTGGCGCTCAGCTGCAACTTGCCCAGGTGTCACCCCGGAACACCACAAGCGGGACGAGGAGCTCAGTGCAGAACAACGCCGTACATCCGAGGAAGTGTTCCTTCTGGGGCTGGTGGGCGCCTGCATGATTGGCGCCCTGAGCACGGAGGCCCTGGGGCTGTCCCTGGAAATGGGGGCGTTTCTGGCTGGGCTGTTGCTGTCCAGCTCCGCGGTGGCCCCCGTGTCCAAGCTGGTGGCGGCGGTCATGCCCCTGTCTCGACTGTTCTCGGCCATGTTCCTGGCCAGTGTGGGTCTGGTGCTGAGCCCTGTGTTCTTGTGGAACAACTTGGGCATGTTGCTGTTGGCGCTGGGTCTGCTCATGTCTGTGAAGGCTGCGGTACTGTACGTGGTGCTGCGGTCCTTCCGGCTGTCCTCCGAGGCGGCAGTGGTGGCCACTGTGGCCATGACCTCCATGGCGGAGGTGGGCCTGGCCTTCACGGGGAAGGCACACGCCATGGGGCTCATCTCCCGGTACTGCTACCTGCTGCTGTTGAGTACGGTGGTACTGAGCACCCTGGCGTCGCCCCTGGTGCACAGGGCGCAGCGACACATTGTGCGTGTGCTGCAGTACCTGGACTGTGGGGGTGGGGAGGGGGGGGGGGAGGGGGGCGCGTTGTCCCCTGTGAACTACGCTGCGGTGCCGGCTGGGGTGAATGTGGCCGAGGAGGACTTCCGTTCCAAGGGGGGCACACCTGCAACTGGGGATAGAGACGTGGACGATGAGCCGGTGTTCCAAGCGGCTGCGGTGCATGCCGCTGCGCGCACCCCACAGCGCAGCACGGACGAATCACGCATGCGAGGAGTCCTGGGCGAAACCCAGGCCAGCCCACTCAGACGATCTGATCATTCTGGAGAAGTTTGATAGCAGACGCATGTGCAAATATGTACTTCCAGTGTAATAATTCATTTGGAAAATTGAATGTAGAAGCATTCCTTGAGGCATGAGGGGTCGAGGGCACACAAACTGCTGCAGGGTTTCACAGTCGAAACTCTTTTGCAAAACTCGCAGTTGGGTTTCGGACATGGCTACAAGTGAGACCATGCAGCGCTCAAGCGACACCGGCTTGTTGTATGAAGTTTAGCTTGAGGCACAGTCAGTGCCTGTGCTCTGCGCGCTCAATGGCAGCAAGCTGCTTTGGGACGCTGATGCCGTCTTTCAAGGCAAACATTGGGCGAGACTCAGAGCTGTCATCTGCAGAGTCATAACCAGCCCACTGCACAAAGGTAAATAAATGCAACACATGCTTGTTGCAGTTGCGGTGCACGTACTACATCGAGATGGTCATCCTCAACTGCGTGCCCAGTTCGCTCCATTTTGTAGCCAAGCAGATGTGTGCCAGCGTAGACAGCCACGCCCATTACAATCCAAGGCTTTGCAGCAAAGTACACACCAGTCGAAAGTTTGCGGGCAAACCCAACATCCCGGAAGAACCAATACGAAAGCTTACTGGTAGATGCCATTGTACCGTACAATGTCCACAGGGGCGGAAATTGACAACACGCAGCTGTTTATGAAACCCACTGATTGCTGATTTGAGCGGCTATGGGACTGCTAGTGATTCTTTTTACTTCAAAAATCCCTTATTTTGCTCAGCCCAGCTTGGCAAGCCGTTGTGCCGCTGGAGGTGCAGCGGGTGTCTTCGGGGGGTGGCCGACCCGTGACTGCCCCGATCCCCAGTTCTAGCGCTGCTCAGCCGCCGGCCTAGTGCCACCCCCCTCACCCCATCAGCACCCAAACCTCTCAGCTGCATATGAGCATCAACCACGGGTGAGGAGCCGTGTTGGGGGGGGCAGCCGGACAAGCACGGCGCTAACAGCTTGCACAACTTCATTCGGGTTTCACTTCACACGCACCGCAGCACACTGCAGCGGATTCCATGTTTCTCACTTGCTTGCCTTACTGACAGGCAGAGCCACCTACTCGGGTAGCTGCAGGCCGCCCTCTGCCCGCAGTGCAATGTACTCTGGGGTGGAGCAGGCCTTGAGCACAGGCTGCACTGCTGTGGCCAGCGCGGCAGTCACACCAAAGGAGGAGCCAAAGTCCGCCACGGCAACCTGTGCCCTAGGCAACTGCAACACGGATTGCACAGCCTTGGTCAGACCAGGGAACACCTTGCCCCCGTGGCAATCGATGGCCACAGTCCACATGGCCTCCGATGGCTGCGTGGGGAACAGCTCATTCAGCTCCGCCACGCGGGACTGCACGGCTGCGATGTACGCCTTGGCGGTGGCTACTTCACTGGAGGCGGCGGGGTCGGCAGCGGTGCCAAACTCAGCCACATCAGCGGAGAAAGCTGATGCTGGCAGCACCAGCAGCGCCCCGAAGGGCCCCCGCACGCCGCTGGGGGGCAACACCAGCGGACGTTTGAGCACCTCCGCAGCCTTGCCATGAAACGCTTCAGGGCCCTCCTGAAACGCCTCAACCAGCTCACCGCCGACATGCCGGCGCATGTGCTCAAAAATGTCGCAGTGGTCTACGGCGCCAATGCCCCGCAGCGTCATCTGGAACTGCGTAGAGAAGTTGCTCAGGTAGCTTTCTGCGATGTGATAGTGTGGGACACAGTAATCGCGATCGGCTCGCTGCGTGGTGCAGCCACGGATGGCTGCTGAGTACTGGGGGTTGCATGCCAGCACCAACAGGCCAGGCACGGCGCGCTCCTTGCTGGCTTGGGCCACGATCACCTTGCGCGTTTCATGAGCTGAGGACAGCACATCGGTGATCGCTTGCACGTTTACTCCCTTGGCTTGTAGGAGCAGCGCCAGTCCTCCTCCAGCAGCGCGCACAGAGCGGATGTCCAGCACATGCTTGCTGGACCAGTCCAGCATTCCGAGATATATTCCTCCCACAGCCTCCTTGAAGGCGCCACCCTCTGCAGATGTGAGCTGCGATAGTGTCTCATCAGAGAGCACTGACATGGGCACGGATGGATCAGGCGTTTCGCGAAGCTCGCCCGTCATGATGCGCGCCAAGGCGTCAACCAGGCCTGATGGTGTGTTGTCCAAAAGCATGAAGTCACCCAACAATTTGTGGAAAACAAATCCCCCCAGTAACACGGGCAGCATGCGTGCAGGGCTGATGTCAGCAGGTACTGGCTTTGTTGTTCTCAGCCCAGCAGTGGCTGCCAGGTTCAGAAGACGCCCAGCGCCAAAGTGCAAGTGGCTTTGGATTGAATCCAGGCCCGAAGCCAGTGCAAGGGCTATTACCCTTAGGGCGCCTCCTGTGCGGTCTTGGCTGGAGCGGGTGCGGTATGTGCCTATGTGTGCCACGGTGCGCAGCAGTTGCAGCGTGGCCTTGGAGATCTTCACATCAACTGTGGTCTGCACATCCAGGGAGCCGCCTTCGGGGGCGCGTGGAGTGTCCCACCACAGCGCAGGGCCAGAGCCCGCCGAGGCATCGCCTGTGAGGCCGCCCACGAGCTCCTCCAGACTGCAATTGGCCTGCATTACCACCTCCAGCTTGGGCAGTATGCGTTTCATCATTTCTTGCACTTGCTGCGTGTCGGTCTTGCGGCCTTCGAGATCCGCTTCACCAGTCTCAGAGGCGGCGTTGCCATTCTCCACGTTGCCGTGATCTTCATCATTCTCCTCCAGTGGTCCACTTTCCAGAAGTTCTTTCAACTCACTGCGTTCGGCAAGCATGTTCGCGAGGCCGACATTGAGGAACACGTTCAGCACAACGGCGTTGCCTGTGGTGCCTGCAATCGGGGAGGGCACGGGGCCCTCCAACTGCAGCCGAGTCACTGGTACAGGTACACCCATTTCTTCCAACAAAGGGCACATTTTGGCCAGCATCTCGGTCAGCGTGCGCTGCATAAGCTGCACTTCCTCCGAGGTGGCAGAATCGCCCACGCCAAAGACAAGCTGGATGGCCTCTGACTCGTCCTCCTCGGTGCCCAAGTGCTTCATGGAAGCAATGTCGCCCTCAGCTCCCACCTGCAAATGGAGCTTGAAGGGGGGGTCCACAGCAGGGCTGAGGGGGGGCTGTTGGTCTGCGGCAGAACCCTGCGCATCGCTGGAGACGCCAGAGCTTGGCACTGGGAACGCCTTGCCGGTGGTGAAGCTTGTTTGGATGTGCACATTTCCCTTAGGGGCCTTCCGTCCAGCAAATCCAAGACGGCTCATCAAGTCCTTGGCCTGCGCGGCGAGCAACTGGCGCCGCAACGCAAACTGCAAGGCTCCAGAAATACTCTCTGAATCTTGTTGCTCTGTGCCCAGGATGAAAGTTTCAAGCTCCTCGTAGTCGACGGTGCCATTTCCATCTGCATCCATCTCCTGTAGAGCCGCCTCAAGCTGCTCATCGTTTAGAGCACGACCCTGCAAAAAAAGTGAACTCAGCTTTCACAACAAGTTCTCGCAACAGCTCTCACCAGTGCAAAGCACAAAACTCGCAGTTCTGAGCGATCAATGGTACCACTTTCATCAGCATCAAACAGATCAAACATTTTGCGGACCTGCTCCTTGCTGATGCCTTCAGGAGCTGCCATGGTTTAGTTAACTAGTATTTGGCGTGTTGGCTCAATGCAGCAAATGTATTTGCTGGTATTCCTGACGGTGTATTGACGAGTACGCTTAGTCAAATGCGTGGACTTTTCCTGGTCAAAACAATATTTTGCACCAGCTGAGTGTCTCAGCTCTTTAGTCTGCGCAGCCCGTGATGTACTTTTATCCTGTTTGGGGGTGGCTCACCATACCATTTGCGGGAAGGTGCTTCATTGATCGATGCAACTGAGCCCGGGGGGTCAATTTCAATTCCACATTTACACCACAAACTGAATCAGACAATTCGCGGAATTGACTGGGTTCTATCATCTGCCCAGTATTGCTACTTTGCTCATAATCAAGCTCAGTGTCTCGCGAAAACAATTGTCCAAGCTGCAAACATGTCTGCATCTGCTTCTCCATCGGGTGGTGCAAGTGGATTCACTGAAGAGGAAGTCCGCGCAGTATTTGATAAGTACGATGTAGATGGTACGTTTTGCATTCGTACAAGTTCAGTTGCTTGCACTTCAGTTTGGCGTGGTGGCGGACAGTGTTGAAGCATTAATTTCGGTGTTGCTTCATTTCTGGACTCGCACTTTGCATTTGCAGGCAATGGCACTATTGATCGCACTGAGTTGCGACTGCTGGCTTTCGACCTGGGGCGCCTCATGGATGACGAGGAGCTGGAGGCTGCCTTCACCGCGCTGGATGCTGATGGCTCCGGCAGTGTGGACTTTGACGAGCTGTTTCAATGGCTGAACTCAAGCGAGGCTGGGTCCCACACCGGCGCCACCCAAGCAGCCCTGCGTGCCTCGCTGACCCGGCGCATGGCCATGCACCGGGCTAAAGCCTTGAAGAACCGTTTGGTTGGCTTGCACAAGTCCGCCGGCCAGGCAGTCCAGGGCACAATTGACCTCGACCTGGGCTGGAGCTTTGGCAAGCGCGCCCTCGCCGAGGCTGCAAGCAGCGATGCCATCAGTGCGAAGATCACCGTGGATGGCTCAGGCAAGGCTGCTCAGGTGCAGGACACTTCCGCCCAGGAGGGAGAGCGAACCGTGGTGCAGCTTTTCATGAAGCTCCACGCCGGAGTCACCGATGAAGACGTGGCCGCGCTAGTGGGCCCACTGAACGCCTTCTTGGAGCAGACCGTCCAAGGCATGGATGGCAAAACAGGCGACTTGGCTGTGACCCGCGCCACCATTGCCGGCCCGCTGCCGCTACCCCCCTCGATGGACGACCAGGGGGGGGCTGCTGCGGCCACGGACCGCTGCCTTGTCGTGGAGGTGTTCGTCGCCCAGGATCCTCTGAAGCCCATCTTGAAGGCCTTAGAGGAGCTCACTGATGCAGCTGGCATGGAAGACACCACCCAGCTGGTGCAGCACCTGGTGGAGCAATTCCAGGTGAGCCTGACCTCCTCGCAAACCCTGCAGGAGCTGCTGGGCCTGGCGCCGGCCAGCGGCAGCTCCAGCAGCAGTCTTATCACCATCAAGGGCAAGCTGGCAAAGAGTGTTCTCAGTGTGTTCCAGGAGCTGGCCCAGGGTATGTTGCAGGAGGCAACAGCAAGTGGCTTCGATGCCAAAGGGGGAATCCCGATGACCCTCATCCAGCACGCCATGGCTGTGGACAACCTGTCGCTTAAAGCGCAAATGAAGGATGAAGAGCGCTTGGCTGCCGCGGCTGCAGCTGGCCTACAAACTCCAAGCGACAGCAAAAACTTTGAGGCCAAGCAGACGATGCTGCTGTTAGCAGCCAGTGACCCGCTCACGCCATTGCGCGCCATGATGGCAAAGGGCGTAGCATCTGCTTTCTTATCGGTATGTAAATTTGTGTCCTCATGCAGTTTTATGCCAGAAGAGGCCCTGGACGAGCTGGTGCAGGGCGTCATGTACCTGCTCACGGGGCAGCCAGCAGACCTGTTCCCTCCTGTGGATGCACAGGGTGGCGATGGTGATGAAGAGGCCGGGGACAGTCCATTCCCCAAGGGTATGCGCGAGCTGCGGTGGATCGTCGAGAACGCCAGCGAGGTGCACAGTGTGCGCCTGGCGGGGCGGGGGCTGGGTGTGGTGCTGGATTTCACGGGGGTATCCCTGACCCCCCTGGCGCAGCTGGCGCAGAACCTCATGAACGGCGCACTGCACAATGCGAAAACACCCGAAGACGAAGACGGGATGTCCGATGAGTACGTCAAGGGGCGTGTCCCGGTGCTGCTCCTGGCGGGGGCGGACCCGGCGCTGATGGACGCCACCATGGCCTGGTGCAGCGCCAGCGGCACCAAAGACAACGAAAAAACGTACTTCTTGTACAAATACTTCGGTCACCGTGTGGTGGTGCTTCCTTCCGGCAACGCTGCAATTGTGGAGGTGCCTGACGACGGCGAGCACAGGTGGCGCACCGCTCTGCTTGAGGGGAAGACTGCTGTGCTACCAAAAGCAATCAAGGAGGACAGTGAACTCATGAAGCAGTGGGTCAACACGGATAGGAGGCTGCGGCACAAGGCTCGCTGCATTTGCCTGGGGGTGCTGCGAGCCAGCGATGTGCCGGAGCTGACGGCTGCAGGGGGGGGTGACGGCATGCCCAGCAAGGCTGCCCAGACGACCGGCCGTGTGATGAGCAGCCTGCTACAGGACTGGCAGGAGCACATGGAGGTGACCGCTGTGGTCGACAGCGACGCCAAGAAGCAGCGCCTGCAGCCCTGGGCGGCGGTGTTGGTGCACGAGGATGTCCCCGTGGCAGCCGCCGCTAAGGAGGGCGCCGCTGCAGCGCTCAAGGCCGCCCTGGACTTGCCACAGGATGCGGAGGAGCTGCGTGTCATCTTCGCCAACCTGGGCTCCGGCTCTGGGGTCCTGCACGGGATGGCGCAGCTGGTGGATGCCGCCGTTGCTGAGCACAACGCCACAATGGAGGTGTTTGGCCCAGACGCAAAGCGCGGGGACTGATTGTTGAACCCGTTAAAAATGTCTGTGAGTGTTGTGAGTGGCAGTCAGATATCCCTGGCACAGCCAATGCAAATGCATCGTGCTGCGCGTCGCTCAAAGAAATGTCGTTTCCTCCGGGCTGGCATCTCGCTTCCTCATCAAGCACTGGCACACAATTCACGACATCCCACGATTCCTTGCATTCACTAACACTTGCAATCAACCAGGTTGCTTTTTCACAGGTAGACGGCTTGCTGCAGGGCTGATGGCCAACTTTCTCTCACATCTGGTGAGCATTTGCCGCAATATAACAGCTTTATTCGGCGAGACAATCCTTCACAAAATCAAAATGAGCCAATCGACGAGCACAATGAAAGGTCACAATTAATTCTGTTGTCGGCCTGAACTGCTCTGCCTGCCCCTGACTGCCAGCAGAGGGACACTCAAAAGCGGGTCTCAGTTGCCAGCAGCAGGCACATACAGGCTCCCCTGCTGAGATGCCAGCACCCTGCTCTCTCATAAAATCTTACCGTTTAGTCGTCCCTCGGCTGCTGGCATCAGTTATATGCGGGGTACACGAGATGCTGTGAAGGGCAACACCCAGCCAGGAGTCATGTGATGTGACGTGAGCGTGGTGTGAGTCTACGGTGAATGGTGGCAAGCAAGGTCACGCCTTGCTAACACCGGGTTTTACATTTGACAAAAACTGCCTGGCATTTCCAAGGGGCTCTGCGTGTGGCCGAAAACCTTTGCATTTCGGCGAAAATAGGCCGCTTTCAGCCCCTCGTGACGGACACCCCCCCACTTCTTCGACGGCCGGCAGCCCGAAAAAAAGCTGGTCAGGCCTGCATCTTCTTCTCAATAACAGGTATCTCATTTTGTAGCTCAAAGTGGTCAGTCAAACGCGTCGACCAGCGATCGGCGTGGTGCTCTCGAAGCCTTTCTTGCCTCGTGCTCAGGGCTTGTGCAAAATTTATGCTGGTTGAGTTCTTGCAGCAGCAATCATGGCATATTCAGGTGAAACAAACCAATATGGTGCCTACCAGGGTCACCAGAAAAATGTGAATTACCCAACAGCCTCAAGCTACGATCAGCAGGCTGAAGTTGTTGCGGCTCCAATCTCGAGCAAATCTGCTGGTGCCAACAGCGATTATGAGTCCCTACTCGGCAACGGAAATGCCCAGCCCAGTACCGAGCAAACTGGATATCGCGATTTATTGTGGCTGGTTTTCTTTTGGGTACATGCGGCGGTGATTGTTGGCCTTGCAGGTACGACAGCGGAATGTGCATGGAAACTTCTTCGCATTATGCACGAAGCCACTTTGTTTGCAGGCTGGGGAGCTGTGCAGATTAGTGACAAAGTTGAAGAACTGAGGCAGGAGGGGAAGCTGCATCCTTCCCGTGACTCCGATGATCGTGGTGACAATATCGTGGAGAGCACAGCCCATCGCCTGCTGTACATTCTGTTTTTCTGCGCCTTCACAGCAGCTGTGCTGGCTGCTGGCTGGGTGGTATTCCTCACACGCTGCGGCCGCTCATTTGTGAAATGGACTGTGATTTTGAAGTTTGTGCTGTCGTTTGCGATGGGTATTGCCCTTTGGTTCATTACAAGGAGTATCGTTCCAGTTATCATCTGCTTCATTCTCGGCTGCATCGGGCTGCTGTGGTACTGGTGCGTTCGCAAACGCCTGGCATTTGCTGGGGCAAACATTGAAGTGGGGGCTGCTGCTGTTAAGCAGTACCCTGCAACAATTTACACCGCTATTGGTGTGCTGCTTGTGTCCGTGCTGTGGGTGTTTGTGTGGAGCACTGCCTCCACGGGCGTCGCTCTGCACCTGTACGAACAAGACGGCACTAACAGCACATCCACGGGCCGCATGCTGCAGAATGTTCAGTACGGCATAGATGATGATGGTGGCCGCACTGCTGCTGACGACGGTGGCGGCAATGATGACGTGCCTGCGAAAATGGGCATTGTTGGTTTCCTGTTGACTCTGTCCTTCTACTGGGGCATGCAGGTGTGGCGCAATGTGCTGCATGTGACTGTTGCAGGTACCGTTGGCACGTGGTGGCGCCATGCCCGCGCCGCCAGCCCAACCGTTTCGGCCCTGAAACGCGCCATGACGACGTCCTTCGGCACCATCGCGCTCGGCTCCCTCATTATTGCCTTCATCCAAACACTGAAAGCAATGGTGAGAAACGCCAAGCGCCGCTCATCTGGGGGCACACGCGCTGCATTCGCTGTCTTGGCGTGCTGCATTGGCTGCATCGAGCGCCTGGCAGAATACTTCACGGGGTATGCCTTTGTCATGGCTGCCCTGTACGGAGGAACCTTCTACGAGTCAGCGTCACGCGTGGTGGGGTTGTTCAAAGAGCGTGGTTTCACCGCTATCATCAACGACAGCCTCATGGACACAGCGTTGAACTTTGGTATGCTGCTAGTTGCCATCTTGAATGCAGGGATCGGTGTTCTGTTCGGGTACAGTCTGCACCCTCAAGACGACGAGGTGCGATCCCTGTTCATGGTCATTGGGTGCCTGCTGGGCGCTCTGTTCGGGCTTGGAATGTGTTCCATCGTGACCTCTGTCATTCACTCCTCCGTGCAAACGGTGTTCGTGTGCTGGGCTGAGGCTCCCAGCGCCCTGGCGGAAAGCCACCCGGAACACTTTGGCAACCTTCTTGATGCATGGATGGAACGCTACCCCGACATCATGAAGCAAGCTGGCTATGACCGGTACCAGCGCCCTGGTGCTGCAGCCTCTGTGCCAGTGGCAGCGCCAGTCGCGTACACATGAGGCCCCCCGCCAACGACTGTTGCCCCCTTTTGAACGTGAATGAATTGTGCACTGTCTTGTGCTACCCAGTGCAATTTGCTAACGAACACACACACGCATGCACGCAGAAAGACGCGTCGCAGTGACTCAGTTGCTCACCAAGCCAGCGCTGTGTAGTCTTCAACCAGAACATCCCCTAATTCCGCGGACGCAACCAACTGCGTGTGCTTCACTGGCCGCATGCGCATGGGCACAGCAGCAGCACTGCGGTGTCCCCTCCGAGTTCGCGGTTCCTGCATCCACGTGAACGCGTCATTGCGCAGGGCGGCGGTGTAATCCAGGCGGGCTGATGGCTCCCACTGCAGCATGCCCAGCAGCAATTCACGCAAGGCAGGCAGGGCATCCATGCGCGCTCGTGCACGGGCCATGAGGGGTGCCCCCCCCTCCGCCAAGCTGAACCACCCCTGTGCACGCTTGAAGTCCCCTGCGCTTTCAGTGCACCCGGGAAACAGCATCTCCAGGCGGTCGTCCCTGGACAGTGGCTCGGGCTGGGGGCATTTTCGAGGGCGCCCCCGTGTGCGTCGTGGCTTGGGCAGGGTGCTGTTCTTGGCGCTTGCCTTGGGCAGCTCCGTCTGGGCTGCTGCTGTGCCCAGCACGGATGCATCTCCACAGTACCCCCGCAGCAGCAGCCACACGGGGTTGCTGTCCGGGGCGACCCACTCCTCAGTGGCCACTGGCAGGCCACACAGCACTACTGCACGCCACAGGGTGTCTGGCATCACACCCTCGTCGTCGAACTCCAGACAGGAACGCAGAACACTGTAGGAGGGGCTGGGGGCGTACTCGGCGCCCTTGCGTCCGCGGGCGGGGCGGGCCGGTGCTGCCCAGTGCTTCCCCCCCCACACTGCATGCAGGGCGCCCCGCAGTGCATCGGGGCACTTCACTTGAGCCATGGTCTCTTCGTAGGGCATGGCGCCTGTGAGCATGTGCAGGAGGCACAACCCAAGGGACCACACATCCAGTGCATACCCCTGTGTGGCATCATCTCCCGCCCAGTACATCTCAGGGGCCACATTCTCGAAGGTCGTGAAGTGGTCCAGCGTCACTGGCTGCCCCAGGGTGTCTGTCTCCATGTCAGCGGTGCCAAAGTCCACCAGCTTGGGCACCAAGCACTCCAGCTGGCAAGGGGACAGGGCGTCAGGTGCAGCGGCACAGGGCATGTGCAGCTGCGCCACACGGCCGTGAGGGGTGCTGTACCGGTGCACCACCTCGGCTGCCCCCGGGGCGCCCTCCGCCGCCACGTCACTGGACGGCTTCAGCAGGATGTTCAGCAACTTCAAGTCGTAGTGACGCATGTTGATGCGGTCGGCAGCAGCACACAGCGCCTGCAGCACCCCGAACATGCTCTGGGCGATTGACAGGGCATCGTGTGCTGCAGCGGCCTGCACCAGGGCTGGGTCGCCACTGGCGTACACCACCGCCACGGCCGCCTCTACCCCCTTCAAGTGCTCCTCCACATCACCCCCCCGACAGAGCTCCATACGGACCAGCTGGTACGCCCCTGATGTCGAAGGCTGCTTTGGCAGGCTGGCTGGTTTGTTCTTCTTGCGGTTGTTCCGGCTTGCCTTGCTGCCGCCAGATCGTGTTCCACACAGGTGCATTGGGTCGAACTTTCCCTGCGGAGTTTTGTGTTCCGGGCTGCCCCATAGCTGTACTGGGGGGGCATGTGCCACAGGGATCACTTGGTATGTCTCCACGAAGCCCGGCGTGACGCCTGTGCGAGCCAGTTGCGACACCATGCAACCTGTGAGCACCTCCGCCCTCACCATATCTGCCTGTCCGCTGGCCACGACTCCCGCCATGTCCATGATACTGACGGCCTCCAGGCGTCCAGCGGGGGCGAAGTACACCCCGTACACCTTTTTGAACCCCCCCTCAGCCAAGAAGCGGGCCCACGGAAACGCCGTACGGAATCCCACCCAGGGGCTCAGCAGCTCCGCCCCCAGGGAAAAGGACACCTCGGAGCCCTCCTCAGAGCGCACTTGCAGACTGCCTCGGGTGTCTGCAGGCACCACTGCCACTTCTGCTGCCCGCCAGCTGTAGGCGTCTGTGGCCAGGCGGCGCCACTCGTGGGACACTGCGCCTACTGCACCCAGCAGCGCCGCGTCAGGCACCCACTCAAACACACTGCCCATGACCAGGGACATGTGTGCGTCCAGCAGCATCCAATTCACACCAGCATCCCCCCCCTCGGCAGAGGACACATTGGCGCCGTCGCTGCAGTCGTCATCAGTGGGCCCGGGCACCGCCTCCAGTGGGAGCGATGTGCCCACCCCTCCGCCCACTTCATCGCCATCACCCCCCTCCTCCTCCCCCTCGTCAATGGCGGGAGCAGGGGGGTGCATGGCAAACATGGACCCCCTTCGCATGCCAGGAAACCCCCCCCCAGTGCTGGTGCGGCTAGAAGGTGCAGGCAGCCGGGCCCCAGTGCCCACTGACAGGCGGCGGGCGATGCGCCCCACAAAGCCCGCCCCCGAGGCACTCCTGCGACCGCTGGCTACAGTGGCCGCCTCTGGCAGAGCACTGTGCCGGCAGGCGGCTGCTGCAGCTGCAGCTGCTGCCATGCCTGGAAGGGCAATGGCGCCTGGCATGGGCGGGGGGAAGTACCCCCCCCCTGACCCCCCCCCAGCGCCTGCTGCCGGCGCAGCAACCAGGGAAACGCGACCGGCGCCCCCACCGGAGGTGCCACTGCTGGGCCCATGCACCGCAGCATGCCGCACATGAGCTGTCATGCCTACCGATAGACGGCGCAGGGCGGAAGAGGAGAGCGAAGCACGCCCCCCCCCCCCAGCGGTGCTGCTGCGCTGGGGGTGGTACTTGGTGGCATGGGGGGGGGGCATGCGAAGGATGCTCATGCGGGAGCGCTGCACTTCCCGCTTGCCCCCCCCCACTACCATGCTGCAGGCAGCCATGGCCAGTACATCCACAGGGCTGCCCAGGCTGCCTGAGGCAGCAGTGCTCACGGAGCCTGCACTGCTGGCGCTGCTGGTGCGACGACTGGAGGCATCGCCGGCAGCGGAGGCCGCTGGGCTGTCACTGTATGCAGGTGACTCCTCCTCATGAGTCACCAGTTGCCCCATGCTGCCGCAGGAGAGGAAGGACGCCACGGAGCGCACGGAGCCTGTGCTGTTGCGATAGCTGGCGGCGCTGGCGGGTACAGGGGAGGGGAGAAGGGGGGGGGTAATGGATGAAGGTGAGTCGGAGGGGGGTGTGGTAGTGCTGGTGGGGCTGCTGCAGTCCACGGAGCCGACGCTGGCAGCGCTGTCCGTGGAATGCCGGGTGGCTCGAGCTCGCCTTGGGCGTGCAATTGCAGCGTTTTTGGAAATAGCTTTGGATGGCTTGGGAAGTTTTACCTTTGCATCTTTACTTGTCGTTGCTTTCTTCACTTTGGATGGCTGGGCCTTGGTGCCTTGCCGTGCAGAAGCACTGCCTTGCGCATTTACAGCTGAGGAAACAGGCCCACCAAACTTTCGGACAGGAAGTTTGCTTGGAGTTGGTTCGCACATACTTATATCTAGCTCATCGTCTAAGTCTTGTGTGACTGCAGCAGCCGTGGCCTTGTCAGCAGCAGCGCGTGCAGCCGTGTTAACGGTCTGAAACGCAGCCGAAACTCTGCCCAGTATTGAGCGCCCCTCATTGGATCTTCCAGCAAAGCGGGATCTTCGAGCATATGACATTGTTTCCGAAGCGTATGGGTATTGAAATGAATGCCTTTGCTGTCGAAACAGGCCCGTATTATACTGCAGAACGCCGTCTGTGTCACTGAGCCAGCAGCTCAGGTTGTGCAAGAAATTGCTTCTGTTTGCTTCAAGCGGCAGGCAGAGCCTCTTATATTCTGGCTTTGCAACAATGATGAACCGAAATGAAACAGCAAAAATGCAATATTTATCTCAGCCCAGATGTTACAATTTCAAGTTCATACAACGAGTATATGCCCCCAAAGTGAGTGCATGGGGCCTTATGTCAGGAAACAAGTGGTTGCGGCTCTCGAACAAGACATGGTACATTCAAAACATAGCAGACTTGCTGTAGAGCTGCACACGTGCAGCAGGCAGCAGGTGGGAATGGCATCCGCTCACTCCTCCTGCAGCCACTGCTTGACGTGGTGGATGGCCGCCTGGCGCCCCGCCTTGAGCTGGGGGGTGTCAGACGCCGCCTCGCTGTGCAGGTCCTGGCAGTGACTCATGCCTGGGATGAACACAGCTGGGGACTGGGGGGCGATGGTGTGGTGCACGGCCAGATAATGCCACGGGTCCACGGTGCCGGAGGTGTATACGACACGATCCGCCACTGTGCTGTTTCCGCCAAAGTACTCGTTGGTGGCGTCCACTAGTGTCTTCACATCTGCGATGGCGTAGTCCTGGGAGCACACCTCTGTGAAGTAGGGCATGGAGACGGCATCCCCCAGGGCGCTGGGGCCCCGGAACACGCAGTTGGTGTTCTGCTCACACGTCTGGAAGTACGAAAACTCTGCGCATGTCTGCCAGTACCAGCTGCGCACCCCCACACCTCCCTCCTCAGCCTGTGCGGAGGTGTCGTTTTGGGACGCCAGCAGGGCACTGTACCGAGAGTCAGTGCACTGCGCGGGGCAGGAGCTGGCGCCCTGGAAGGTGGTCTTCATGTACCAGGTGTTGTACGCCTGCACGGCCTGCTGGCCCTGGGTGCTGCCCATCATGCTGCACACATCGCGCACGGTGAGGCCTGCTCCCAGCTGCTCATTGTATTGCACGGAGTATGCGATGTTGTTGGTGATGGTCGAAATGACATTGGCTGCATCCAAACTGCCGCCTTGCACCGAATAATTGTTGCAGATGCAGAATGGCTGCACTGTGGCAGCGCGTGTGGCAGCATCGCTGCTCTTGACGCCAGCAGCTATTTCAGAGAAAGCGCTTTCCAGCGACGCCACGCACTGCGCGGAGCCACCGACAGCCTCATCTCCCAACGAGGCAGCAACGACATCCATGTAACCATAGAAGTCATAGTCAGCTTGTACGGGCCCACTGGACGCCCATGCAGCATGCACAGACTGTGGGTATCGCAAACGAGCCCAAGCAGAGAGTGCGCCAGGGTATGATCCGCCCACAGTCACAACCTTGCCAACAGCTGGCACGCGCAGCAGGCTAGGAAGCGCATACAAGAAATGGTTCAAGTCGGCGAGGGCCTGTTGGGATGTCAAGTATGCAAGGCTCTTCGGGATCAACTGTTTGAAAGGCTGGCTCACGCCATAAAACTGCGCAAGAACCACTCATTAGGTGAAAAGCCAGGCAGCAAGTGATGTCTGCAGATCCCAACGCACCCTATGCTCAAGTCCAACCAACAGGCCACCAAGTTCCTGTGCCATGTCGAAAATGACGCCGCCAGCAATCGCACGGGGCGACAGGGCAGCTGCATTGAAAGAGGTGCAGTGCACTTGCACAGAACGGTTTGAATGTCAACATACCTTCACCTCCCACATAAAGAAAGACAGGAGCATCAGCAGTGTTGTTCCAGAACTGCGTGTTGACGAAGTAGCGTTGCTGGTATGTTCCATTGCTGGTTGGGTCAAAATGGTCCAGCTCCTGATCAAAGTAAAAAGTTTGTACCGCAGATGCTGCATCGTCGCTGATGCGCATCTGCTGAGCGATGCCAAGCATGGCAGATCCAGTGAGGCCGTGTCGCAAATGTGCTGGCTTCTGGAGAATGGATGCCAGTCTTGCTTCGGCGCCCAGCTGTTGGTTGCTGGCGCTTGCACAGCCCAGGGCTGCGGCAGCCATCAAGGCACAGGCAACGCTGCGCATGGTGACAGTCAAGACTGGAGCTCAAATCAGTTTTGATTACACTAAACGCCGGTGGATGGCGGTAACAATGCGTTTGATTTGACATGGCACAGTCAGTCTGAGTGTCTTGCACGGCTACCTGAACCCCCCCCTCTCGGTCAAAAACGTCTGCAGACCAGGCTGCACACCTTGCGCAGATGGGTTTCGAGCCTGTTTATGGATTTAAGCACCTATGAACGTGGATTAGGACGTGCCCCAAGGGAGTCAAAGCCGCAGCGGATGCCCGCGCCTCACGGCGCAGGCGTCCCAAGAGAAGAGGTATCCCTCCCAGTATTTTTGGACAGGAGCCTCTGAGTATGCAGCGCTCAAACACGAAGTTGACATGTGCATTATTTGTGTCGGCTCTGACTATTGGCGTATCAGGGCAGGTCTCAAACCGCGGGCTTGCATCATTTGTGCGCTCGTGGTCAGGTGCATGGCTATGTGCCGTGGCGGATGTTGCGGCAGCGGCAGTTGCTTAGTAGTAACCAGCCACCGTGGGTGGCGCTTGCGACTACATGATGTTCCACTTGCCAGACTTCTTGTAGGTGCCCATGATCTTGTGGGCTGCTCGTCGGATCTTCTTGCTCTTGTCGCGGTTGAAGGCCCCCCCCACCGCCTCCATCACGTCGTGCTCCAGGTGAGCCGGCGAGCCGTCGCACAATGTGTGCAGCACCTGGTAGCGCACGTCTTCATCTTCGTCTGTGACCATTTCTGCAAACCGGGCATACTTCGAGGAATTCCACTTGTGTCAAATATGCAAGCAGCAGCAGGGTATCAGCTGCTGCTGCTCAAATGGCAGCCAGGAACTGGGGAAGGAATGGAGCAACCGAGATATTTCCCCAAGATGGACAGCGCAGCACGCACCTAGCACACGCGCCCAGAAGGCCGGCACGTCATCCTTCACGCGACAGGGGCACAGCTCCTTCAATGCCCGTTTGCGTATCCTTGCTTCGTTGTGCTTCGTCAAAGCGATGATGATTTCCTCATTGTACTTCTCGGCTGCCTGTGCACGCCGTGACGTATGCAAAGGCACAAACAGTTGCAACACACCCTTCATCAAAGAAAGCAACACAAATAACAAACCTGGACGACCAAGTCTTCTGCATCTCGGTACTCCATGTTGGAGATTGCTTCTGAGTCAACACTGCTGCTGTCGGCTGCCATGCTGCTGCTGTAGCGAGGTACTGTGTTGTGGGGGTATGGGCACTCTCTGGTTGCCGATTGCTTTGTCGTTTCTCAGCAGCACTATACACCATTTGTTTCAGGAGCATGTGTATGAATTGACCCGGCCAAGCCACGGTACCATCTGTGAGCGCGTGGCGCCCAGGATCAAGGGTGGTGTAAGGGGGTCAACATAGCAGCCTCAGGCGGAGGCCCCGCCATGGACCTTGCATACAATGCATTCAGTGTATACATGACACAGTACTCATCCCTCCGCAGGTGCCGGGCTGCCAATGGCTGCTGTCACCTCCGCGCAGTGCTCTCGCAGGTGCTCACACAGCTTGCCCAGGGCAACGGCACGGTGTGACAGGCTGCTCTTCACATCCGAGTCCATCTCTGCATATCTGCACAGCGGGGGGTGGGGTGGGGCATATCTGGCGTCATGATCAACGGCCAGCACTCACGTCTGCTTGTGCTCAGTGTCCGGTTCAAACACAGGGTCCCATCCGAAATCAGTGGGCCCACGAGGGGGCACGATCTTGCCAGGGACACGACCCACAAACACTTGGGGCTCCTGGTGAGGCCCTGGGGTGAATGCGAAAATGCACTGGGCGTAGGCTGACTTGTCTTCATATGCCGCCAGCATGTTGTTCAAGCCATCGTGGCCCAGCTTTGCAAGGAACCACTTGATGTACACCCCAGGAAGACCACCCAATGCATTGAAGCACAGTGATGTATCTTCACAGAAAACTGGGCCATTCACCTGGGACACAACGCGGGTACAGCACATTTGAAGAAATGTCATGAGCACCATACCTCTTTTGCAGCCAGCTTGCACTTCTCCAGTGCCACTTCTTCAGGTTCGCCTTGCAACTCTGGCAAATCCAGGGACGTATTGGTTATGTCAAAAGGTACGCTGGCCTCCTTCAAAATCCGTTGCACTTCCTGCGCGTGCAGGCTTGCGGAATTTGCGCGGGCATTTGAAAGCGAAACCCTTTGCGTACCTCAAGCTTCTTTTTGTTGCCCGTAACAAAAGTGAGTACAGGTTTTTTCGTAGTAGCTGCCATTGTCCTGCTCCACGCTTGTTTGCAAGTTACACGACAGACAGGTCTAGCCAGTAGATAGCTTGTCCTGTGAAGAAGCAGATTCATTCGCATGCGAGCCAGGCCACATTCTCCAGTGGGATATTGTGATGTATTGCATTATGCTCATTTAAGGCAAGCATGTCAGGGTTGGTCCACCCCCTGCGAAAGCTGAAAATTTGAGGC
>Ga0307982_1001202_pt1 | contig 20979 bp, 19 predicted proteins | sample OrgLakmetagen989_FD_201847 | JGI IMG/M metagenome (GOLD analysis project Ga0307982, IMG submission 201847) | Saline water microbial communities from Organic Lake, Antarctica - #989 | ecosystem: Environmental > Aquatic > Non-marine Saline and Alkaline > Saline | place: Antarctica: Organic Lake... | reverse complement strand
CGATAGTTGGATAGGCGGTACTCAATACTATAAAATCCATTAATTATTCTTTGGTGCTTTGCTTCGTGAAGTTGACCCCGCGTATAACATGGCTTCTGAATCAAAGGAAGGCTTTGAGCCGATCGCGGCCGCGACGACTGTGGTGATTGAGGAGCTGAGCAGCGAGGATGCCAGTCAACTTGTGGGAACTGAGCCCAGCCAAAAGTCCAGTGTGGAGTTTGACCAGCTGGTGTTTGCTCCGTGGATTTGCACTGACCCTGAATCCAAGGAGAAAGTGCGACAGTGGTACGTGTTCAGTACGTGTGTTGTGTCGTTTCTACCGTTGGATTTTGACCTGGTCGACTGCAGGAATCTGGACCCCACTCTTTCATTGACCAAGTACACATTCGCTGGAGCCTTTCTGGATGACAAGAAGTTTGTGGCGCAGTTCTTGGTTGACTTGTTCAACTCGCCGTCGCTCCGTGCATCCATGCCGGTGGCAACCAAGCAGTCAGGCCAGACTTCGCTTGCCGGGGTGGTTGAATCCGTACAGTATGAAGTTCTTTCTACATCTGTGACCAGCATGACCTTTTTTGATAGGCTTGTTGAAGAAGGTACGTCGCGTGGTGGCTTCCAGACACTGGCACCCTTTGCAACCGCACTGCTGTGCAGGGATAGTCACAGAGACCGGCTACATTCGCAAGTGCATTGATGACGTGATTGAGGGCTGCACGGTGGCTGACCTGTTCCGAGAGCTGCTTGTCAACCCCGACAGCGAGAATGCATGCTTGTTTGACGACGATGAGCGCGAGGAATTCATTTTCCAGTTGATGAAGGCAGTGGCCACCGGGGGAAGCATGTGCCAGTACGAAGACCAGTGGAAGCCCTACTTGGACGCTGTAAAACTCACGTACAAGGACATGCTCAAGGTGTATAAAAACGCCAACACGGGAAAAATCCAGGTCGCGTCACACGTGTTCCGGGTCACAGGCCTGGCAGGGGCGGGACTGTTCCCAGTGGACAACGACCACAACGCATGCTTTGTGGCAGTTGACCCCACTGCACGCACAGTGACTGTGTGGTACTCGGCATTTGTGCCGTTCTGGTGAGGCAGGTTCCTCACCAGTGCCCACCCGCAGCCGCAATCAGCGCCAGCACGCTGGTGTCGGCTTCCCTGCCTCCCCTTGAGACGTACCAGGGGGGGGTCACAAGAGTGCTCAGCGCTGGTGTCAGCTGCTGCTGCCCTTCTGCAAGGCGCTGCTGCGATGGGACTGTGCGGTGTACAGCAAAGACGTCCCACGCTGGGGCTGCCAGGGCTTGGACGAGGCTGCGCCCAATGGCGAGGGGGACATGTGAGGGCGTAAGGGGGGGCACCTTCAGCACCGCAGTGACTGACAGAGCCTCCGAACATTGAATCTTGACAAATGCGGTGCCTGTCTTCAGCACCAGCAGGGCATCTGTGGCGTGGGGAGGTAGAGGGGGGGCCTGCCACCTGGCGGCCCGCCCCACTGTAGCCGCCGCCTCTGCCGACGCCGCTGCATCTGACATCCACACAGCAAGCAGCGGAGGCGCTGTTGTGTCGCCTGCACTGCTGGCAATGACTGCCAGAAGGGGCGCCTTCCCCTCGTTGCCCAGGAACGCATCAGTGGGAAACGGCCACGGGGCAGCAGGAAGCAGACTCCAAGCCGGCAGCACAGACTCGCCAGTGCCAGCTGCTGTATCGCTCAAATGCATGTCCATCAGCATGTTTCTCCGGGCAACAGCCCTAACCGCCACTCGCATCAACTGCGCTGCAAAAGGCTCTTCTTGACCCCCCTCAACAGGCTTTGAAACAACCGACATGCGACGCAGCAGTATGGCAGCAGAGTCAACAGATCCTGCCTGCATCGATTCTGTGGTGTCTGAGGGCCACGGGGTTAACCGCTGCAAGGCCTGTGAGGGGGGGGGCACCACCGCTGGCGCCTTATCCAGCTCTGCCAAGCACGCCACACACGCCTCAGATGCATCTGCTGGGGCATTGGCAACGGCAACAGCGATGCGCACTGCCATGTGCTCCTCCATTCCAGCCCCCCTGTCGCCGCCGCCGCCCCCCCCCTCCCCAGCCTCCGGGCTGGACTCATGGGGAAGGTGAATGCGCAGCGGAGGCTGCAGGGCGCCGGGGGGGGCACTGTTGTGAGGAGCAGCTGCAGCTGGAACGGGCTGCAGCACCAGCAGCCGCACGCTGGTGGTGTCCCCTGCTGTGGACAGCACAGGCCGCATGGCAGTGGCGGCTGCTGGAGCCGCTGCCCCAGCGTGTGAGCGGCGCACTGACTTGGAGGTCCCAGCATGAGCCTCAGGTGCACGATCTCGGATCGCGACAGACACTGGTGCCATGAAAACCTGGTACAGTGTGTGCTCGTGGGCTGTGCTGCGCGCGGGTAGCCACAGCTGCTGGGTGGCAAAGCACAGTTGTTCAGCAGGATCCGCCCCTGCCCCTGCGGCGCTTGTCTGGCCGCAATGGCGCGTCACGTGAGCTGCGCAGGCCTGCTGTACCAGGAGCGGCGCCACGGCCCCGTGGGTGCTTGCTGAGGCTGCCCACTGCCACCACTGCGCGTTCCCCTCCAGGACAGCCCCCTGTGAAATGAAGGCGACAGCAGGGGGGGATGAGGGGGGGGTAGCCGCCAAGGACCCAGCCACAGCTGTGCACATGGCGCGAAGTGAAGCTAGTCCGTGGTGCATTAGGCTGCGCAGCACCTGTGGTGCCTGTGCTTGCGGTGAGCAGTGGTGGGCAGCAAGCCAGGGAAGGCAAGCCGCGAAACGCAGCCCAGCATCGCGACATGAAGCTTCTGCTGGGGCGTCGTACAGCCTTTGTAAACCATCAAGCCCAAAAATGCAGAAAAGCATATGCTTTATGTCGTTTGATAGCGCTGCTGCGGGTGACACGGGCTCGCTTGTGCTTCGAGGTCGCGGCAGCACAATGCGAAGAAATAGCAACTCGTCACCTGTGTCACCCAGAACTGGATGGGTACACTCCACGCTCTGTCCGCATGTAATTTCAGCAACAGATGAAGGGCAAAGGTGCTGCTCATGTTCCCCAAAGCTTGCATTGGCGCCTGTGAGCATGTGCTGGTAAGCGAGCTCAATTTCAGCCCTTGCCGTTGACAACGTACCGCTCTGCCCCACTTGCACAGTCAAGACAACACGCCCATCCAGATCGTAAATCACCGCTGAAACAGTATGTGGAATGTCGGCAAATACTTTGATGGGCTTCAGCAGTGGGTGAGCTGCGTCGGCATTTTGAGAAACCTTGGCAGCAGCCATGAGACGCAAGAAATATCGGCACTGCTTTCAGCCACTCTTACTGCCTTCTCCTGCCGTACACTTTGAGCTTTCCCTCACGTTTAATACCTGAACAACTCGTGCAGGGTTCATCTTTGCACAAATTTGACATCAACCTAAATCGGAGCACAGTGCGGCGCCGCTCCACCAGAGAATGCCAGGGCCCCCCAGCATGTCAGCTGCGGCATGGCAAGCGCTCGATGCACGATGCACGTTGGCACGCCGAGCGAAATGTGTGTAAGAAACACTTTTGACGAGCTCATAGTGTCGCGCCCTTTATTTCTGCAGCCAAGTGTAGCATTTAGCGCTTGCAGTTCAGCCAGTCCCCATTCACCAGCAGTCATGGCAGCAGCCAAGTCACATGGGATGGACAGCGATCCATTGACGCTGACTCGATACATTTTGGCCGAGCAGCAGAAACACTCCGAGGCTCAAGGAGACTTGACTATTGTAAGAAGCTGCGGCAGTATGCGGAAATCGGCATCGGACCATACACTCAACTACACAGCTCATGCAATCTATCCAACTTGCGTGCAAAAGCATCGCAAGTGCCGTACGTAAAGCTGGCATTGCTGGGCTGTATGGTCTTCAAGGAGCTGTTAATGTGCAAGGTGTGTAGCCAAACGAAGTGAATGTGATTGTCACCAGACATTTTACCTACTGATCTGCATCACCACGCCATTGCTACAGGCGAAGAGGTGAAGAAGCTTGACATTCTCTCCAATGAGAACTTCATCAACTGCCTGCGTTTTTCCACAAAGGCCAGTGTCCTCGTTTCCGAGGAAGATGAGGAGCCAATTGTGCTCACCGATGCCTCGTCCGCGAAGTACGCTGTTGTGTTTGACCCCCTGGACGGCTCCAGCAACATCGACTGCAACGTGTCTGTTGGCAGCATTTTCGGCATCTACAAACGTCAAGACACATCAAAGCCCGTGTCTGTGAAGGACGTGCTGCAGCCTGGCACTGAGCTGGTGGCGTCCGGCTACTGCATGTACGGCTCCTCCACTCAAATGGTCATCACCATCGCGGGCACTGACTCTGGCGTGTCCATTTTCACGCTGGACCCCTCCATTGGGGAGTTTATGCTCACCACCCGCAACGTCACCATCCCCGCTGAGCCCAAGAAGGTGTACTCTGTGAACGAAGGCAACTGGAAGTCTTTCCCCACTGCGGTGCAGAGGTACATCGAGGAGGTGAAGATGGCAGACAAGCCGTACTCCCTACGGTACGTGGGCAGCATGGTGGCTGATGTGCACCGCACCCTTGTGTACGGTGGCATCTTCATGTACCCCGCCACAGCCTCCTCTCCGTCTGGCAAGCTCCGACTGCTGTACGAGGGCAACCCCATGAGCATGCTCATTGAGGCGGCAGGGGGCAAGGCCTCCACTGGCACGGGGCGGGTGATGGAGATCGTGCCCACAGGCATCCATGAGCGCTGCCCCATTTTCCTGGGCACTGCTGCGGAAGTTGAGCGTGTGGAGGCGTTGTATGCTGCGGATGCAAGTGCCGCCAAACGCCCACGGGAGGAGTAGATGGCGCAATTAGGTGCACCGCTGTATGGGGAAACATGTGAATCACAACTCATTCGGCTTGCAACGTCCATCATAGAAAGGGTGCATTTATGGCGGCATGCGCTGGGCAGGGGGGGTTGGTTGAGGCTGGCTGGCTATCCAAAATAACATGATCAAGCATGTCAAGGCAGCTTTCGAATTTCAAAACAATGCTGTCGAGCTGATTGATGCAAGAATTCGATCTGCAAGAAAGGCCTCATTGTCCTCGCGTTCAGTATGTTGCTCATAGGCTGTGTTGCCATGCTGCTCGGAGCCCTGTTTGGAGGCTTCCTGCCGGTGATGTGCAACGTTTCACCGCAAGCGATCAAGTGGATGTCCCAGCTTGGAGGAGGAGTACTGATAGGAAGTGTTCTGCAAGTGATTCTACCAGAAGGTGCGCTCGCTGCAAATTTCAGTGGCAGAGCTTGCAAGAAGTTTCCGTGCGCACTCCGCAGGTTTTGAGGTTTGGCACGAAGGCATTGAGCACTCACCTGAGGAGTGGTGGGGCGGCTGGGCAGGCTTGACAGTCCTTCTTGGATTTGCAGTCATGATTGCTGTAGATCACTTTGCACACGTCTCCTCGGATGCGTCAAGCGCCGCAAGCATGTCGGCATTCTCCGGGCTTGTGCTTCATGCTGCAGCTGATGGTATTGCTGTGGGCGTTTCGGCTGCGGCTGCTGCTGCAAATACAACTTCTGCTTCTGCTAGTAGTGTAGAGTTCACAATTTTGCTGGCCATCATGCTTCACAAGGTTCCTGCGTCTTTGGGCCTTGGCTCGAAGCTGCTCCTTCCAGATGCAGTAGCTGATGCTGACGGCAGTGCAGCTGCAGCCTCCGCAGCAAGCCGCAAGCGGAATTTGGGCATTTGTATGCTCTTGGCTTTTGCAGTGGCATCACCTTTGTCGGCCTTGCTTACATATGCGATGACTGCGTGGGCTTTGAGCCCTGCAAGTGCGTCACAAGAACTTTCCCCAGCCGAGGCTCAAGGACAGATGGACGCCGCCGTACATGCCGCACAGCCGTGGCTTGGGTTGACATTTTTGTTCGCTGGTGGCACATTTTTGCATGTTGCGGTGACTCACGGCCTGCCTGCTCACAGCCACGGACACAGCCACACTCAAGGCAGCGCTTTGCAACACGGCGGCTCAGCTGGTGCCACTGCCGCACATTCGCCCGTAGCTGGGGATGAATCGCACTCAGAGAGTGTGTCTGTTTTGCAGAGGAGCAGTCACAGCCCTGGCGGAGCCGCCGCTCCCAGCACCAGCGCTCACAACAGCGACAGCGAGGAAGAGCCTTTGATTGGGCAGTCTGGGGGGGTTACAGCAGAGGCAAGTCTGCGAGGGGGGTACAATGTTGTGACAGATACAGCACACGGTGCGCTTGAGGGCGAACTGCAGGCTGGTGGCAGCTGTACGGCTGCTTATCGAGTCTGCACTGCCAAAGCCAGGGCAGGGAATGTGCGAGGAGCGGCACAGACAGCGTGCTGCATCAGTGCAGCGGTGCCAATGGCGCTTGGATTGTTCTTGCCAGTGTTGCTATCTGCCGCATCGGGCTCGCATCACCACCACTGAGTGTGTTCGGGTGGGCAACTTGAGTGCACAGCCACCTGCCCAAAGCAGCTGGCTTCATGGGCATTTGTGCACGGAGGGGGGGGTTCAGCTCACAATCAACAGGAAAGCCCCTCAGTACATGTAGCTTTGCCATTGTCGTCCGTACAATTCCTTCCACATTCTCGATGTCGGCACCAGGCAACTGCTGGTGGCCTGCTTCCTTGTTTCCAAGGCTGCCAACGAACTGAACGAAACACCCCGGCATCAGCACAACAAGTAACCTGGACACCATACAGGCTCAAGCGAGGCACAGTACCATCAATAACTTTCCAGCATTAAACTTGTCCTATTTTGGAGTATCTTCGAAGTTTGGGTTTGAATGTCTGGTTGAAACTTGGCAAACTCACGAGAACCAAAACCATGGCGTGCACAAGTGCCAGGGAGGTCAACTAGTGATTGGTTGCCTGCCTGCTCATTATTGTGACTTGCATCTACCAGCACGTTAGATTTGTGTTCACCACCACTCCACATGAGCTCACAGTGCTAAGCTATGTTGCACCCTACCTCGTGCCTCCGTGTGACGTGCAGCAGATCGAAGCCCGCGGGCGGGCGCTGCACAGAAACGCCATCACACCAGAGCAGTGCGCTGCTGTCCGCGCAGTGAATGCGCAGGACGAAGGCTTTCGGTGGGCTGGCAATGGGCAATGGGGTGACAAGCTCTCCCATACGTTTCGCTCGCATACCGTGCCAGGGTGGCGGCACACCGAGGACAGTGAGGCAGCCAGGCAGGTTGTGGCACACGTTCTGCAGCTCCAGCGCAAACTGCTCAACGACCCGACAAACACGTATTTGCAGTCCCATGATATCACAGTGAGATCTGCAGTGAACATCAGCAGTCCCAATAAATGGTGGCAAACGCTGCCCTGGACCGCAGGTCGCAGCCCATCTGTGTTGGAGCTGTTGGGCAGTGCTCAGCCGCCCCGTGCAGACTACTGCTCCTTGTACATGCATGGCAATGCTGCCATTCATTTGGGCGAGCCTCGGTGCCAACTCACGGAGTCGAATGAGGGCTTCTGCTGCAATGACCGGATGTGCACGGCAAGCGTGTACTTGAATCAGCCCGGAGAAGTCGACGGAGGGCGCTTCCTATTCTGGGACCACGACTTGATGGACCTGTGGCGGCTCCGCACAGGCTTCTGCCATGTCAAGCCAGAGTGTGGGACGATGGTGATGTTTCCATCGGATGGCAACCACATCCACGCTGTGACGCCTGTGGTGCGGGGTGACCGAAGTGCAATCATGACCTGGTACACGAATGTGTCCCACGCAGAGTCTGATGCATTGATAAGAATCCCCATCAATCAGTGGCATGACTTCCAGGAGGGCCACCCGCTGGTCCCGTCTGAGGGCCATATTGGCTCCGGTGTCTACACGATTGGGCCCGCAACAAGTGGCTTTGGTGGTGAGTGGCATTCAGAGCATGGCTATTTGCAAGATGGGCTGTATGTTGATGAAAACGGCCAAATAGTCTCCAGGCAAGAGTTCAATTGACCGACAGTAGGCGGTCTAACAAGAGGTACGTTTGTGGCTGAAACACTCTTGAGAATGATTGGGGATGTGCCGTCATCACTCTTATATGGTTCAAGTGTGCAGGAGGTGGCTGCTTCCGTAACATTGCTGTCCTTGGCCAGGTGCTTCCAGGGTTGAAGGGCGTTGGAACGAATATAGCGTGACACTGAATTAAAACTTCCACACCCAAGCCAAATTGTCAAAATAGCGAGTAAATACTGATACAGGATTAGCAAAGGTCCAATAAGCAGCTTGTTTCGATTCAATCGTTTTGAATGACTTCACGCAATTTCTGCTGCGTTGCGATAATCATCGCTGTCTCGGCCGCGCTGGCAGCATGGTCCTACTTCGTGCAACAGCTCACAATCATGGACTTATGGATAGCAGTACTTACGCAACCAGCTCTAGCACCAGAATGCAATGCACTGCACATGCGTGACCGCGGCCGCCTGATTCAGCATCGCGTGCTTTCTTCTCAACAATGCGCAGCAATTCAAAATATACAAAGTATGCACATTGGCCACCCACCAAAAGCAAAAGATTGGGGGCATAAACTGTTCGAATCCTTCACTTCACACTATTTGCGTGATTGGCAACACAGTGATGGCGGAGAAGCAGCCAAAGAAATTGTGGCATCAGTTATAACCCTGCAAAAGGCGTTGCTCAACGATTCCGGTAACTCAGTTTTACAGGCGCACGACATCAGCCTGCGGTGCAACATCAATTTGAGCAGACCCATCACAGTATGGGACCGCTGGTCATGGCTGTGGACTAGTAACGATTTGGTTGCTGAGTTTGAGAGTGGATCGCAGCTTCCACACGGAGACAACTGCTCCATAAAAATCATGCCAAGTGCCAAGGCATCTCAAGCAAGCTTGTTCTGCTCAGAAGAAAAGCTGCACCACGGATTTTGTTGTGGTGCGCGAATGTACACGGCAAGCGTGTACTTGAATCAGCCCGGAGAAGTCGACGGAGGGCGCTTCCTATTCTGGGACCACGACTTGATGGACCTGTGGCGGCTCCGCACAGGCTTCTGCCATGTCAAGCCAGAGTGTGGGACGATGGTGATGTTTCCATCGGATGGCAACCACATCCACGCTGTGACGCCTGTGGTGCGGGGTGACCGAAGTGCAATCATGACCTGGTACACGAATGACCAGAACACAGCACTTGAAGACAAAATTCAAACGCCTTTCAGCGAATGGCAATCTGCCCAGCAGCATTTACAGCAAACTTTGAAGCCCCAAGAGTCTGAGATGGACGATATTGCTGCTTTTCTGGCCAACGAGCCGGCAACCGGACCTGACTACAGGGGTGCTGTTCCAAAAGGCTTCTCAGATGCGTGGCACGACGCATTTGGTTATATTGCACACGGTTATGAAGTGGATGTGAATGGCCAGCTTGTGCAGGTCTCGGAAACATGAGCATGTTGCGAGTGCCCACATGCGGGCGATTCTGGACGCTGGAAACGGCGCAGCAGCCAGCAACTCAAAATATATTGTTGTGCACAACGCATGAACACAATCTCAAGCCCATTCAGTGCGGGTGGTGTTGTAGCCACCCCCACCGCCCCCAGCAGAGGTGCGGCCAAAAGTGGACCCTCGGACGTTCAGCAGGCGAGGCTCATCACCGGGTGTCAAGCCAGCATTAGCGCGAGTGATCACCATGCCGTGACGGGAGGTAGTTGTGGCAGGCACTTCCCGCGCCTTGTATGCTGGATACCCCAAGTACCCACTGCTCTCAGCCGACACCCCCCCTGATGCTGGAGCTCGTTTGCTCTGCACCACCCAGTCCTCGTCGAAGTCGAAGCCAGCGCTCTGCGTGTCTGCGGCGTGCCCATCCAGCTGCTTCCCCACATGCGCCAAGAAGGAGTCCTCCTGCGCCGACCCAGGGGCACTGCTCATGCTGTGCTGCAGCAGCTCGTCGTCCCCCAATAGGCGCACCTGTGCGTCACCCCCCTGCGCACGCCAGCGATCCTGCGCCTGCACCACTGCAGCGGGCTTAGAGCCTAGTGGCCGCACCTCCGCGGCAGAAATGTCTCCAAACTGCTGCACAGTCCACTGCGCATCACGGCTTTCCCGCGCTTGGGCCGCTGCCAGCTCCACGGCGCGCCCCGATGCCAGGATGTCCCGCGTGCTGTCCCGCAGCGCCTGTGCCTGCCCCTGTGCGGCCATGCGCAAATCAGCGGCTTGCACAGCAGCAGCCTCCTTCATGAGTGCCTGTGTGATGCCCAGTTGGTGCAGCGCTGCCTCCTGCTTGGCCCGCAGGGCTGCCTCTGCCGCCTGGGAGTCGGCAGCTGCCGCTTTGGCCGCCTCAAGCGCTGCCTCCCGCTCTTGTGCTGCAATGGCCTTGGTGTACTCTGCTGTGATGCGGGCTTGCTCAGAGGCACGGCGCAGGCGCAGGGCCAGGGTAGCGCGCTGGGCATCCTCCAGCACCCGTGTGGTGCGGATGGTCATCACCCGCTGGGTGTGGTCTGCTGCTGCTGCCCGCTTCGCAGCGCGCTTGAGGAAGCGAGACTCCTGCACGCGCCAATTGGCCACGCGGTCCTTGATGGCTGCACTGTGCGCGGCCGCCAGACGCTGCTTCAATGCAGCCAGCTCGTTTTCCTCCCGCTGCTTGGCGGCGTGGGCGGCGCGGGCTGAGCGCTTCAGCGCTGCTGCCCGCTGGCCGGCGAGTGTTGCGGCGCCAGTGGGGTTCTCCACTTTGCGGGAGGGGCGCTTGGCACTGCTGGCAGTGGATGCGCGTTTGGACCCCCCATTGGCCCCCTTACCACGGACGGCCTTGGCGCCCCTTGATTTCGAGCTGGCTGATGCGGCTCTGCGAGTGGACATCATATTGACCCCCTTTGAATGCGCTGTGAGCGCTCCCTTGACCTTAACGGCGCCAGCTGCGCTGCCTGAGGTGCGCTTCTTGGCTAGGCCCGAGGCTGCTGCTGCACGTCTGCTGCGGGGGACGGCAGGGGGGGGGACGGGGGCAGCGGAGCCCCTTGCCTGTGGGGAGCTAGTGACAGGCTGTGGTGGATCCTGTGGGATCGCAGAGCGTGCACCTGCATCGGCCCAAATGTCCACAATGGGACTGGGGGCAATATGAGATCTGCCGACCTGCTCTGCCACAGGCTGCGGGGCGAAATGCCGCAGACGGGCCCGAGCACCGCCCACAGCTGTGCCTGGGCGCCCGTTGGGCCCCAGGCCCTCGCCTGACGTTGCCTGCCCCTCGTGGCGGCGGCCGTCCAGGTGTCCCTCAGGGGGGGATGGGACGGTGCGGGGCTCCGCCACGCCACGGAATGCACCAGGGGGGGATCCTGACAAGTCCGGGTACCTATCTTGAGGCGCGGCAGAGCGCTGCACACCGGCGGCTGTGGCCTTGTTGCCTTTCTTGGTGGGAGGGGAGCGGCGACTTTTTTTGCCCCCCTTGCGGGCCGAGGAGGGGCCCCTTGATTTCCCGCGCGCAGACTTTGGCCTGCTGGTCGCAGGGGAGGCTGCTGGGCGCTGAGGGCTGATCTCGGAGGAGCCTGTCAACATCTCGTACCGCTGGACGACTTGGGGGGGGGGCTCCGCAAATGAGCCCCCCTCCGCAGAGGGCGTTCGAGCGGAGCGGAGGACTGCAAAAATGGCATGTGGAGCTGTTGGGCGAGCGGCTGGTGGGTTCACTCACGCTGCTGGCGCTGGTGCTGGGTCGTGACGCGACCCAACTCGGCAAACACACGCAGCAAGTATGCCACGGCAGGCTTATCGCCTGCAGCAAGTGCTGCGCCTGTAACACACTCAGGCAGGTCCATGGTGCTGCCCAGTACCTGGCCCAGTATGTCCAGCACAGTGTTGGCATTGTGCACCGAATCAGCAAACGTCTCCGGCTGCCGCCTGATTTCAGCTAACTCAGCGAAAAACATGACCTCGAATAGTGCCACAAACAAATCAGTTGCCACAAGCTGCAGCTCCGCAAATGAAACAATTGGCTGTGTTCCAATGCGCGTGGCGCCCAACAAGCTGTTTGCAGTGGCTAGCAGGCGCTCCTCGCCGCCTGCAGACAAGTCATGTGCGGTTTTCGCGCGGGACACGTAAATGGCATCCGAGAGCCGCAGACACAAGCAGGGTGCATGGTAACATACCGTCAAACGCAAGAATTTCAGACGCAGTTGCAGAGTCCATGCTCTTGACGATTCGGATAACCCAAGCAAATTGGCTGCAGTCTGCAACAGCTTCCAACGGTGCAGTGCCGCAGGGTCAAAGCTCGCAGCAGCGTGCTCAAACGCAGTCAGCACAGCTGCAAATACTAGCAGAATGAAATACGAACTCCATGTTTGAACTACAGAACGCTAAGTCGGTGGTCTGGAAGAAAGTTTTTGCCCAACTGCTAGGCCCTTGACTGCCCCTGCCAAAATCCGCTTCAACGGGAGTGCGCATCATGTCACACAACGCACCTGAGCAGCAGTTACAACTGCATACAAATTTACCCCACATTCATACTTCTTCAAAATTATATTTCGTTGTGGACTGATCGATTGACACTGTGAGGACGAGTGCATTCAAGCTGGCCCAAGGCTACACGCCATGCTTTCATGCAAACTTGATAGGGCTATGTTTGCAGGCATTGTTGCTACTCAAGTATGAAGACATTCGTGTTGGCCCTGGCGGGTTTGGCTGTGTCTGCCACTGCACAGGCACAGGATGGTAAGCCGCCAAGGCGTGTTTGCACTGTTTGATTTTTTGACACGTGCGCTGGCCTCGCAGCTGCCCAAAGCCAGCAGATGGAGAAGATGCAGGAGCTCTGGACTCATGTACTATCAACTGTTGACCCTGGATGTGCTCAAGCTGTCCAAGGCCAAATGATGGCACAGCAGGAGGGCAAGCAGCCTTTGCCATTGGAAGCTGTAAGCCCGCATGCATAATGCACTGCTGTGAAGGAGCACCCAATGCACTGCCTTCTTATGCACAGGAATGCGAGCAGGCTGTGCGAGCAGAATATACTTCTTATGCCCAAGCAAACGGCATCCAACTGACCCCACCACCCAACTCTGAGCAGGCAGCAGATGCAGCTGCCGAGGCTGCTGCCCCCCCCGCTGACTCACTCAGCACCTTCATCGTGTTCATCGTCATCGTCCTGGGCGTCCTTGCCGTTGCAGTGTTCTACGCCCTCGCTCAGGCCCGCAAGCGTGAGGCGCTGCTGCCCGTGGGTGCCCGCAAGCAGAAGCTCAAGGCACAGGCCAAGAAGCAGCGCAAGGGGAAGCTGCAGGACTAAGCTGCCACAGCAGCACGTGCGCAGCAGGTGGGGCAGGGATTCAAAACTTAGCCAGCTCGTAGTTAGGAGCAATTCAATAGCAGGCCCAGACCTTGTAGACGGACCCGTGCAGGGGGGGTCCCGAAGTAACTTCCGCAACCCAGTGAAGGGCAATTCTGCAACTTGATTGGCTGCGGCCGATAAGCAGCAAATGCTCCATTTTTCAACACGTGTGAAATCGCTCAGCCGTCTACTGTTTCATCACCTGGCATCATACAGCCCCTGAAATGGCGAACTCAAGCACGGGAGCTGCAGCCAGCAGCAGCAGCCAACAGCATCGGTCTCAAGGAGTGCTTGAGCGCATGTGCTTGGCAGCAATAAGCAACTCCTCAGCAGCATGCGTCACAAATCCACTAGATGTAGCTAAAGTCCGTCTGCAACTGGATGGCATTTCGAGTGGAGCAACAGGTACACCCCCGTAAAGCAGCTGAAGAGAATGCGTGCCCGATTTCCGCACACTCTGTGCAGGCACACAGCGCCAGTACAACGGATTCGTGAACTGTATGAGCCAAATCATAAAACAAGAAGGATTTAGGGGGCTGTATAAGGGCCTTGTTGCCTCCATCATGCGAGAGGTGGGCTACAGCGGCATCCGCTTGGGAGCTTATGAGCACGTGAAGGAAGCTCTCGGTGGGACTGATAAACGCAATACGCCACTCCACATCAAAGTCGCTGCTGGTGCACTTACGGGATCGGTCGGAGCTGTGAGTCACCTGCAGCCTTGTCGCAGGCTTTCAGTCCACACGGGTGAATTTGACCTTTCTGCAGTTTGTCACTACACCCATTGACTTGGTCAAGGTCCGCATCCAGGCAGACATCAAGGGTACAGCTTACCCAAGTACACGCAGGGCCTTCATCGACATATTCCGCAAGGAAGGCGGGTGGGCAGGGCTGTTCCAGGGCTGGAACCCGAACACAGTGCGCGCCGGCATCCTCACCGCTTCCCAGGTCCCCTCCTATGACCACATCAAGCACAGCATTCTGAACGCTGGCACCATGGAGGAGGGCATTTTGTTGCATCTGGTGTGCTCCTTCTGTGCTGGCTTCATCACAGCCGTCACCACCAGCCCAGTGGATGTGGTGAAGAGCCGCCTCATGAATCAAGGCGCCACCAACCGTATGTACAGCGGAGTTGCAGACTGTGTGGTGAGCATTGTGAAGCACGAGGGCGCCCAGGGGCTCTTCAAGGGCTTTGTGCCCAACTGGATTCGCATTGCCCCGCACACCACGGTGTCGCTGCTTGTGTTTGAGACCCTGCGCCGAGCCGTGGGGGGGACACCCATGTAGCGTGGAGGGGGGGATCACCCATGCAGAGTTGTACAATAAATTACAATGCGAGTGAAAAAGTGAGCCTCATCAGGCTCATGGTGCCACAAGTGACGAAACACCGTGTAGTGTGGCCATAGTGTGGCAGTCCCGGCTGCAATAATGCTGAAAGCCACTCAGCGCCGGCGCAAAGACGTTCTTGCAGTTGCTGCACGTGAACGTGGTGGTATACTCCGCAGTGGGCTGTCTCTCGGCGGGTGCCGGCAGCACCCCAGCCGCAAAGGCCACCTGCATGTTGGCAGCGGAAACCTCCGCCCTCTTCTCCCTGAATCGGGCTTGGCGTGCTGCCTCTTCGTCCACCACCTCGAAGTACCCTGCCCCCAGGTCTTGCCCGGCGTCTGATGTTGCCCGGGGACCCATGTCTGTGCGGTGTCGGCGCACAACAGTGGCTGGAGGCAGCAGGCCGCCCGCTGCTGCCGCCGCAGTGCCGTCCCCTGGGCCTGGGAGGCCTGGGAGTCGCCGGGTGCGCAGCCCAGCACTGGTGCGGTTCCCCTCTCTGTCCACTGCGAACAGCAGCTCTGTTTTATCCAGGGGAATGCCGATGGGCTGCGAGGGCAGGGCAAGCTGGCGCCCCCCCCCCAACCCGTTGCTCAGACTGCGAAAGCGGGACTCGTGCCGGGCCAGCTGGGGGCCAGTGCGGCACCGCAGGGGGGATGCGTGCATATCAGGCGGAGTGGGGTCCATGTGGCCCGACACCTGCATCCCAGCGGCGCCCTCATCGCAGGACTCTGTGGAGACGGCACGCTGCAGCATGGAGGGGCCCCCAATATCCTCAGCCCCCGCGTCAGACCCCGTCTCGAGGTTCAAACTGAGGGCGAACTCGGCATCGCCGGCGCCGTCCTTGCCGCTGGACAGTGAAATGGCCCCCGACAGCACCCGCTCTGGTGTAGGGGGGGTGCCCAAGCGGGCGATACCGTTGATGGGCCGGACACCAGGCAACACCACCACTGCAGCGCCAGTCTGTGGAAACACCGACATTTGTCCAAACATGTGCAGACCAAGTGTATCGGGGTCGGATGTGTCCTCCCCCAGGTATCCCATGGCACTGGTGCGCTCTGAGGAAGGCGCCCGGCTGTAGCGACCAGCAAAGGTGGGACTGCCGTCAGTGGGAGGCGAGGGCGGTGCACTGGGCTGCGTGCTGCTGCGCGTAAACAAGGCATCATCTGCGTTAGAGACGTGGTGCATGGTGAGAGGCCACACTGCGCTGTCTTCTGAGGTGCGGTGGGTGCGAGCGCCAGTTCCACCCCCCCCCGACCCAGCTCGCCTGATGCGCTCATCAGCCCCCTCCGCATCGCTATCGGCGCTCATAGCGAATACAGCCACGGAGATGGGGCTGCTGGGGCCGCTGCTGTCGCGTTGCGACGTGCTGCGCAAGGCCAGTGGGGTTGCGCCGCCCCGACTTCGACGGGAGGAACCGGAACCGTGGCGACTCAAAGCTTTGGCACCCGACACGAGGTATCGCCCAAGTACATGTGCTGGCGGTGGCATGTTGCGCTGTTGTGTCGATGCACCGTCCCCTCGTGCTGCATCTTGTTTAGGACGCCGTGTATCAACGTTCTGCCCGCTTCCGTCGCTTTCGTCGGCTGAACTGCCTGCGCTGTTCAAGCCACTTGTGGCGGCACTTACGAATGCACTTGGCGAAAGCATCCGTGGTGCAGCTGCCACTGAGTCGCTGGCTCCCGCAAAGCTCAGCCCCCTGCGCTGTTGCTGAGTACGACTGCGGCTTTTTTCGTGGACAGCCTCGTGCGGATGTGCACCTCGCGTTTCTGCAGGCTTGATTTGAGGCATTGTTGACCAGTGCAAGGCAGGCGGCTGTACACCTGCAGAAGCAGCAGCTTCATAGATAAACACACAAGAGTTACATACTCGCGCTCGCACAGCAGCTGTGTCCACGCCTGAGCTGTAGCTGCGAGCTCTGCGAATGGGCGCACACACCGGTCCGATGTCGCTTTCAATGCTGGGGCCTCCAGATGCGGGGGAAAAAGGCGCAACCGAATAATGTTGGTTTAGGCTTGCTTTTTTATGGTTATGAGCGCCCCAAGTCTTGCTGCGCTGGGCAGGAGGCGCAGGTTGTAGGCCAGAGTTACTGCGCGATCTGCCCGGACTATTTGCAGCCGCTGACGCGGCTGTGCCAGTCTGTGATTGGCCGCACCCAGCCGTGCAGCGGCGAGGAAGAGGCGGGACGTAGGGCCTGTCTGCATTTTTGTGTCTCCCCTGTGCTTTGCCTGCTCTTGGGTTCTCGTGGGCATTCAACGAGGACTGAGAATTTGGCGTGGTAGAGTGGTGCACACCAGCGTCAGAGCAACAGGCATCATCGCCAGGCAGCCGGCCAGCAGGAACACCAGTACCATACTGATTGCATCTTGTGCTAGAAAATCCCTGCAAATGGCACCAAGTGGTATGGCGCGTGCGTGGGGCCGGCCATTGGACGCGCTTACCACGATCGACGCATGACCAGCACCGTCAACTCCCTCTCCAGGCGACAATCGCACAGAAGAGTCCAAGCCAGATACTGAGCTCCCATATACATCAACAAGCTGCACAGGTGCGCAAGAAGCACACACGAGCGCCCCGCATGTTCGACTGCAAACAAATATGTGTGTCGCCAGGGCTCTCTGACACGCCAACTAAACTTTAGGGTGAACTGTGGACGGGCAAAGTGCCCGCCACAACAAGACCACCACAGCTCAAACCACTCATGCCAGCTATATGTATCATGTACTGGCAGCTTCCCACCAGAGAATGCGTTTGCTTGCAAAAGCAGATTCAAGGGAAGCTGCGGCACTTGTCGGCCCGATTCTTCGCGCTCTCGGACTGCTGCCCTGACATTACGCATCACATGATTCATGATAAAATAAACGCACCAGTGGTGTTTGTGTGAAAGTCATCACCCGTTTGCCATATTATTGCAAGCATGGAATGTTGGCAGCGCTTACCTTGCAAAAGCCAAGACGGTCAACTTTGCGTGACACAGCCTGCACTGGCCAGATTCATCATGCTCCCACAAGCTTTTCGGGACAAATGGAGTAACTTGAATAGGTTGCATCTTCTGTGTTCTATCTCTCGGATATGGTCTTCGGTTTGTTGTACTCCTGCACGAAAGTATCGGAGTAAGCTGCACGGTGCAGATAAGAGTGGCTGCTGCTGAGGCAGTTGGCCAGATGGAGAGCCGGCCTTGTGCAAATACAACCAGCAAGCAGGGGTCAAAACCAAACAAGAATGGGATCTGAACACTCAATTACGACGGCATTGCAATGACGTGTACGATCCATTGGCTGCAGCTTCATGCTGCTGAAGGGGGCTCGGAAGTCGCTACTTCACGGTCTTGCACCAGCAAAAAACTGCCATGCATTCGCCTTGGCGTCCAGTCCAGCTGGGATCGAGTGCCTCGGATGGCTTTGTAAATGTTGCACCTTTTGTGGTCTTTTGGTCAGGTCAGGACGGGGGTCTGCGCGCTGCAGCAATCTCAAGGTGCTTCCTCACCTGAGCGCTCAGGCCCGCTCACTCTCGAGGCAGGCTTGCGGCAGCTTTGATTTTTTCATATGTGACGAAAAAAACGATATTCCAACCAGACATTCTCAAAAAATTTGGGGCAAATCCCTTGTAAAACCCTCCGATGCCTTCATGGAGTGCCGTGGACTTCACAATGTCCACTAGACCGCGGCCAGTGCCACGGTTTGCCATCATTCTGGATTTGAGGACGTCGATAGGACTACCCACAAGGGTTGCGGCCAGTCCACATGCCATGGCAGATAGCATGTGTAGAGGTAGCCCTTCAAGCCTGAAAGCTTGGTGCAGAGTCTGCTTGGCTGTATCGTACTGCGAGCATGTGAAGTGAAGCTGCAGAGCAACTCACCAGATGCTCAAATGAAGACTTACGGTCATGAGCTCAACCATATTGACAGTTGCATTCCGAGCAATATTTGGACCACATCCTCGCCAAAGTGCTCGTATGCCCCCCTCTTCGCGAACTATTCTGCTGTACGCATCCAAGCTTCCTTTGTAAGGCCGGTTCAAAGCTGCAGAATTTGCTGCCGAGACTGATGCACTTTCAGCAGCTGCAGCTACTGCTGCAGCTTGTGATTGCAAACGCACTTTCACCAAGTCTGTAGGTGATGCAACAAGCATAGCTAGAGAGCCCGAAATCGCCCCTGACAGTGCTCGTACGGCAATTGTGCTCTCCGCAGCAACATCATTACTCCCTGCCGCCTCTGGGTATAAAGTCTTTGTGACTTGGTCCCGGACTGTCTCATACAGCCCAACGCGGAGACCACCAAAAACAAATTGGCGTTGATATCCCGGAATCTGTAAGCAAGGGTGGCGCGACTGAGCATTGACAGGGAGCCTGGGGCAGTGCAGGAAGTCGGGCAGAATGCAGAACTTACCAAACCCCGCCAAAGGGACAAGACCCCATCTGTTGCAATCATACCCCGCAGCATTGAAACAGCAGACGTGCTGGGGCCTGTTGATATTTGCATGCGCAGCTTCAGTGTGTCAATTGGAATGGTGACGGTCTGCGCACACAAATTTGTGGTTCCGCAGCACAGCAGGTCGGGCAATTTGTCCAGCTCGCAGAGCGATAGAACACGCAATAATGCAACGCACCTCCGCAACACATGCCGCTGCGGAAGCGCTCAGAAATGGCACTGCTGCAGCTGCGAACTTGGGCAGCTTCAAGCAGTCCAGCAGGCTGCTGCTTGGCGCTTCGTTCACTGCATCTTTCCCGGGAGTTGCCATGGCCACTGGGCTCAGCAAGGCGGCCTACATTTACCAACACTATTTCACATGTAGACGAATGGTTTGCATGGGTTTGAGACACCGCTGTGGCGCGCTTTTAAATCAGCCAGCGCCAGAAGCAGCTTCACCCCCCGTTGTGGCCGATTGCAAGCTAAGGCCGAGCCAGCAACTAGCAACGCGTCTAGCACCGTAGAGGCTGGCCAACAACAGACAAACACTTCCATGGGCACATCAAGCTGTGTACCCCCGGGGGGTCACTCCTGCTAGGTGGCGAGCAGCGGGAGCAGCCCAGGGCCCAGCGCCCACAGCTCGCATCAGGCGCGATGTGTCTCGGCCCCACTCCACCCGCGGCAAAAGGACTGTTTTGCTGACCGCTGGAGGGCACACTGCAGCTGGCTGCTTGTATGTGCACGCAAACACCCGCAGCTGCAGCGGCCTCGTTGATCCGCAGCAGGCAACAGCTGGGAGCGCCCAGCGCCCAGCGCCCAGCCCTCAGCGCCCACCTGGGCAGTGGGATGCACTGCTATTAGATACCAAGCTCAGCTGCGCGCTGCTTTTGGACCCGCCTGAACTGCAGCTTGGGGTCTGGAATGCTCTTGAATTTCTCGAGGGTGGACATCTTGCCGCCCGTTACGCCCATGCTGTCCTGTGCTTCAGAGCGAAGGCTGGTCGCCCCCAAACGTTTCACCAGCTCATCAGGAAGATCTCCATCTTCATCAGCTGCCGCTGCGGCAGTGGCAGCTTCTGCTGCTTGTAGATGCTTCAGGCGGTGAGCATACTCGCGTGTCATCCTGCGCCAATTTCAGCATGCACTTGATAAGGCCACGCATATCAGGCTATTAAGACGTACTTGTTCAGCTGCTGCTTGCGGCGAGCAATTTCATCCTCGATTGTAGCACCAGGCTTGCTTTCACCCTCCATCAGCGAGCCCCATTCAGCACCAAAGTTCAGTTGCGACTTGAGTTCACTGCAGCACGAGGGCGTTTTGCAAGTCCTCTGCATACACCGGAAAACGCTTACATCTTGACCCGCTGCGTCAAATTGGCCTGTTCAGCGATTGCATCGCGTTCTGGTAAAGCCATCTGGGCAGGTAGGACGCAGAAAGAGAGCTGTGAAGACCTGGCGTTTCGCAATGGGGTTTCAGTGGCAGTAGCCAAGAAGTTTCGCGGCACTGGCAGCTCAATTCGTGGAATGCTCACAAGGTGAGCAAAGCCAGCCGAAGAGGGTGTTGAGAGAACAAAATCATTTGGCATTCTTCTGTGGCGCGTCCTTGGTTGAAGCGAACATATATGAGGTATAGATCTAGCGAGGGGTGTCACATTTGATTCGACCCGACACTGCAGCACTGGCCAATGGAAGCTCTCGAAGTTGCGAGACTTCTGCATCAAAACCAATTCTTGCCTGCTTCTCGTGTGTTTAGTAATGTTTGTGAAGCAAGATAGCGAAGTGAAAGGCGGCTTCAGGAGCTGCTATATAATAAGGTGCTTGCGATTGTGAAGCGCAAGCTAAGATGACGGCATCTGCTTGGGGAGGCACAGGCGCATTTTTCGGTATTGCGCTAGTATTGATTTTGGTTGCATTTGTGCTGCACCGTTTGAGCTTTTTGTCTCCAAGCAATTTCCAGTAAGCCTCCTGCCTTGGCAAGTTCCGCAGCCTCCTGGCATGATGCGTCCC